>ENA-ORPF01000768-ORPF01000768.1-human-gut-metagenome-genome-assembly--contig:-NODE-768-length-29994-cov-4.228765_pt1 | contig 29994 bp, 27 predicted proteins | sample MGYA00242140_ERZ509070 | MGnify/ENA primary metagenome ERZ509070 (study PRJEB26280, sample SAMEA2338713) | human gut metagenome | biome: human gut; feature: human-associated habitat; material: faeces... | reverse complement strand
TCGGGATAAAAATCAAGTAAACTTGTTTTTTCTCCTCTCGGTTTGTATTATCTTTTGATAAGATTGGATTCGGTTCGGCATTGTCAAGTTGAAAACTGCGTTTTCACTTGCTACTGCACTCACCTTTCACTATCTTTGGCAACGCCCAAGATAAACTGCACCTCGGGATAAAAATCAAGTAAACTTGTTTTTTCTCCTCTCGGTTTGTATTATCTTTGTACCAAATTAGGAAAATTATGTCTGAGTTTGGTCTTGACAAGTCGGAGAAGTTGTGCCATCGTTCGGCTGTAGATGCTCTTTTTGCAGGGGGTGTCTCTTCTGTTGCGTATCCGTTGCGAATGGTTTGCCGTGTGAGTGACCGTAACTATGGCTCTGATGTTCAGTTTCTTATTACTATTCCCAAGAAGCGAATAAGGAAGGCTGTTGGGCGAGTCCTTATGCGTCGCCGTATCCGTGAGGCTTATCGTTTGAACCGTTCATTTATTGGAGACCTTGGAGGAAAGAAGGTTGATATTGCTTTCCTTTATATATCAAATGAACTTTCTGATTATTCGCGTGTAGAGCGGAAAATGCAGAAGTTGCTCTCTTCTTTAACCGTTATATTGGATAAAAAAGATGAGACTCTTTAGCAACTTTCGTTCGGTAATGGTTGGTTTGCTCATTCTTCCAATAAAGTTTTACCGTTATTGTATTTCTCCGCTATTTCCGCCGGTATGCCGATTTACTCCAACATGTAGCCAGTATGCGATAGAGGCACTTCGCAAGCACGGTCCTGTTAAGGGTTTGTGGCTGGCAGTAAAGAGGGTTTTGCGTTGCAATCCGTGGGGCGGAAGTGGTTATGACCCTGTTCCTTAGATGATTATTGATTGCCATACTCATTGCTTGACGGCAGAGAATGCGATTGTTTCGTGTTCTCCTGATGCTTTTTTTCCTGTCCCAGGTATCCTTTATTCTGTTGGCTATCATCCGTGGGATGTCTTTGGTGATTGTGAATGGGATATGCTTGAGGCAGCGGCAAGGCATCCGCAGGTTGTTGCTATTGGGGAGTCTGGTCTTGACCGTTTGCGTGGCGGGGATATTGAATGTCATGAGCGTGCATTTGTAAAGCATGTTACTTTATCTGAAATGCTTGATAAGCCGTTGATAATTCATGAAGTAAAGGCTGTAGATAGTATTCTTAGGTTGCGAAGAGAGTTGCGTCCCAGTCAGAAATGGGTTCGTCATGGGTTTAGAGGGAATGCGAATGTTGCTAAGATGCTAACAGATAAAGGCTTTTATCTTTCTTTTGGTGAGAAATTTAATGCAGAAGCGGTAAAGAGTGTTTCTTTAGACCGGTTGCTCATTGAGACTGATGATTCAAAGCTTCCGATAGGCGCTGTTGCGGAGAAAATAGCAACCGCAAGGGGAATCTCGGTGGATGACCTCCTTGCGGTTGTTGTGGAAAATACCCGTAATGTTTTTGGTTAGTACCGTTCGAGAACGTCGTAAAACACAAAATTCGGACTTTCTGAGAAGTACATATATCTTCCCTGATAATCGTAGTAAACAAACATAGGGTTATAGTTTGGGTTTCTAAATCTAATATAAATAGTGTATTCGTCAGCGTCCCAAGTAAAAGGCAGGATTATTTCAGTTCCATAGTCGTCTATATATGAAAGTTCACCTTCTCCATTTCTCCAGAATGTGTAGATGTCGGCATAGTTAGGGTTTATTGGGTGTCCATTTGATTCAATAAGCACCCAGTCGCCGGAGAAATCCGGAATAGAAGGCCCATAATAATCGTCTTCGCAACTGTTTAAAGAGATAGCCATAACGGCTAAGAATATACTGAATAATATTTTTTTCATAATTGTGTTGGTTTAATGGAGTTATCAAAGATACAAATGATTTTGAATTTTTGCAAGATAAGAAGGATAAATTGTGTCAAAGTGATTATAATTTGAGAGAAAATAAGAAAAAAAGTAGTCGATAGGTAGGATTTACGTTAAATCGTGTTTAAAATTTGATTAATATCACTTATTTTTAGAAAAAGATATATACCTTTGTCGTGAAAACAAAGAAAACCCTCTTGATTTAGGTTTCCAAGAAGGTTATATAAGGATTGGTTTATGAAAAAAATGATTGTAAAGGTTGTAAAATGGTATTTGGTTACAACCGCCGAGGCTTATAATTAGTCCGGTTTACTTGGATTATCAGATTATGGGTGCACCGAGAGGATGCACCTGTTTTGTTTTTTTGGTTTTGTTGTCTTTTGTTCTGTAGAAAAAAACTAAACCACTTTCGTTTATATTTTTTCTCCTCTCGGTTTGTATTATCTTTAGATAAGATAAACTGCACCTTGGGATAAAAAATCAAGTAAACTTGTTTTTTCTCCTCTCGGTTTGTATTATCTTTGTACTGCGGTGCTGTTGCATCGGGGATATCAATAACATTGCGCTATGGAAAAGTATGTAGTATCTGCACGGAAATATAGGCCGTCATCGTTTAAGACAATAGTTGGGCAACACGCTTTGGCTGCTACCTTGAAAAATGCTGTCAAGACGGGTCGTCTTGCACATTCATATCTTTTTTGCGGTCAGCGAGGCGTTGGAAAGACTACTACAGCGCGAATCTTTGCCAAGGCAATCAACTGTGAGCATTTGACAGAAGATGGCGAACCATGCAATGAATGTGAATCCTGCCGTGCTTTTAATGAGCAGCGCTCGCTGAACATCATTGAAATGGACGCGGCTTCCAACAATTCTGTTGACGATATCCGTGAGATAACTGCTCAAGTACTTGTACCGCCTATTACCGGGAAATACAGGGTATTCATCATCGATGAGGTCCACATGCTTTCTCCTGCGGCGTTCAACGCATTCCTGAAAACTCTTGAGGAGCCACCTGAATACGTTATCTTCATTCTTGCAACAACGGAAAAGAATAAGATTCTTCCAACGATTCTTTCTCGTTGCCAGAAGTATGATTTTCAAAGCATAACAGCGAGTGATATTGCAGACCAGTTACAATATGTCGCAGACTGTGAAGGATATATGGCGGAGCGTGCCGGTTTGAACATCATTGCTCAAAAGTCAGATGGTGCAATGCGTGATGCTTTGTCTATCTTTGACCAGGTTGCCGCTTCATCGAGTGGGCATATAACCTATCAGGCTGTTATAGATAATCTTAACGTTCTTGACTATGACTATTATTTCAAGTTGGTGGATGCATTCCTTAAAGGGGATGTTGAATCCTCTTTGTTGATTTATAAGGATGTTAGAACGCACGGTTTTGAGGGCAAAACATTTATCAATGGTCTTGCTGTTCATTTGCGGGAGTTGATGATGGCTCATTCTCCCAGTCTTGCACCGATGCTTGAGGTAGCGGATGAGATAGCCGACAAATTCCGACAGCAGTCTGCCAATTGCAGTATGCAGTTCTTCTTTAAGGCACTTGATTTATGCAATACTTGTGATTTGACATACCGGGATGCAACGAACAAGCAGTTGCTGGTAGAACTTACCCTGATAAAGATTTGCCAATTATCCTCTCCAGAAAGTCAGCCATCTCCCACACAAGGAAATGGCTTAAAAAAAATAGAGAGGTCAGAAAGTTCACAAGTGCAACAGGTGGCAAGTGCACCGGCACCAAGCAAAAGCACATCCCCAACCCCAAGTGATGCAAGTATTTCCTACGCACTGTCGCAGGCTATCAAAAGTGATGTCAGACCGGTAAATATCGCACAGCCTAAGTCTGTTGTTCAAGAAAAGAAACCCATTGCTATACCGTCGCTTACATCATTGAAGAATGCCGCAGGCAGTCATGGCAAAGCAGAGGCAAGTGCAGTGCTGCACAAGCGGTCAGAGAAGTATTTCTATGAAGATTTCAAGATGGCGTGGAATTCTTTTATGGGGGCAAATCCAAAAGAAGTAATTCTGTTAAGTGCGATGAAGACCTCTATGCCAGAAAACATAAAGGGAGAAGACTATATCTTTACAGTTGACAATCAGGCACAGTTAGAGGCTTTCGAAAAAAAGCAGCAGGATTTGCTGACATTTATGAGAAACCGGCTTGAGAATGATATGATAACGATAAATGCAAAGGTTAGAGAAGTCACAGCAGATGAAAAGATATGGTCTCAAAGGGATTTGCTAATAGATGTCATAAAGCGCCATCCAGAGGGGCTTGACTTTATCAAGCAGTTCAAATTGTCTTTAGTATAAAGGCATTAAAAACATTTTTTATTTACTTTTTCCAATTATGAAAAACATTTTAGGTCTAATATTTTTAGCCATACTATCTTTGTCTTTATATAACTGTAGTGGAAGAGGAGCATCTCAAAATTTGCCGGCAAAAGGTTTTGACAGTGTCTTTAATAATATAATTGTCAGCAATTTGCCAAAGGCGAGATTGCTTGTTGACAGTTTGGAGCAATCATCCGCCGACAGTATGTCACAGTGCCTTGCAGAGACTTACCGAGCTATTTGTAATCTTGCAGAGTACAAACTCGATTCGGTTCACCTTATTTGTGATAGGGTAGAGAAGATCCTTTCAAGGCAATCCATAGGTAAAACAGAGCGTTACAGGATTGCAATGAGGAATATCTGTACAGCCAAGGGTATTGCTTATTCTTATAGTCGTGATGTTGATTTGGCAACGAAATATCTAAAGGCAGCAATAGGCTTTGAAGAGACTAAGCGATTGCCGCAGGCATATCTCAATCTTGCTGATAACTATAATCAGAAAGGTCAGTACGTTAATGCGGCAGAATGCTATCGGCGTGCGCTTCAAATAAACGACTCTCTCGGCAAAATAGTTAGACCGGACTTGATTTATAATGGTTTGGCAATGTCGTATATTAATATATCAGCATTTGAGGACGCCGAAAAGAACCTTGACAAGGCAAAAGAAAGCCTGTCGCAAATGAGCAGTTACGACAAATACATCCTGTACAATAATTATGGTAATTTATATTATTATACAGGGGAATATGATAAGGCTCAAAATAGTTTTAAGCATGCATTCAAGTTTATAAAGAAATCAGGATCAGGCACTCTTGAAAGCGTAGTACCATTATTCAATCTTGCAGAAATCAATATTCTGCTGCATGAGCCAGATTCTGCAGAAGTATGTATTGACACATTAGAAAAGTCGTTAAGGGGTAAGGATATTCCAGTCTTCAGCCAGCATCTAAAGACGCTTGAAATGGCATTGGCAATGGAGCAAAATAATTTGCCGTTAGCGACAAATATTATGAAGTCCTTTACCGAAAACGTTTTGCCTCCAGAGTTGCATAGGATACGAAGCCGGTATATGCAGCAATATTATGAAAAATCAGGTCTGTATAAGGAGGCTTATGCTCTTGCCAAAAATAATTATTCCATTAGAGATTCCATAGACCGTACACAGTATCGAGTTAAGATAGCAGATATCTATATCCGCTATAAGCAGGACACTACGCTTATCAGCAAGCAGAACCTTCTGGTAGTTAAAGATGAGCAGTTGAGAAGAAGCCACACATTCTGGTTTTCGGTAGCAACGATTTTAGTGGTTCTGCTTATTGCAATCTATCTGTTTTCCCGTCATCAAAGAGAAAAAATGATGGCAAGGTATATCCATAAAATTTTCAAATTGCGTATGGAAAATATTCGTAGTTGTCTTTCCCCACATTTTACCTTTAATGTCTTAAACAGGGAAATATCCAGTTATGAGGAGGATGACCCGCGAAGGAAGAATCTTTATTCTTTGGCAAAGATATTACGGCGGTGTGTTGAGTTGTCATCCCAAATGACTGTAACTCTTTCAGAGGAACTTGATTTTGTTGATGCCTATGTTCAACTTGAGTGCAGCCGTTGGGGAGATCGTTTTGAGTATATTAAACGAATATCAGATGATATAGATCTGGAAAGAGAAATTATACCGTCAATGTTTTTGCAGATACCCGTTGAGAATGCAATAAAGCATGGTTTAAGGGGTATAGAAAAAAAACGGAGGCTTGCGATTGAGATTAGCAAGAATGATAAGGGCATATTGCTGGTTGTCAAGAACAACGGCATTAAGTATATGTCACAGATGGTAACGTCAGGAACTGGAACCGGATTAAAGGTAATCTATCAGACGATAGCGTTTCTAAACAGTAGAAATGTTAATAAGATAGAACTTTTTATCAGTACCAACAAATCAGAGGAAGGGGTTGAGGAAGGAGCAAAGGTTGAGATTTTAATACCAAATAATTACAATTATCAAGCAATTCAAACCGAATAGTAATATATTTTGTCACGATAGGGGCAAAATGTTGCAGTAATACAGTAAAGTTGCGTATCACTGCGGTTTTAATAAATACAAATTACTTATCTTTGCATAAGATAGGAAAAACTGGAAAGTGAGTAAGAGAAACGCATAAAATTTGTTTCCATAAAATTGTTTGCAGTGTAACTATATATTGATGAGTTATCTTTAAGTAATACTGAATATTTTTTACGCCAATGAGGGGACACTCGTTTTGCACATTGATTGTTGACGATGATCAAGTGGCTATAGATGAGCTTAAAAGAGGGTTATCGAAACATTCGTCGTCAATAGATATTATAGGAGAGTGCTATAATGCACAAACAGCAAAAGAAACAATAATTGAAGTACGGCCAGAAATTTTGTTTCTTGATATTGAATTGCCAGACACTAAGGGTATTGAGTTGTTGAATAGCATAAAGGGCTTGGTGGATTGGGATATGATAGTCATATTCTATTCAGCACACAGTAGGTACATTCTCAACGCTATGAGGGAATCAGCCTTTGATTTCCTACTAAAACCGTTCTGCCAGGAAGAACTTGATGGAATATTAGATCGTATATATCAGGCAAAGAAGGATAATGATTTTAGAAATATTTCAGAAATACCTGACAAAGATTTTATCCAAGGCAGTTTTATTGCTGCAACAGTTACCGGTTATCGTATTATAAAACTTGATGAGATTGGGTACTTTACGCATCAGGGCATACGCAAGCAATGGTATGCAAATTTGGTAAGTGGAGAGTCGTTGTGCCTAAAAAGGGGGACATCTGCAGAAAATATCTTAGGTTATTCTCAACTGTTTTTTCAAATAAGTCAGTCAGCAATAGTCAATATCAATTATCTTGCAGCCATTGACGGAAAGGATTGTACATTGATACCTCCTTTTGATAAGGTTTCAAATTTGAAGATATCCCGTAATTTTCTGAAGAAATTGCAGGAAAAGTTGAATTTGATATAACTGTGGACTTTTCCAAAGGTAGAAATTTCAGTTTGATGCAAACTATCTAATAGGAAACACACGTTCCAAGTATATTTCGTGGGGTACGTAATTAGAGTCAATAATGCTTCTCCTGTTGTCATTATAGTTAAAGTCAATGTCGGCCAGGTCATAAAGGAGGAATGGAATGTCAGCCAGGCAGAACAGCTTGTTGTATGCTGTTTGTATACTAACGTATTTCTCGCTGTTTAATCTCTTGAAAGAATTGCTGCACCAGATAAAAAAAGGAATGCTGTAAATATCGCGTTGGGTGTCAGTGTTGGCGAAGTTCCCAAAAGAGCGGCCATAACTGGGTTTTTCCCCGTCATAAATATTTTCGCCATGGTCCGAAATATATAACATTATGGCATTTTTGTCGCGAAGCGTACTTATGATATTTGAGATAACAAGGTCATTGTACAGCACCGAGTTGTCGTATTCCGCAACTCGTCTGCGCTCACGTTTGTTCAAGTCATCTCTATCAACATCTTTTTCCGAGAATACTCCAAACCCTTCAGGATACCTGTTTTTAGCGTCTGCATGCATTCCCATCAGGTGGATAATGTTAAGCGAGCCAGGAGACAGGTCAAATTGAGATTTGTACTTTGAAATAAAATCACCGTCATAATGGCAAATCTCGCTGTTTCGGAAATCAAAGCAGGCATCGTTTATATCTTTAGGATTAAGGAAATAAGTGCATCCGTAATCCCATTCACCATGCAACTTTTGGGTATATTGATTATCGAAATAGTTAACTTTATATCCCGCTTTTCTGAATACGGCAGGCATAAGGATATAAATGCTGTCGTTAAAAGTTTCCGGGTTACAGTCGGTATGCGTAAAAATATATTTCATTGCGTATGCCGTGCTGTTTGTCGGGGAATATGCCCTGTCGAAAACGGTAAGGTTTCCAAGACTGTTTTCTTTAGACAGATTTGGACAAGTATTTTTCTCGTATCCGTAAAGTTCACAATGGTTCTTATTGAACGATTCACCGATAACGAAGACTATTGTTGGAGCGTTTTCAATCTCCGGCTGCGAGGTTATTTCAATTTTGCTTATAGCCTCCCTGATCTTGTCAATATCATTATGATTTTTCCTGACAAAGTTTACGGATTTGGCAAATTCCATAATTGTATTGTTTCCGATAGGAAAAGAAAATGGAAGAAAAGGCAGTACCATACCACCAATAAAAGTAATGACCACTGCAATTTTTATTGCATTAGAGAAGTCAACTAATTTATTCACCAGGCGCCTCTTAACAATCTTATAACAGAAAACAGCAGCAAGCGTAGCGGCAAGAGGCAGCAACATAATCGGCTGAAAGACGAATACCTGGAGGAACTCTGAAACCTCCTTAGCATTTGTTTGTGCAACCAGCGTCATAACAGCAGGGTTCAGCCGCGAACCAAAACGCAGGTAGCATAAGGTTTCTATAATAAAAAATATAAAAGCAGAGCACAAAGCGATGGCTGAGAGTTTACGCAATTTCGTTGACGCAATCACCCACAGCACAATGCCCCATGATAAAGAATGGAAAAAGGAAGTGACAAAAAACACCTTTGCAAAGTGGTTAGGCTCATAACTAGCCGGCAAACTCATCAGCAAAGAGAAGATAAATACCTCAAATATTCCAGCATAACTTCCTTTTTCAGGAAAAATCCTCATTTTGTATCTAATTTTAGGCAAAGATAATACAAACAGATAGGAGAAAAAACAAGTTTGTTTGATTATTTATCCAGAAGTGCTGTTCTGTTGTTGGATGAGTGTAATAACTATATGAAAGAGTGTAATCCTTTATAAAGAGATGGGTAGTGCTAATTATTAGAGATAAATACTGGGTTTCGGCGTTTGTGCAATAGTATTATATCTGGAATGAAATGGCTTGGATAATTTTAAAATTATGATGTAAAAATTAGAGGAATATAACGAAAAGGAAAAATTATCAGTTGTTGATGCAGTTTTTCCATAATAATAAACGTTTTAATATTAAAGGCGAGCGAGGAGAATGAGAGTCTATGGAAGCAAGGCCACCTGTTTTTAAAAGAACAAGATTAAACTTAAAGATAAGATTAATAGTGGCAATGTCGCATTGCTGGCAGAATATAAGATTATGAAAGAAGAATTATCAGGATATGATAGCATCTCTCTGGAAGAGATGAAGGGTATCCGCCTAATGAACCGGATTGACACAAAGTTTGTTACAACACTTCCCGTACTTGAGGAATTGTTGCGAAGAGCCCAGCCTGAGTATTATGTTCAGGAAACAGGTGGCAGGCGAATAATGCATTACAATACCTTGTACTTTGACACGGCAAGCCATGATATGTATATAATGCATCAGAATGGCAAGAAGAATCGCCAAAAGATTAGGGTTCGCAGTTATTCTGATTCAGGAATACATTTTCTTGAGGTAAAGAATAAAAATTGTTGTGGCAGAACGAAAAAGAAGCGCATTTCTGTTAGTGACTGTTCGCAATGGAATATCGAAGGCGTAGATTTTCTTAATGAATATAGCCGTTACAAAGTAGGTGATTTGCACGAGCAGATAGAGAACAGTTTTCAGAGGGTGACACTTGTCAATAAAGGCTTGACTGAGCGCATTACCATCGACGTTGATCTGAAATTCCATAACTTTGAAAACGACTGCCGAACTGGTTTCCCAGAGTTGGCGATTATTGAATTGAAACGCGATGGAAACACCTATTCCCCTATAAAAAGTATGCTGCGTGATTTGCGTATAAAGCCGTCAAAATTCAGTAAATATTGTGTAGGCTGTGCAAAGACAGACCCTATGTTAAAGCAAAACAGATTTAAGCCATTGTTTTGCTATCTTGACAAGCTAATCAGAAATTAATTAAAAACAGACAATATGGAAGAATTTGAAATTTTGGATACTCCGTTATTGGAGGTCCTTGATGTTTGGCAACTTTTGTTTCGATTTGCCTTCAACAGTATTGTGGTATGGGTAATTATTCATTGGCTATACTATAGAAAGAGTAAAAGGCGTGATTATTATTTTACGTTCTTTTTGATTAGTATAAGTATCTTTTTCCTGATATTCCTTCTCGGAAGTGTTAAGATGAAGATTGGATTTGCATTAGGTCTGTTCGCCATTTTTGGTATTATCCGGTATCGAACGGAGTCGATGCCTGTGCGGGAGATGACTTATCTTTTTGTGCTTATAGCCTTGTCTGTTATAAATGCCTTGTCAACAACAATAAGTTTTGCTGAGTTGGTATTAACGAATTTTATCTTTATATTCGCAATATGGATCTGCGAGGGAAACAAGTGGCTTAAGCATGTGTCTTCCAAGTTGGTGCAGTATGATAAGATAGAATTGATAAAGCCAGAAAAACGTGATGAATTGATAGCCGACTTGAAGCAGCGTACGGGATTGAAAATTGTTTCGGTAGAGGTTGGCTCGATAGATTTTTTGCGGGATACGGCGTTGCTGAAAGTGCATTATGAGCCAGATGACCAGTTAGTTAATTCAGTAGATAACATAATAAAAATACCTAAAGGACAATGAAAAGGATTTTAATAATGATAGCGGTTGCAGTGTTTTCTGCATCGACTGTCTTTGCAGAAGGACCAGCAATGTGGGCAACTGTTTCTGCAACTAAGAAAATAACAAAGAAGTGGGACGTTTCGGCAGAAGCCGAACTGCGAACTCATTACGGTTTTGATGGTGGTATTGACAGGGTTAGCCTGTCTGTGGGTACTGACTATGAGATATTTTCATTCTTGAAAATCGGTGTTGGTTATGTGTTTATGAACTGCCATTCGCAGGACAGAATAACCAGAGGTCAAAACTTTGTTCCTGACTATTGGTATTTGCGTCATCGTGTCAATGCGTCGTTGACTGGTGAGGTTTCTTTTGGCGATTTTTCTATTTCCCTTCGTGAGCGTTGGCAGTACACTTATCGCCCGGAAAAGTATGTGCCAAAATTTGAGGAAGATTTTATAACACCTAAGAATGATGAATTGGTGAAGGGTAAGGGAAAAAACGTTCTTCGCTCGCGTTTGGAGTTGGAGTATAATATCCGCAGTATAAAGTTGTCGCCTTATGTTTCGGCTGAGATGTACCATAGTGGCAGCGGATTGGATAAGGTGCGATATACGGCTGGAGCAAAGTATAAGATAACAAAGAAGCACGCCCTGGAATTATTTTACCGCTATCAGGACCAGTCTGATGAGGATGACCCGGACGGGCATATTATAGGAATTGGATATAAGTTTAAATTTTAACAGATACTAATTGTTTGCGTTATGAAGAAGGTTGTATATAGCATAGTGGCGGCGGTTGCAATGTTGTTGCCGTTGGGCTCTTGTTCTGATGATGAGCCGACTGTTCCTGGCGGTGGTACGGTCGTTGGTGCCGGTGATGATATGCCTGTGTTTGATATCGAGTTTGATGCAACGCCGTTAGAAGAAAGCGATGAGATTACTAAGGACCCTAATAAAGAAAGTTATGACGAATATTTTGAGAATAAAGCGTTTCCAAATAAGGTGGTAATAATTTATAGTGAAGGCAAGGCGGAAGTTACAGGACAGGTTCCTGGCGTTGCTGTTGAGGTTAAAGGGGCTGGCGTTGTTGTCAATTCAACTGTTGCGGGTGTTGAGTATGAGTTGAAGGGTAGTTCTTCAAACAGTTATTTCCGTCTTTATGGTGATAATTACACTAAGGTCATTCTCGCTGGCGTTAAATTGAATAACCCAATGGGGGCGGCAATCAATATCCAGTCTAAGGCGCCAACATATCTTCATCTTGTGGAAAAGAGCGTCAATTCTCTTAGTGACGGCAAAACTTATGAGCCTGTTGCGCCGATGGAGGATATGAAGGGCTGTATCTTTGCTGAGGGTAAGTTGATATTTAGCGGAAAGGGTGTACTGGATATTTCCGCGAATTGCAAGAATGCCATTTCTTCGGATATGAACATTCTTTTCCGACCAGGTAATGTTATTAATATCACCAGCACTGCGAGCAATGGCATCAAGGCAAAAACAGGAGTGAGAATTAGTGGTGGCGTTTTGAATATTGATGTCAAAGGCGAGGCGGCTAAAGGCATCAACAGTGAGTCATACGTGGTTGTTTCCGGTGGTAGAACAATTATTAAAACCTCGGGAAACAGCAAGTTTAATGGGATTGACCTGACAAATGCGGCAGGCGTAAAGTGTGATACGGATTTCGGGTTAATTGGTGGAAAAATTGCTGTCAAAACAACGGGTAAAGGTGGTAAGGGTATCAACGTCAATGGTGCTGTGACTATCAGTAGCGGTGAATTGGATGTATTGGTAACCGGTTCGAAATATATCCATAGTCCAGTTATGTCTTCAACACCTAAAGGAATCAATTCGGATCTTGTTATGATGATTAATGGCGGAAAGGTAAAGGCTCGAGTTAATGACTCCAGCAGCGGTGAGGGCTTGGAAAGCAAGGTGGCAGTCCTTATCAATGGAGGTCGTATCGAGGTTTCGACTGTTGATGATTGTATCAAAGGCGAGAAATATGTTGATATGAGCAATGCTCTCATATATGCCTATAGCGCGGACGGTGACGCAATAGATTCAAATGGAGAGGTTAATATACTCAACAGCCTTGTTGTTGCTGTTGGCGGCAAGTCAAATAACGGTATAGAATGTATGGAAGGCAAATTTAAGATTGATGTGTCTGATGTCGTTGCCATTGGAGGCAGCAATACCACAATGAGTTCTGATGAAAATTATATTGTCTCTTATACATCACCAGTAGTTGGCGGTGAATGCTTGTTGATTGTTGACGAGAAAGGCAATGATATTATGGGATATAAACTGCCGAAAAGTTATGACTCTGTTAGTTTGCTTATGACCGCAAGAAACATGAAGAAGCAGAATAGTTATAAAGTGAAGAAGGTAACTTCTCTTGAAGGGAATAATTTCCATGGAATGTACTTTTAGAGTATGATTAAAAGGGTTTGCGTCGAAAATTCATTTTGATGCAAACCCTTTTTGATTATAGTTAGGCACTCTTACGGCTTAATAAAATGCAACCATTTTGTTTTGTTTCCTACTTTCATTAATTTTGTACTCAAAATTAAGTTAATGAAAAGAATAGGATTGTTTTTAGTGCTTTTGGGTTTATTTTCGTCTGTATTTGCTGAAGGTACTGCTATTTGGTCGCTGGTTTCAGCAACGAAGAATATAAATAACAAGTGGAATGCTTATGTTGAGGCAGAGTTGCGCAGTCACCCTAATTTTGATGGCGGGTTGGGATATTTCAGTTTTGCCGTAGGGTCGAGTTATAATATTTGCCAATATTTGAGTGCAACAGCAACTTATGTTTTGATAGATCGTAATTCAAATGGAAAATTTACATCAGATAGTTATATTACAGACCATTGGGGACTAAGTCATCGTTTCCACGTTTCGCTGACTGGAAAGGTCAAGTTTGGTGATTTTTCTGTTTCATTGCGTGAACGCTGGCAATATACTTACCGCCCGGAGAGATATGTTGCGCAGTTGGAAAAAGATATGCTGACATTGCGAGAGGCAGCATTGGTAAAGGGTAATGCGAAGCATCTTCTTCGCTCTCGCTTGCAGTTGGGTTATGGCATCAGGAGCGTCAATCTGTCTCCGTATGTTTCTGCCGAGTTGTTTAGCAGTGAGAAGCTGGACTATGTTTGGTACACGGTTGGTGCTGAGTATAAAATCAATTCCCAGCATGCCCTTGACTTGTATTACCGCTATCAGGATGAGCCGAGCCTGAATATCATAGGAGTTGGATATAAATTTAAATTCTAAAAACACAAAATATAGCGAAAAGGTTTATTTTTGTTAGATATATAACTGAAATTGCTAATTTTGTGAATGTTTGTTTTATTTTTGGCTTATGTTTTGAAATGTGTTTTTTAATGCGTATATTGTGTAAACACATTTATTAACAAAAATTCCATAATCATGAAAAGAATGAGTATTTTTAGCCTGTTCTTGATTCTTTTGTCAAGTTGTACTAATAATCAAGAAAGCGATTGATGCAAACCGCCTAAAACGAACCATTAATCTAAATCTCAGCAAGCAACCTGCTGTTTCAGAAAATATTCTTATAATTGAAAGAGATGGAGAAAGTTTATAAAACAAAAATTGCAATTTGGCTAATATGTGCCATTATAGGATTCACTGTAATTCCGGTAATACCAGTATTGGTATATGATTTTTCATGGATTGTAGTAACAATTGTAGCGTTAATCCTCTTTTTTGCTCTTTTCTCTCTGTTTAACATACGCTACACTATACATGATAACATCCTCTCAGTTAAATGCAGTATATTTTCAACCACCAATTATGACATAAATCAAATAAGAATAATAAAAGATTCTAATTCTATTCTAGCATCTCCAGCATCTTCTTTAGACCGAATAGCAGTATATTTCACTAAACAAAGAACACCTCTTATTATTTCACCTAAAGACAAAACTGGTTTCATCAGAAATCTGCAGTCTATAAATCCAAATATTATATATCACAACAGTATATAAAACGGTAGAAAATACGCTATAATATAATTGTATGGGAGGGTAAATTATGGAAAATATTTATGAAGAACTGTCAATAGCGAACATATCAAGTTTTATCATTTTGAGTTTTGGCGACATTCTTGATAAGGAGACATTTGTTTGGACTGCAGCGGCTATGACTGTTTTGCCCTTGGATTTAACCTCTACGCCCTTCGCAAAGCATACAGCAGAGGTGAGCAGTCAGCAAAGGTAAAGGCTGTCCGCAAGACGATAAATCAGGTCTTGTTTTCGCTTACGCTTTTGGTATTGGTGTTTACAAAGGTGTTTATACTGCATTCTTAATTGCAAACAGTTTGCCACGCAATAACAAAAACAATAGGCTGCCTGGTAACGACACAGGTCAGCTGGCACTCTACAGAGTGTCCCTACGAAAAGCAGGTAATATACTGATATTCTGATATATATATGGGGTTGTGCCAAAATAAATTTTTGACGCAACCCCTTTTCTATTAATAATAGAGATATTCTTTTATTTCTTTCTTGGCTTTTTCAGCTTGAGCACCTGAACGCTTCTTGCCGGGATGTAGAGTTTCAGCCATCCGAGACCGTGTTCGGCGTAGAGTTCATCGTGCTGAGTAAAGTGGTTTACTTTCACATCGATGTTTCCATAGCCGCCGTACTTAGGCTCGTCAGAGTTAAGAACGTGAGTGTATTCGCCAACAGGAGCAAGGAATCCGTAGTCGGTAAACGATTGCGTTGGGTTGAAGTTGAATACGAATACAAGGTCTTTTCTCTTGAATACAAGGATTTGGTCATCGTCCTTGTCCCAAAGTTTTTCAACTGGAGAAGCCTGGAAATTCTTTGACTTGCGTACCAGGTTAATGATGTCTTCATCAAACTTTCCAAGGAATTTGTATTTTAGGTCTTCCCTGTCAACGAGGTCCCATTGGCGGCGTGCATATTTGTAAGACCAGCCGTTGCCTTGACGCGGGAAGTCAATCCATTCAGGGTGGCCGAATTCGTTACCCATAAAGTTGAGGTAACCGCCGTTGATAGTTGCAAGTGTAACAAGACGAATCATCTTGTGAAGAGCAATACCACGGTCAACGGTGTAATTGTTGTCGCCAACCATCATGTGCCAGTACATTTCAGAATCGATAAGTCTGAAAATTATGGTTTTATCACCAACGAGAGCCTGGTCATGGCTTTCAGCGTAGTTGATAGTCTTTTCGTCTGCTCTTCTGTTTGTCAGTTCCCAGAAGATAGCCCCTGGTTTCCAGTCCTCATCTTTCTTTTCCTTGATAGTTTTAATCCAGAAGTCAGGGATACCCATAGCCATTCTGTAGTCGAAGCCGATACCTCCGTCAGAGAACTTGTTGGCAAGTCCAGGCATACCGCTCATTTCTTCTGCAATAGTAATTGCATGAGGGTTAACCTTGTGAATCAACTTGTTTGCAAGAGAAAGGTAAGTAATTGCGTTAGTATCCTGACCGCCGTTGTAGTAGTCATCGTAGGAAGAGAAAGCCTGACCGAGTCCGTGGTTATAATAAAGCATAGAAGTTACGCCGTCAAAGCGGAAACCGTCGAATTTATACTCTTCGAGCCAGAATTTGCAGTTTGAAAGGAGGAAGTGCAATACCTCGTTTTTGCCATAGTCAAAGCACAGTGAATCCCAAGCCGGGTGCTCTCTTCTGTTGTCACCGTAGAAATATTGGTTATAACTTCCGTCAAATCTTCCAAGGCCTTCAACCTCATTCTTAACAGCGTGAGAATGGACAATGTCCATAATAACGGCAATTCCGTTAGCATGGGCTTCGTCGATAAGTGCTTTCAGTTCCTCTGGAGTCCCAAAACGGCTTGAAGCAGCATAGAATCCCGAAACATGGTATCCGAAAGAGCCGTAATATGGATGCTCCTGTATTGCCATAATCTGAATGGCATTATATCCGTCCTTAACGATGCGGGGCAGTACTTTTTCACGGAATTCATTGTACGTGCCAACTCCTTCCTTGTTCTGAGCCATACCGATATGGCATTCGTAGATAAGTAGGGGATTTGTCTGAGGCTTGAAATTATCTATCTTGAATTTGTATTTTCTTGCCGGGTCCCATACCTGGGCAGAGAAAATATAAGTATTTTCATCTTGAACAGTCCTTGTAGAGTATGCCGGGATTCTTTCTCCGTAGCCACCGTCCCATTTGACGATAAGTTTGTAGAGGTCACCATGCTTGAGGGCTTTTTGGGGGAGGTTTATTTCCCAGACACCGCCGTCAAGTCTTGTGAGTTTGTAGTCTTCATCCTCGTGCCAGTCGGTAAAAGAGCCCATTAGGTAAATCTCGGTAGCATTAGGAGCCCATTCTCTGAAAACCCAACCGGTCTTTGTCTTGTGCAAGCCAAAATATTTGTGCGCATTTGCGAAATCAACAAGATTTCCCTTTGTACCAACTAATTCGAGTTCTTTTTTTACTGCATCTTTGTGACGTCCGTTAATGGCGTCCGCGTATGGAGCGAGCCACGGGTCGTGCTTGATGATGCCTAGAGTTTTTTCCATAGGTCCTGTACTTTACGGTTTCTATTGTTCTACAAATATACAAAGGTGATTAAGCTTTTCAAAGTTTTTTGATTAATTATTGCCGAATCTTTGTGATTAATAAGCAAATTTACAAATGAATAGTAAAATACCACGGGAATTTTCATATAAAAAGATTTTTTTTGAAAAAAATTTTTTGTTGCGCAAAAAGACTGCATAACGGCTATCTACCTTTGCAATGTCAAAACAAAGGAAGCATGGTTGAGCGGTCGAAAACAGCACTCTGCTAAGGTGCCGGGCCAATAGACTCCGAAGATTCGAATCCTTCTGCTTTCGCGTAATGGAAGTATAGTTCAGTTGGTAGAACGTCGGTCTCCAAAACCGAAGGTCAGAGGTTCGAATCCTTTTGCTTCTGCATAATTGATGGAATCTTGGCAGACATGGTGTATGCGTGGGACTGAAAATCCCAAGAACGTGGTTCGAATCCACGAGATTCCACAGATATGGAGATTGTAGTTCAGTTGGTAAGAATGCCTGATTGTGGCTCAGGCGATCACGGGTTCGAGTCCCGTCTTTCTCCCAAAATGCTCCGATGGCTCAGTTGGACAGAGCACCTCGCTACGAACGAGGAGGTCGCAGGTTCGAATCCACCTCCCGCTACTGATGTAAGGATGCCTGAGTGGTCAAAAGGGGAGGTCTGCAAAACCATAACTCATCGGTTCGAATCCGATTCCTTACTCTATGCGGAAAGAGGTTCTACGGAAGTCATAATGGCTGGTAGAACCTCTTTTCTATACCACTCTCAAGAGATTGTTGAGTTTGTCTTTCACTCTGCCCAACACTTCATCTAATTTGTCTATATCCCCATCTTTCCGGTATTCTTTAATCGTGTTAACTGCCTTGACAATAAGGTTATAATCTTCTGTAGTAATAGGAGTATTGGTAATAGAGTAATCAGGGTCAGAATATCTGTAGTATTTGTTGTCATAGACTTCGATTGGGGCATAATATCCTAACTTGTCAGACCTCATCATCTGCAAGTCTCCCTGAACGGTTCTTGTGGATACGCCCTTAGCAATGCCCTCCATGTCGTATAGAGCATCTGAGCAAGCGTCCACCAAATCATCCAGCGTCCACCTTCTGTACCTGTTTCTTAGGCACCTGTCTATGGTTTTGTATCTTATAAGTGCATTTTTGTTTGCTGGCATGGCTGTAAAAGTTTATTTCATCCATAATAAATTGTTTACTACGTGCCTACCAGCATAAAAGAAGATTGCCGGAAGGCACAAAAAAATTGGAAAGTGCCTTACGGACCTTCCAACTATCTTCCTTTGTCTTATTTGCTGATGTTTGGTATTTATTTAGAAACTATGACATCGGTAACCGCTAAAACAAAGTTGTCGGACAAATCCTACAAGCACAATAAGGAAGTTGCTAAAGCGCCAACTAAAGCAACAGCCTCCAAATGCACAGCGGCTATGGAGCATGATTCCTGATATGTATGTTCTTTGTTTCTGCATTACTTAATGTTTGTTCAAATCGGGAGCAAAGATAATACTTTGCTGCGCATCCTATCTGCGTAACAGTAAAAATTTTTATTTTTTGTGCAGTTTTTCGTACACACAAACCGCCAATGCAGGTATGTAAGTATTTTATTTGTTTCTGATTTTGTTTGTTTGAGGAAATAATGCTATCTTAGCGAACTTTCCCTTTTTGTAAAATATTAAATTATAAATACTTAAATCAATTATTATGGATTTTGAACTGGCAGAAATGATAATCGGCTATTCGGCAGCTATTTGTATGGTTTTGGGATATTTGCCTCAGGCAATCTATACAATAAAGACTCGAGATACCGATGGCATTGCCTTGACGACCTTTCTTTTGATGGGTCTTGGCGGGTTCTTTTTTATCATTCAAGGATTTATGCGTGATAATTGGCCTCTTATAGTTACTAATCTAATAACAACAACCTCTTCGGCTATTATCTTCAGTATTAAGATTTATAATGACTATTTTAGAGACAAGAAGAAAAGAAAGTAGAACCCAGTCTGATTAGAAAAGCAATTTATCGAAGAGTTATCGATTTTTCAAAGACATACTCTTCGATTTTTTTATCGGTCAATATCTTTATCTTTATAGACTTGCATGATTGCCTGTTCCAAAGGTTTGCTATTTTGAAAGAGGCATAGCATTTTCTTCCAAAATCAGGGTTTTGCGAACCGAAATGATAAACAAGATAAAGTTCCGGCACATCATTGTCAATGGTTTTCTCATCTGCAATCAGTGAAATTTTTGCACCTTGGGCAACATGGGGTACCCAACTGTTAAGATTGATGTATTCACCGCTCCTCCAGATGCTTGTTATCTTAATAGGCTGAGGGTTTAATGATTTTATTGTTTCAACCGAGGCCTGTCGCAGTACGTCAGAATAAAGTTTGTCGGCAGCATTGATTTTTACATTATATGAGTGACTGTCCGTTTGCTCAATTACCGTGTATCTGATAACCGCCCTTTCCCCTTGTTTTATTGCTTCTTCGTTCCATCTGTCAGCAATCAGGGTGATTGTTGGACTGTCGTTTTGCGGCTGATATGTAAGTGTTTTGTTTCCTTTGTATGTAACAAATGCTTCGAGGAAATCCCCGTAGTCTCTTTCCGGCTCATCACTGCATGCCGACAGCACGACAGCGGCGGTTATCAAAATATATTTCAGTAATCTTGTCATGTCAGTAAGTAAAAGTACTTCCTCCGAGGAATTCTCTAAGAAGGCTGTTTGATGGAACCTGCTCTGCCTTAATTGCTTTGAAGTAACTCAAGAAGCGAAGCAGACGGTATGCTTCGGCATATTCTGGAACATTGTGAGGAACTTGCCTTAGAATCGGTTCCGCAAAATCCTTCATGATGCCCAATTCGAAAATAAGAGAAGAATTGAACATGGCGTCGGCATTTTCCTGGAATGGGAAAATCCATTTTTCTTCACCGCGACGAACGCTTTGCCAGCGGGAAATTGTGTCAAGAGCCGAAGCACCGCGATATTTGTAGTCGCGGACTATTCTGCGAAGCAGCCTGTTATCGGTTGTTGGCACCCAGTTATGGTCGTCAAGAGAAAGAGTGGTCAGCGCCGAAACATATACTTTGAATTTCTGTTTGTCAGGAATCGCCTTGGTCAGTTCCGGGTTCAGCCCGTGAATGCCTTCCATAAGCAGAACGGAGTTTTCCGTCAGTTTAAGGGTGTTACCTTTATATATACGCTTGCCTGAAGTAAAGTCATAGGTTGGCAAAGCAACCTCCTTCCCTGCAATAAGGTCAGTTATATCCTTGTTTAATTGCTCAAGGTCAAGTGCATATAGGGATTCATAGTCGTAGTCACCTGTTTCGTCGCGAGGCGTATTTTCGCGGTTAACGAAATAGTCGTCAAGCGAAATCATCTGCGGACGGATAAGGTTTGCAAGCAGTTGAACGGAAAGGCGTTTTGTTGTCGTGGTTTTTCCGGAGGATGAAGGCCCTGCGATAAGAACCACTTTAGCGCCACCTTCGTGGAATCTTTCTGCAATCTGGTCTGCAATTTTTCCAATCGCCTTTTCGTGAAGAGTTTCCGCAACGTTTATCAGCATTCTCATTTCATTGCCTTCTTGCGTTGCAACCTTGTTTAGGTCAAGAACGTCTTGCACTCCAACTATTTTATTGAAAGAAATATTGTCGGTGAATGCCTTGAAGAGTTTTTCCTGCTTTATTGGTTCGCAAGGTGCAACTGGTTGCTTAGTCAAGTCAGGAGGCAGCAGGAGCATGCCATTTTTGTATTTTTTGAGGTCGAAAACGCTGATATAAGCAGTAGATGGAGCCAGCTCTCCGTAATATACGTCGATAATGTCGTCTAACTGGTGGTATGTTGTATATAGATTATCAGACCATTGCAGCAGTTCTGCATTGTTTTTGTTTCCAGAAGATTTGAACTTTTCAATAACGTCGCTTGTCAGTTTGTTGTGGCTGCAGAAAGGAATATTTTCGGCAACAATTTTATTCATTCTTGTCTTTATGTTTGCAACGCTTTCCTCAGAAATGTCACTGTCATCAGTAAAGACACAGTAGTATCCTTTTGATATAGAGTGCTCTATTCTGAGTCTTCTTTCAGGGAAAAGGTCGTGTACAGCTTTTATGAGAATCATGCAAAGAGAGCGTATGTAAAGCCTTTTACCAGAAGGGTGCGTACAATCGAAAAATTCTATCATCTTTGGCATGAATATGGGATATTTCAAGCCCTCTGTCTTATTGTTAACGTGAGCACATATTGGCTTGAATTTCAGTTTGTCTTTTATGCGTGTAGCAATTTCAAGCAATGTTTCGCCACCGGCAATGTCCATATATTCACCGGTATTTTTGCAAAAGATTTGAATGTTTCTTTCCATGATTTCTGAGATTTTTCAGGCTGTAGCCTATCTTTTTAAATACCAAATATAGTGCAAAGAAATCTAAGAAAAAAGGGAAAAATGCCGTTTTTCAGTTTTTTATGATAGTTTTATTATTTGAGATAATGTTATCTTGAGACATCATGAAGGATATATTTTGCTACAGAATCATCATTATTGTTGCCAATAACGGCATCAGCAACGGCAAGGACCTCTGGAGAAGCATTCTCCGGGGCGATAAATTTTGTTGCAATTTCTTTCATAGAAAGATCGTTAGGACTATCTCCGAACACTATAATTTCTTCTACATTAACACTTTCTGCCAGTTCTTTAACTGCAGCAGCCTTGCTTACTCCCGCCGCCATCACTTCAAGAAATCCAACAGATGGGTCAAAGATGTCACGATAGCAGGTCATCGAGCAAGAAAGCAGGCTCTTTGCTTTTAAATAAGCCTTTTCAACCTTTTGATAGTCTGCAGTAGCAAACATTAGCATAGTCTTATGTTGGGCTTCTTCCGGAATATCTTCCGTAAGCGAAAATTTCTTATGCGGAGCATTTACGCGTTGCTTGTAGAAATTGCGGTCATAATCGGAAAATTCAGGAGAGTGAAAAGCCTCTATAACGTTTTCCTTGTCATTGTAAGTATAGAAGAAAGGGTCAATACCATATTCGCAACAAATTTCGCGAAGCAATCTCATTCTTTCAACCTTCATATAATGGCGGTTAATCATTCTTCCGTTCCACATCGACGCTCCTGTCATAACAATGTATGGCAGGTTTCCATTTATGCGTGACATTAATCCGTCAACTGTTGCTGGTGTTCTTGCTGTTGCTATTGAAAAAAGACAACCTTCTTTAATGATGTGATTAAGAATTTCTACCGACGTGTCAGAAATTAGTGAGTTGCTATTAAGCAAAGTGCCGTCTAAGTCACTTATATATAGGGTTTTATTCTTCATCCTTTTTAACTAAAAGTGCACTTCCTTCATAAAGTATGTATAGGGGAAGGAAAACAATTGTCAATGTTAGCGGGTCGCCTGTAGGTGTGATGATTGCCGCCAAAACAAGCAGAGCCACTATTGCGTGTCTTCTGTATTTTTTGAAGAAACTCCTATGTATCAGACCAATAAGTGACAGTACCCAAGCAAGCATAGGCAATTCGAAAACAGCACCCATCATTAGGTTCAGCATAAAGAAATTATCCATATATGAGTCAAGCGAAAGCAGGTTTTCAATGTTTGAACTCAGTTGGTATTGATACAGAAATCTGAGGGTTATCGGGAATATCAAAAAATAACTTACTGCTACACCTAAATAGAAAAGCAGAGTACCACCAAAGAAAGCAATACTTGCTCCTTTTTTCTCTTTCTCATACAGAGCAGGGCTTATAAAATCCCATAATATGAAAAGCAGAATAGGGAATGCTACAATAATGGATAACCAGAACGAAGCACTTATGTGAGTAAAAAATTGCGATGCGAGTTTTGTGTTTATCAGTTCAACGTGGTATCCTTCTGTGGAGAACTGCGGAAGAGAAGGAAATGCGGCGGTTATTTTTTCAAACGCACGATATAGGCAAAAGTCACCGTTACATGGAGCGAGGATAATGTTGTCAAAAATTTGAGGCATATAGTAGAACATAGCAACTACTAAAACAGTAATCACTATCGCCATTTTGAAAAGCATCTTCCTCAGGTCCTCGAGGTGAGCCCAGAATGATTTTTCCGTCTGTTTATTTTCTTGACTGTCAGGCATTCAGAGTGTTACTCCTTTTTGTCAGAATTATCTTTGGAATCTACCGGTCTGTCGATTTCTTCCTTAACATCATTCATGCCTTCCTTAAAACTGCGAATACCTTTTCCAATGCCTTTCATAAGGTCAGGAATACGCTTGGCTCCGAAAAGAAGAAGAATGATAACGAAGATAATAACAACCTCCGTAGTAGATAAGCCTCCTATAAATAGAAAAATTGAGTTCATAATAATCTTTTTTACAAAAGTAAGTAAACTAAAAAACATAAGCAATAAATAGTGCACATTTTTTTGAAACAAAAGTTTGGAAGTTTCAAATCGAAATTATAGTTTTGTTGTATCAAAAACCAATCTTAAAATTGTTATAATTATGGCTGACATTTCAAGAAGATCATTTCTTCAAAAAGTAGCATCATTTGCTGCTGCATCTGTAGTTGCCCCTGCTGCAGTATTAGCGGCTGAAAAGGAGAGTAAAGCCGTTCCTGGCACGGGCGGTTTTGATGCAGACGGACGACCTCTTCCTCCAAAGAAAATCATCGGTAGAGGTTCTGAAATGAAGATTATCCACATTACCGACACTCACTTGAGAGGAGACAATTTGCTTTCGTTTGGCAAGTGTGATACTTCCGCAACAGTAAAAAAAGCAGTTGAATACTTCAAGAACATGCCTGAAAAAGATCTCCCGGATTTCTTTGTTGCTACTGGTGACTTGGCTGACAACGGTAACCACACTGCTTACGGAAAGATTCACGATTATTTTGAGCAATTGCCGCGTCCGGTTTTCTGCCTTCCAGGAAACCACGATAACCGTGCTGACATGCTCCGCCTATTGGGCAGCAAGATGTGCCCGGTAAAAGAGGATATTGCTCCTTACATTTGCTACACTATCGAGGATTATCCTGTTCGCGTTATCTGTATTGACACAATCGTTCAGGGCAAGCACTGGGGAGGTCTTTCAGACAAGGTTGCCGACTGGCTTGAGGCAAAACTTGACGAAAAACCGAGAAAGAAAACTCTTATCTTCACTCACCATCCACCATTTGATGCCGGTATGGGATTCATGGATGAGGGATTTGAGAATCTAAACCGTCTTGAAGAGATTCTTGTTAGACATAAAAATCATATCCAATTGTGCTGCGGTCACATGCACAGAGGTATTTCAACAGTATGGAGAGGCGTTCCAATGACAGTTGCCGCACCTATATGTATGTTGATGGAACTTGATTTCACTGAAGCGGGAGGCGACCGTTTCTGGCTCGGTGATCCGAAGTATAACTTGTACCATTTCTACCATAATCAAGTCAATACTCATTTCTGTACAATTCCAACGCATGCAAGTTATGATGGACCTTTCCCATTCAAATATCTTGATGTAGATAAAAAGAAGAAATAGGAAATTGCTTTTTGTAAATATAGATAGTAAGTTGGTTCGGCTTCCTTTTTTGGAGGCCGAACCGTATTTTTTATAAAAAGCAATCGAACTATTTTATTGCCTCGGTTGTTGTATTTGTGTTATATATTGTAATGTTATGTTTTCGCTAAAACCTCGATTCCTTAAGGGCCTTTATCTCAGACTAAAGGATTTGGTGAGTTATATCTGGAATAAGATAATAGTTTTTATACGTTGGTACCGTCGAACCTATAAGCGAGTCCGTTGGTATAAAAAGGCATTAATGCTATTTGTAACGCTTTTCTGCGTCTTCTTTCTGTATCTTGGGATGGTTGACGTGAACTTCCTATGGCTTTTTGGCAAGTCTCCAAGCCTTGAAACAATTTCTCATCCAAAGCAGGATATAGCCTCTGTCATCTATAGTTCAGATGGAGTTGTATTAGGTAGATATTATAGAGAAAATAGAATTCCTGTCACCTATGAGGAAATCCCGAAATCACTTGTAGATGCTCTTATTTCAACAGAGGACGAGCGTTTCTATGAGCATTTTGGAATAGACGTACATGGTATTTTTGCGGCTGTAAAGGATATGGTGGCACACGGAGAGGCGAGGGGAGCCAGTACTATTACCCAGCAATTGGTCAAGAACATGTTTAAGACAAGGACCGAATATTCAACAGGCTTGACAGGATATATACCTGGGGTTAAGATGCTCGTTATGAAAACAAAGGAATGGATAACGGCAGTAAAGTTGGAGATGTTTTTCTCCAAGCAGGAGATTCTAACCATGTACCTTAATACGGTAGATTTTGGCAGTAACTCGTATGGTATAAGAACCGCATCGCAAACATATTTCGGCACTGTGCCTTCTAAACTCACTGTTGAGCAGGGAGCCGTGCTTGTTGGTATGCTAAAGGCAACAACAACATATCACCCATACCTTAACCCGGAAAACAGCCTTCGTCGCAGGAATACTGTTATCGATAATCTTTATACGCATGGAAAAATCAGCAAACAAGAGCGTGATTCTCTTTTTGAGATGCCCATTGAACTAAAGTATAAGGTTCCAAAGACATACGATGGAGAGGCTTTATATTTTAGGGAAGCACTTGCTGACAGTCTTGGTAAATGGTGTGAGGAAAACGATTATGACCTTTATGGAGGTGGGTTGAAAATTTATACGACTCTTGATTCCCGAATGCAGCGATATGCAGAAGAGGCAGTAAAGAAACAAATGGAGCAGGTACAGCGTAATTTCAAGGCAGATTGGGGCGGTATGGCACCGTGGAGAGATGCAAATCATCAGGAAATACCTAATTTTATTGAGAATCTTGCCAAAAAAACTCCTCATTACTCGGTGTTATTGAAACGCTTCCCAAATGACCCTGATTCAATTATGCATTATCTTAATATTCCGCATCCTGTAAAGGTGTTTGATTATGAGGAAGGAACAAAAGAGATGATGCTTAGTACAATGGATTCAATCCGATATATGGTAAAGTTTATGCACTGTGCATTTCTTGCTATTGAACCGCAGACAGGAAATATAAAGGCTTGGGTTGGTGATATAGACTTTAACCACTGGAAATATGACAAGGTAACTGCACACCGCCAGCCGGGTTCAACTTTCAAGTTATTTGTCTATACAGCGGCAATGGAGAATGGGCTCAGTCCGTGTGACGAGCGGGTTGACCAGTGGAAACAGTATGATGCTTTTGATTCCAATAATCAGCCTATAAAGTGGTCACCGCGAAATTCAGACGGAACGTTCAGCGGTTATCCGGTGACATTGAGGTACGCATTTGCCCGTTCGCTTAACAGTATTGCAGTATCTGTTGCTGATGAGGTTGGTATGGATAAAGTTATTGACGTTGCCCATAAGATTGGAGTTTATTCTCCTTTGAAGAATACGCCGTCGCTTGCTTTGGGCTCTTCAGATGTGACATTATACGAGATGGTTAATTCATATAGCACCATTATCAATGATGGAAAATACAATCATCCATCGTTTATCACGAGAATAGAGGATAAGTATGGAAATATTATCTATGAGCATAAGCCTGAAAACAAGCAGGTTATCAATTACGAATCAGCGTTTCTTATGCAGCAGATGCTTCTTGCAGGAATGCAGGAGCGTGGAGGAACCAGTATGGCTTTATGGGGATATGATTTACATCGTTATGATACCAATTTTGGCGGAAAGACCGGTACGACATCGCAAAACAGTGATGGCTGGTATATGGGTGTTACTAAAAACCTTGTTGGCGGTTGCTGGGTAGGTGGAGAATATCGTAGTGTCCATTTCAGAACAACAAGAAATGGTCAGGGAAGTCATACGGCATTGCCTGTATATGCCTACTTTATGGAAAAGGTTCTAAAGGATCCGGAACTGTCGTCAAAATATCGCGGAAAGATATCAGATAAGCCTGTTACACCAATAGAAAGAGGCTGGAATTGTCGAACTGTTTTGCCTGAAGATACAATGGAAACAGATAGTGTAGAGAAAGTAACAGTTGAGAGTGTAAGTCTAGAAGGAGCAGTGCAGGTTGGTGATTTTGCTGACAAACCTGCACCGCAGTCGGAAAAGGTTGATTAGATTTGCTTAATCTCTATAGCAGTTGGTGATATTTGTGTGAATGAAGGCAATGTTCCCTTTATTTCAAATCTTGCTGTTCTTTTGATAGCAAAAGGCAATCGGTGGTGCATAGGATAACCAATATATCCATTTGCTTTTAGTGTGGATATCTTTTCGCCGTGACATCTAATGCCGTTGTCGCCATATACAGTCATTGCAATATTTGCGTTTTTGCTCATTATGTTCCAAACAACGCTACTGATATATTTCTCCAACGGTATTTCAATGATGCTTGACTTTGCTTCAATATTAATTGCTGTTTCAATCTCTCTGTTGACGGAGTATATAAAGTTCCGGTCTGTAAAGAATGTTTTCTCTCCTACTGTAACCAATTCCATATTTCCGAATTTTTTATGGTAAAGTCCGCTTTTTGTTATGGCAGAAATGCCGTTTCCTGTTTGAAGGAGTATTTCATCAAAAATCAATGAGTAACCAACAACTGATACGTCTATAACGTTAATTCCTATTTGAGATTCTTTATTACCTGATAAAGTGCATATGTTGTTTTTGCTGTCAGCGAAAACAATGCTCTTGTTAGTTGCAGTTACTGTCTTACTGTTTTTTGCTTCGCGTTTGGATATTAGAGTTGCACCAGAGCAGCCTGATTTGTTGAAAGAAAGGAGATATATGCCGTCGGTGGCAAATAGATATGCTGAATGCCTGCCCAAAAGCCATGAAGAACTGTAGCCAAATGCAGGAGCAATTGCTATTATCCCTTTATTGTGAGCCTTGTCGCATTTTTGCCAGATAAGAGGGTTTCCGTTGTGTGATATTATGAGGTCAGCAGGTTTCCACTCAATAAAGTTATCACTGTGTGTTTTTTCCGCATTTTCTGTTTCCGTAAGTCTGAACTTTTCGAGATTTCTTGAAATTGTGAAAGCAAATTCTCCTGACGGAGATGGTTGCAGGTCTGTTGAGAAGCGATAGTTTTTTCCTTCAGCAGTTACAGTAATTGTAATTTTAACCGCCCTTGAATCGGGATAAGTTATTACTGGAAGCAGAGATTGTGACCATGATTCAATAATGTACGAAGCGGCAACTGTCTTTTTCCCACTTGAGGTGATGATGTCAACAGCAATGTTAACATTTGCCATTTCATTGCGAACATCTTTTGTAGAGCAAAGAGAAAGAAAGTGCGGAGGTTGAGGAAGAGAGTATCCTATGTTTCCGGCAAAGCATTTATTTGTTATGGCTGAAATTGCCAAAGCCCTTGCCGGTAATATTGCGTTACGTGGATTTTCTGTAGTTTCAGACGTAATAGCATCTATTTTGTATGTTGTGTTTTTTGATAATGTAGAGATAATTCCAGTTGCTTCCTCAAGAGGAGTCATTTTACCCTCCATAAAATTATCTATATTCGAGATTTTAGCCATTAATCTGAATTTCCTGGTTTCCGGTATCATTTTTAATGCCTTTGATATACGTGATTTGTCAGACATAATCCGTAGGTAATATAACCTTTCTCCAGCTTGTGCTCTTTCGCATCTGAAGGAAGGGTCAGCAAGAGTATCCTGCTCCTCGGAAGAGTAAAATTCAATGGCTTTTACAAATTTTTTCCAAGGGCCCAAGTTTGGATAAATAATGCTTACAGAAGGTTTCCACGCCTTTACTTTCAAATCAGTTGCTGAAATTTCATAAACACCTTTTTCTGAAAAATGTGTAGTTGTTAGGGCGTTTATATATGAGTATTCTTCTCCGACAAAATATGTGTCAGGACTCCACAGCAAAGAGCCGTCGAATAGTCGCAAGGCAACTTTTATTATTACAGGCTGTATAAATCGCATTTCTGTTTTTGCTATCCTCTTTATCTCGGAAAATGCAGATTTGGTTAATTTCGTCAGTGTTTCTTTATCTTTAGGTAGCAGGTCTCCTTCCCAAGAAATGTAGGAGGTTGATAGAGCAACAGCCGGCATTGTAACAGAAATATCAGACAAGTTTATTGTCCCAAACGAGAAAGTTGGAAATTTTATATTGTTTCCGAGCATTTCATAGTCATTATTGGAGAAATGCATATATATCATACCATTGCTGGCTGATAATATTATAAAATCGCCCGACACGGAAAAGTTATTTATTTCTCCACAATAGCCATAGTCTTTTTCTAAAAATTCAAACTTGCCCGTGCTTGAAATAAAGCCGAGAAGCAGAAGGTTTCCTTGTCGCGTTATAAAGAAGTATTCCCGTTCTCCCCTCTTGTCTGAACCAACAAAGGCATCACTTGGCTCAAGATAGGTTATAGCCTCTGGCTTGCCTGTAACAATAGCCGTGCCGTTTCCCAATGGGCGGATGTTGACAAGATTTCGCTGGTCAAGGTTACAGCCATCAATTCCGTACCAGCCATGATGTGTTTTTCGTTTTTGCATATAAGTATTTTTTTCGCAAAGATATATTGTAAAGGGAAGTCGCGTTCGCAAAAACGCCGAAGGGCAAGAATTGTGTTAATGGAATTGTCATAATAGGGCACTCATAAATACCAGCAGTACTATCAATAAAACCCCATGGCTCCTACATACCTTGGGCGCAGCCACAGGCTGGGGAA
>ENA-ORPF01000764-ORPF01000764.1-human-gut-metagenome-genome-assembly--contig:-NODE-764-length-30111-cov-3.769098_pt1 | contig 30111 bp, 24 predicted proteins | sample MGYA00242140_ERZ509070 | MGnify/ENA primary metagenome ERZ509070 (study PRJEB26280, sample SAMEA2338713) | human gut metagenome | biome: human gut; feature: human-associated habitat; material: faeces... | reverse complement strand
CCTCGATTCATGGGGAATTGTTGACAGAGATAGGAGAACGCCTGACGAAGTTAAATACCTTCGCAACAAAAAAATCTTAGTACCAAACGTTGCTGAAATAGAAAATATAATGCTACTCGAAGGTGTTGTCAGAGCCGTTGCTCGCCAGCACAAGAAAGACGAAATGCGTGTATTTGCAAAAGTAAGGAAAGGTGTTATGGACATGTTCCGTAAAGACGTACGCAAACAAGCACTTATGCACACTCGGCATAGGGTCAAAAGAACAATCGAATACATTGTTGACCGGCGATTCCATAACATTAGCGAACTGGAACAGCATGTCAGCGGACTCATTGACGACATAAGGCCACGAGCAATTTACGAACAATATTGCAGAGATTTCAACGTTTACTTACAAACAAATGATTATCAGGAAGTACTTAGAGTTTATAACGAAAAGTCAATGCTGATAAATACAGATGTAGCACAAATGTGCGGATTGAAAAATAAAGAAGAATACATTTCTTCGGTTATTTCCATCCTCCGCAAAAACGGGAAAAACGCTGAAGAAATTAGAAAAACAATAAAAAAAGTTTTCGAGATTTTTGACAATGAATGACATTAATTACATAAGATTAGAAGAAACCGACTCTACAAACAGTTACATTGCATCGCATATTGACTCCCTGCAAGATGCTACTGTTGTGTGCGCATTTAGGCAAACAGCCGGTAGAGGTCAAAGAGGAAACTCTTGGGAATCAGAACCCGGTAAGAATATAACCATGAGCATCCTGCTCAAGAGCCCCAACATCCTGCCTTCTCATCAGTTTGAAATATCAGAAGCATGCGCTCTTGCTGTTGCTAATGCTCTCGGAAAATACACACAAGGAATAACAATAAAATGGCCTAACGATATTTACTACCTCGACCATAAGATTTGCGGAATCCTTATAGAGCACTCTCTTTCAGGAGGTAAAATCAGCCATACCATTGCTGGTATAGGGTTAAATGTCAACCAGAGACACTTCTTTTCGGATGCGCCAAACCCAATATCACTTGCAAATATAATTGGAAACGAAACTCCCCTTGAAACGATTATTAAAGATATAGCAAACGGTTTTATCTCAATATGTCAGGCTTTGCCTGAAGAATCCGAAAGAATACACAAATTCTTTCTCAAAAACCTTTATAGAATAAACGGTTCATACCCATACCGCACAAACATTGATTCTGTCTCTATTGACAATACGGAAACAATACCTGCAGGAACTGTTTTCAACGCTGAAATAATCGACATTGAGCCAAACGGTACAATAATGCTAAAAACGACCACCGCTATACACGCTTTTGCTTTCAAGGAAATTTCATTTGTTCTTCCGTCTGCAACAGTATAATTTTAAATTAAAAAATCTGAAAAATAAAACATCCAACAAACTATTTGTTGTAATTTTGCACCGAAAAAATGCCGGATTCCAGCATAACTATTTAAAGCAGTTAAGAGACTGCCATTGTTTAGGTTTGTAATTTTACATTAAAAAGATTGTTTGGGTATGAGAGAAATGAAGTTGAAGCACTGGCTTCCACTGATAGGACTAACGCTTTCAGCGTTTATATTTAACACATCAGAATTTATTCCTATTGGCCTGCTAAGTGACATTGCAAGGGACTTTTCAACAACAGAAGCACATGCCGGAATGCTTATATCGGTATATGCCTGGTTTGTAACAATTCTTTCTATGCCTCTAATGATTTTTGTTTCTAAAATTGAATTAAGGAAACTGATGATTATTGTAACTTTTGTATTCGTAATCTTCCAGTTAACTTCAGCAATTTCTCAAAGTTATGCAATGCTTATGATTTCCAGAATCGGAGTTGCATGCTCTCACGCGGTATTCTGGTCAATTGTTTCACCAATAGCAGTCAGAATAGTTCCGGAAAAAGCGCGACCTCTTGCATTAATGATGATTGCAACTGGAACTTCAATTGCAATCATTTTGGGATTGCCGCTTGGACGAATAATTGGATTGTCCATTGGATGGCGTATGACTTTCCTTTGCATAGGCATATTCGCCGCATCTATTGCCATTTACCTTGGCTTTTGCCTCCCTAAAGTTCCAAGCAGAGGCGGTTTTTCATTCAGGCAACTACCTCAACTACTCAGAAACAAACCTCTTGTAAGACTATACATTTTCACTCTTCTTGTCGTTACAGGTTACTACACAGGATACAGTTATATTGAGCCATTCATGGGACAAGTAGCCCATCTTAGCGAAAACATGATAACTACAACACTTATGGTATTCGGCATTATGGGAATAATTGGAAGTTTTGCCTACTCAAGGTTCTATCCCAAAAGACCATATCTGTTTATGTGCGTTGCAATACTAATTATTACCACTTGTCTGTCTTCTCTGGGCTTAGCAGCATCAATTCCCGTTCTCGCAATGGCAATTTGCGGATTCTGGGGTATGGCGGTAAACGGTTTTAACGTTGCTATGCAGCAAGAAGTTATCGACAACTCATCAACCGAAGCAACAGCAGTTGCAATGTCAATTTACTCAGGCATATACAATCTTGGAATTGGCAGCGGAACTTTCCTCGGCGGTGCCGTTTGCACATATCTGTCAATCAGCCACATTGGATACATAGGTGGTACCATTGTTTTTGCAGGACTGCTATTCTGGCTAATAAAAGTTATACGCTCAAGAATTATCGGAATTTAAGTTTCCGAATGAAACAATTAACACTCTAAAATTTTTTCCAATAAAGTTATCTGCATAAACACGAAAAGGAGCAACCAAACTCAAAGTACTTCCTTTAACGTCCTACGCGTTGATTGCCAACCTTAACAGACTTTAATATCCAAGACTAAAAAGCAGAATAATCAAACTGCACAGAAGAACAACTATTCTTGGATATCAATAATTATCAAATGTTATAGATACACTTCTTTGTCCTAAATTCTAAATTTCATTGGCAAATGTAGATAAAATATTTCACCTTCTAAATAAAAAGAAACCATAAATGAAACAGGAAGATAAAGCGCTTTATGAAGTGCTAAAAATGGAAAAAGAGCAAATACATGCCTACATCGGACTGGCTAAGCAAAAAAACGAGCATTTGGAAACAACAAAATTATTGGATATTCTTAACGAAAATGCTCGAAAGAAAGTCAAAGAAACAACTGAAAAATTCAAACTAAAATCATTTATGTCAGGTTCAAAAAACAATTAGTACATAAATTTAATAATACAAACGCTAAGGCACTAAATAAAAGTGAATTATAGAATATATGAAGGGACAAAAGAAATTAAAAATTACATAAAAGAAATCAAAAGCACCATTAATCTCATAGAAATAGATAAATTTGCACAATGTTCACAACTTAGGAACAAAGCATATTATGAAGAGAGTAACCTTATTAACATTACTTATACTTATACATATCTCTGTTTCAGCACAATACAGCGTATTTGATAAAATAGCGGACTCTACTACATATAAAGAGTTTGAGAATCCTCTTCGCTTTGACGACCGACAAGTTATCAACCCAATTACCGAGCCCGACAGTGCCGACATTAGCAGACTTGAGCACAAGTCATTCTGGCGTGCGACCGCTGAAACTGCAGGTTTCAACATTGGTCTTTGGGCTTTCGACCGATATGTGCAAAAAGGGCATTATGCATACATTTCATGGAATACAATTAAGGAAAATTTCAAACACGGATTTGAATGGGATAACGACCACCTCGCAACAAATATGTTCGCACACCCTTATAACGGCTCACTATTCTATAATGCAGGACGCTCAAACGGCTACAACTTTTGGCAATCAGAACTATTTGCTATAGGAGGAAGTGCCATGTGGGAGATGTTTATGGAATGCGAATACCCATCTACAAACGATATAATAGCAACTCCTATTGGCGGAGCCGCAATCGGAGAGGTTCTTTACCGAACTTCCGACCTTATTCTTGACGACAGAAGGACTGGGGCTAACAGATTCGGCAGGGAATTTGCAGCGTTTCTCGTTAATCCTATGCGCGGATTTACAAGAATCGTCACCGGAAGAGCATGGGAAAGACGGGCTACATCAGGGCGAAGATTCGGTATTCCTCCTATAAGTCTTGATATTTCTTTGGGTGCAAGACTGCTGGCTATGCATAAAGAAAATACTGGTGCCCGTTTCGGCACAACAGTAGAACTTAACATGGAGTACGGCGACAGGTTTGCAACAAAGTCGAAGCAACCTTATGACTACTTCTCTTTCCTATTGGAATTACAGTCAATGAAAACCCAGCCGCCTTTAAGCAGAATAGAAATAATTGGGCGACTGCTATCCAAAGAACTCGTTGACAAAAATAAAATAAACATCTCCGCCGGACTTTACCAGCATTTTGACTATTTTGACTCTGACACGATTAAAAGAAACGAAAGTAAGAATAAGTTGACACCTTGCGTCGTTCCTTATAAATTAGGAACCCCTGCAAGTATTGGCGGCGGAGCAATGTTCCGCATAGCCCCATTTAACACATGGGCAATTAACGGATACTGCCACATTAACGGAATACTGCTTGCAGGCGTACTTACAGATTTCTACCGCGACTACCACAGAAACTATAACTGGGGTTCAGGCTTCTCCATAAAGTCTGGTATCGACATATCTCTAAATAACAACAAACTATTAGTTCACCTCGCAAGCAGATACTACAGAATCTTTACATGGAACGGCTATGACCAAGACTATGATTGGTCGCTAACACCTGAAGGGGCACCCGTAAACGTACAGGGAGACACATCAAACGCATACTTCAGACACTTCGAGGCTGAAGCAAGTTACAAATTGACAAAAAGGCTATACCTTACAGGCGGTATAGACCACTACTACCGCAAGACACACTACACTGGATTAAGAATAACTCAAGACAACATAACAGTCGGTGAACCACTTATAACAAGTCACCAAATTGGGCTGCATCTCCGACTGACATACAAACTATAAAAAAAGGCATCAATCCTATATAGATGTTAAATATTTGCATTTTATACATTTTCTCTTGAAACTTTAAATAAACGTAAATATATTTGCACACAAAATTAAAAACCTAAAAATAAAAAAAATCATGAATAAATCATTTTTTCTAACCACCGTTGTTGCTTTTACTTGTTTACTACAAGCATGCAACTCTGATTCACAAGAACCTCTAGGGGGAAACAACTTAAATGAACCAGAAAACCACCTAAACATCACGTATAAAGGCAAGACATACAAAGATGTACCTACCGCATACGATTCAAAAGGAGATTTCGTTTTTCTCGATAAAGATTTTGCTCCTATTTATAATGCAGAATTAGCCTCAGACTTGGACTACTCTATAGACATTACAGGGCAAAGAGACTTGACTTTTTACCCTGATTTAAATACTAATCTAAAAAGCAATGGGATTAGCCAAAACCCTGATAATGGTCAACAAAACTATGCTCAAACAAACTCTAGAGCTGGTTACGAAAACTTTGCTGTTTTAACTATTTACGATGACAAGAATTTTCTTGACAGGTACCATAATTTTGAACTAAACAAAGATGTTAAAACTTACCTATGCTATAATTTAAAAAATAGCAAATGGAAATTCAACGACAAATGTTCTTCTCTTAAAATAGCAAATAATCTACCGAATGACCCGAATCAGAAAATAGAACTGGGTGGGTACCAACACCCTTGCTCTAATGTAGATGCCGTGTTTATCGGATACGATGATAAGAATTTCTCTGACAGAACAATAACATGCATTGCCCACCCTGCTCAATTAAAGGAGCACCCTTACTTACCAGGATTCAATGACAAACTCTCTTCATTTAAATTCTTCTTTGCACAAAAAGGTCAATATTCAGATAAATTTTAAATAAAATGAATAAGATTTTATCAACCATAATAATCGCTGCATTTTCCCTACTTGCTCTTTCTTGCAGCAATAGCGAAGATCCCAACGAGCCCGCATTTGGATACCCAAGCTTTAGAGATGGAACATTCTCAGGAAACAGACTAACAGTCACTCTTAATGGTGCAAAGGTAGAAAGTGCAAAAACCGCAGTTATGAAATCTGACCTATATGAATCGAATCCCACGCCAGATGGTTTAGGAGGAAACCCTACATATAAATCAACAATCATAATCTACGATTTTCCGAATCCAAAAGACAAAACCACGCTATCAACAATAACAAATTTAAGAGGTTTTAAAGACGAAACAACCATAGATGGTAAAAAGTATATTTATACAGGTAGTTTTACAGGCGACCCTCTTCACAAACACGATAATCAGGGGCTAATTATTGATTTTGTTAATAAATGAAAATTTCTTTCAGACATATAATACTGGCGGGAAGTATCATGCTTTCCGCCTCTTTATCATTTGGAGAAAATGTGCCAAATGACACCATAACAAGGACAAAAAAACTCAAAGAAATAACAGTCAAGGGCTATGGTGCAGAGCGTAACCTAAACGCTCCTGAAATGGGCAAAATCAGTCTTTCCGAGGCGACTATAACAAAACTTCCTGTTCTGTTTGGAGAACCCGACATTGTCAAAACACTTCAAACACAACCAGGTGTGTCTCAAGGGATAGAGGGGTTTACCGGGCTTTTTGTCAGAGGCGGTGACAACGACCAGAATATGTTTATCTACCATGGACTGCCTCTATACCATGTTAGCCACCTTGGCGGAATTTTCTCATCGTTCAACGTTGCTTCCGTTGCAAGAGTTGATTTCTACAAATCAGCATTCCCTGCAGAATACGGTGGTCGCATTTCAAGCATTACGGATGTTAAAATGAAAAACCCTGACTTCGAAAACTATCACGGACGCTTTAATATAGGTCTTCTTAGCGCAAACCTAAGCATTACAGGACCTATTGTGAAAGATAAGACCGCCTTCCGTGCTGGCATTCGCCGCTCTTGGATTGAGGTAATATCAATTCCAACCCTCGCTGTCCTAAATGCCGTAAATAAAAAGAAAGGAAAGAAAAATATTGCGTCATACAATTTTATGGATTTCGACGCAAGAATAGACCATAAATTTAGCAACAAGGCTTCTGCAAGAATAATCGGCTACTATGGACACGATTATCTAAAAATCGGTCTAAGAGAATTTCAGCCGGACCCGCTATACGTTGGGGGTTCTTCAACGAATTACAATAACCCTGGCTTTTCAGATAAAAACACAAACAAGTTTTCTTGGGGAAACTGGGGCATTATAGGTGCTTTCAACTACCGCACTGGTAAAAGCAATATTGAGATTTCCGCGTACTACTCTGACTACTCGTCAAACTATCGCCAATCAAGAGAATATCAGTCTGACCTGTCAGACCCATCAACTATGGAGTATAACCTAAGCAAAACCAAAAACAGCATTCGCGATGCCGGCATTAAAGCAAACTATTTCGGAGAATTTTCAAAATTTTACAACTTGCATGCCGGAATAGGCTATACTCACCACAAATACCTGCCCGAGGGGCTTGCTAACGAGATTAAAACAGCAGACCAAAGCATAATAGAAAATAACGGCTCTCATTCGACACAGGCAGATGAAGCGTACGCCTTTGTTGACAATACTTTCAACTTCGGCAAAGCAATTGCTTTAAACGTTGGCTTGAGAGGGGTTTTATATAGCATCGAGGGTGAGAGATTCACATCACTTGAACCTCGTGCGTCTCTGAGAATCTTACTGTCAAAGAATTATAGTGTCAAAATGAGTTATGCCCACATGTCACAATGCGTACAACAAGTATCACGTAACTTTATCAACCTACCAACAGACTTATGGCAACCGATAACGCCGAGATTCAAACCTCTAACAAGTGACCAATATTCACTTGGCGTCTATGGCACTTTACCATATAGTATGTACTTCTCCGTTGAAGGCTGGTATAAGGATATGAACGATATTATTGAATACCGCGAGGGCATACCCCCTCTTGACCCAAATATGCCATGGGAGGATAAACTGACTTCCGGCAAAGGCTGGTCGTACGGTGTTGACCTTAGCATCACAAAAGAGGCTGGGTCTTTTACCGGCTCTATCGGATACGGACTTATGTGGAACTGGAGAAAATTTGCAGACCTTAACCAAGGTTTAAAATTTCCTTCTAAGTTCGACAACCGACACAAATTCAACATCAACGCATCCTACAAACTGAACAAGAAAATAGAGTTTAATGCCGGTTGGGTATTTATGACCGGCAACAGGCTTACTCTCGCTGTTTACAACTACGACGTTCCCAACTCTTTTTTCCCAGACGCACCTTCCGTTGGCTATCCAAAGCCCGGACCTAACCAGAAAATGGATGGACTAAACTATATTCCTTCTCGGAACAATATCAGAATGCCGGCTTATCACAGACTTGACTTAGGAATGAACATATACCAAAACTTAAAAAAGGGACGTAAGGGGATATGGAATATAAGCTTGTATAACGCTTACTGCCACATGAATGCTCTAACAATAAAAAAGGAAAATTACAACTTCAAAGGTGATGATAATTATCACACTTACAACAGAGCATTTAAGACATTAGGACTTATTCCATTAATTCCATCTGTTTCATATACTTTTATATTTTAAGGCAATGAAAATTTTTATAAAGCACCTGATACTATCAGCAATAGCATTAATCGCAACATCTTGCTACAATGAGATTAGTCTTGATGAATATCGCAACGAAAACGGGCAAAACCTACTAACGATAAACTCGTTGCTATGCCCAGATTCTGCCATTTCTGTAATGGCATCAAATATGTTCTTCTTCCCCGACAAACACGACCAGCACTTAATAATTGAAGACCTTGACATGAATCTTTTTATCAATGGCGAGAGCAAGGGAAAAATGAAGTACAACAAATCATCAAAATTGTATTCAAGCGATATAAAGCCTCAACCAGGTGACAAGATTAGAATTTCAACAACATATAAAGGGGCGGAAGTTTCTACTACCGACTCAATGCCTCTAAACACACCGATTGAAAAATTGGAAATTTCTTGTCGTGGTCCTGTTACCGTCTTCTCTTCTGAAGACTTCATTTACACATATAAAATTACTTTCACCGACAATCCTAACGAGGAAAACTACTATTTCCTTTCATGGTCGGAAGTTGAAAGGGGAAAAGACGTTATGTACGGACAACCGGATTTCAAGCACGAATACGTTTTCCAGATACTCGCCAACGAAATTAGAGGAACAATACCCGGCTGGGAACCTGAATGGCACGGCGGTTTGCCGTTTTCAGACAAAGGAATTGAAGGGAAAACCCATACTCTCGTCGTTGACGAGCTTTTGCAACACGTATATACTTCTCAACTTTGGAGGAAAGAACAAATGAAAAGAGATTTCAGACTTTTCTCTATTTCGAAATCTTACTATAAATATTTGGTTGACATCATTCTTAACAAGACTGACGACGGAGGCTTGCAAGGTGGAATGATAGACCTCGGCGCCGCAGACCCTATCAAAATCTACAGCAATATCAATAACGGCATAGGAATTATGGGATGTTACTCAACATCACACTATGTCGTTGACGTTTTCAAAATAGTTGGTCCTATCCTACCACCCAAAAGCGGGCTATAATAACTGCTTCAGGTCATGGGCAAAGATGGATGTAAACAGCTTTGCGCCCTTATCCCAAAGGTGACCGCCGTCGCGGTAATATTCGGGATGGTTAAGGAAAAGTCCTGAGGTATGATAGTCCAGGAACGGAATTCCATTCTTCTTGGCAAGTGAATCTATCGGTGCATAAAGGCCTTTCCGAGCTATGCAGAACATCGGCGAAATGGCAAAAACTACCTTTATGTCCCGTTCACGACACACGTCAATGAATTTCTGCAAATAGTGCATCTTCAACTGTTCAACCTCTATATCCAAATCAAGTGTAAAAGGCTTATCGGGATGAAATGCCGGCTTCGGATTAGGGGAATAGCCGGCAAAATCGCCATATATCTGAAAAGCAAACAATAGCGAAGCAATGAAAAACGAACTGCCGTTATGATAAGGCACGTTATTAAAAACCGGGTCAACATAGAGTCCGCATCTGTCGGCAAGTGCAAGTTTCAGGAAATATCCCCACAGCATCAGCCGCACGCCGGACATAATATTTTCATAAGAAAAAACTTTCTTTTCATGGAACTGCGGCAACAAGTTAGTAGAGCGCTCAATAGGCCCTGCAACCAGTTGCGGAAAGAAAGAAACGAACAAGGCGTAAGTAAAGAAATTCCGCTCTACAGCGACCTTGCCCTTATATACATCAATAGAATAGCCCAATGCCTGAAAAATATAGAAAGAAATCCCGACAGGAAGCAAAAGGTGAAAATGCGGGAACTCAACAGCAAGCCCTACTGTATTCAAAAGGGAAGTGATATTCTCCGCCACAAATGCGTAATACTTGAAAAAGAAAAGGATAGTAAGATTAGCCACCAGACTGCAGACGAGAAAAGCCTTTTTCTTTTTTCTTTCAGTAACTCGGTCAATCCCGATAGCAGCAAAAAAAGTTATCGCAGTACTCGAAAGTAGCAGCAACGCATAGACAGGCTCCCAGTTCATATAAAAGAAATAACTGGCAGCAAGCAAGAAAATATTTCGGATCCTTACCGACGGCAGCATAAAGAACACCGCCACAACAATCGGGAAAAACAATAAAAAACTTATCGAATTAAACAGCATTTGTCCTATAATTTGTTGTAAAGATATAACAAATAATCTTAACTTGACACTCTAACAATATTCATAAGCAGACAAATACATTCTCCCAAAATAACATACATTTTTTTATCTCAACACCGTAATGGTAATTACCGATATTGCCGTCTGAGCGGATTATACGATGACAAGGGATAACTACTGCAACGGGATTTTTTCCTACGGCTGTACCAACAGCCCTCAAAGCACGAGGTTTCCCTATCAACCGCGCTATATCGGAATAGGTTGCAGTCGTTCCCTTTTCAACAAAAAGCAATGCTTTCCAAACGCTCAACTGGAAATCAGTCCCCCACAAATGAAGCGTACATTCCTCTCTATCAAAGGGGTTGTCAAAACGGTCTTCAAATAAATCAGCGCATGGGAAACGCTTTTTAAGTTCTTCGATACCTTTTTCTTTATCGGCAAAAAAACCGGCAAAGCAAACTCCTTTATCACTCTTTGCAACAAGCATTTCACCGAATTCATAACAAAACCGACAATAATACAATTTCAAATTATTATATTCAAAAAGTATCATTTTTAGCACATTGACCTTATTTACATTATAATTATCTAACGATTTCATACACTGATATCAAGCATTTAACAACACCAAAAATATATCTAATTCCGATTGTAATAAAGAATTAACAGCGAAATTTTGGTATTTTAAGAATAAATGATTTACTTTGTGAACAAAACAAGGATTTAGCGAATTTCTAAATCCGCACATAGAAACATTATTTTTTTCATTAGTTGTCAGTGGTTAAAACCACAAAAAGAGCAATTCGCAGTGATGTGAGTTGCTTTTTATTATTATAAAAAGCAAGCACCCTGTTGGGTGCTTGAAAATATCTGAAACATAAAAACTTGACTATTATTTCCCGGTTACTTTTTTGTAAACGTCAAGCGTCTGCTTTGCTATTGTATCCCAATTATAGTTTTTCAAATCATATACTCTCGTCAAATTCGGATTCTGCAATTTGCATTCCAATGCTTTTGCAAGTGATTCAACATCACCGCAATCAAAGAAATCATCCTTATCGAGTTCAGGAATAGTATTTGCCGGGATATTACTTACAAGAGAATCTATATTGTAACTCATCGCTTCAAGTAACGAGATTGGCAAACCCTCGTGATATGAAGGCAAAACGAACAATGCCGCATTGGTCAGTATTTGGTTCAGCTTCTCTCCCTTAATAAAGCCTGTCAAAACAACGCCTGCACTTTTTGCCTTTTCTTTCAGTTCAAGAGAATATGCATCTTCATGGTCAGCATCGCCGGCAATAACAAGTTTATAATCCTTGTTTCCAGTCTTCTCAAATGCGTCAATCAGCAGGTCAAAGCCTTTTTCCTTAACGAACCTGCCAACGGCAACAACGTATTTCTTGCTTTCCAGCCCGAGAGAAGAAATATAATCAATATTCGCGCTCTTTACAGGAGTTGTTACTCCATTAAAAATCAGCGTTGACTGGCGATTATACTTTTTAAGAAGTATATTTTTAATTACGTTGGAGATAACGATAACCTTATTGCTAAACTTAGCGCCGCCCCATTCTCCCATCTTAAGCATTGTCTTCGCCATTCTACCCCACTTCTGGCGGTCATAGTCAGGCCCGTGGTTTGTTGAAACGACTTTCAAACCAAGAAGCCGAGCAAAAGGCACCATCAGCGACGGACCAATGGCATGGATATGTAGAATATCTGCATTATGCTTGCGAGCATAAAGAACGGCAAGAAAAGTATGAATGATTGCCTCTAAACTTTTCTTGCGTGGAGCAAACAAGTCAACTAACTTGACTCCCTTATACTCCGATATTTTGTTTTCTGGTGCAACGTAACAAGAGCGGCGTATCACCGTGACCTCACAGCCCAGCGACGCAAGACGCGGAAAAAGTTCTTCACAATGCGTCTCAACTCCACCAAGTATATTCGGGATTCCCCGTGTTCCGGTCACAAATACTTTCATATACTAAAATTTTTCTCGTAAATCACCTTGACAAGGGTCTTGACCTACGTCACACCATTTCTTGTCGATGCATGCTGGCTTACCTTGCATACTTCTCAACTTATTCGCCAAAGCCCACTTTAGAGGATGCTTGATATACTTGTGCATGACAGGAGAAGCCGTTCCGACCATCCAGCAGTTTTTAGGGCATTTGCGAACCATTGCACGAACCTTATCAGCCTGCTCACTTGTCCACAACTCCATAAAATCCTTTGTCTGGCGGATATTGCCCATAGATTCTTTCCAATACTTCTCCTCAAGTCCATTGCAAGGATAAACAGCACCATACGGATCAATGAAGAAATTCATTGTTCCAGCCTCACACGGAAGCATTCTGCGCCCACCCTCAATATAGTTTATCAATCCCATATTGAACCACGCACGGAACCAGGATTTAGGATGCTTTTCTTTCAACTGCATATTAACCAGTTTCTCAAAGTCTCCACAAACTTCATCCTTATTAGTAACAACGTTATCATCCTTATGGAAATAATAAGAATTATGGAAAGATGCAGTAGCAAACTCCAAACCAAGAGATTTTGACAATTGGTAGAGAGCAAGCATATCTTTTGAATTATTATTAGAAACAGTACAGCCAAAACCAATATCCTTAACACCCATCTCCTTTAATGTCAACAGCGTTCTAAGTCCCTTGTCGAAACCTCCTTCACGACCTCGCAACTCATCGTTCTTTTGCGACAAGCCTTCAATAGATATTCTGATGCCGATATTAGGGAAACGCTTTGCTAACTCAATAACGCGGTCTTCGTACCATCCGGAAGTTGAGATAACAATTCTATCCGTCTTGGTATAGCAAACCTCTACAATATCAGCCAAATCTTCCCTTACGAAAGGCTCTCCGCCTGTAAGGTTTATGAATTTCAATTTAGGAAGCACTTTCAATTCTTCCGCTTTCAATTCCTTAGCCTTATCGGTAGGGTTCTGCCATATATTGCACATTTTACACCTCATAGGGCAACGATAAGTCAGAATTATCGATGCGTCTGTTGGAGTATTTATCTTTTCTGACATTTCTAACAAATTATTACTAATACTATATAACGCAACAATAATAATATTATTGCATACATAGTATCATTTTAAAATATAAAAGTTTTAACTTATGCCATAAGCGGTCATTATCTCTTTTAAATACCGCTCTTTGCTAAATGCTTCTATCGATTTTTGCGAGATTTCTTTATAGTTGTAATCCGTATTCCAAACCGTCCTTATACTCTTTTCCAGACTGTCAACGTCTCCAGAACGGAACAGCACGCCATTTGATGGCTTTAGCAATTCAGGAATGCCTCCTATTTTAGCACCAACAACAGGCGTTCCAAGACTTAATGCCTCAATTACACTCAACGGATTATTTTCGTAACATTCCGAAGGCAAAACAAGCATCTTTGCATTAATAACAAGTTCCTTTACTTCTAGAGGACTAACATGACCTAAGAATTTAATATTTGCCTTTGAATACTTTGCCTTCAATTCCTCTGCAAGCGGACCGCCACCGGCTATTCGCAACTCATAAGGCAACTCCGACGCAGCCTTTAACAATGTCTCAGCGCCTTTCTCTTCTGAAAGCCGCCCAACATAGACATAATAATCTTTTCTGGTTTCTGACACTTGCAAACCACTGATAAAATCCGGGTTGACAAAATTGCAGACATGACGTAACTTTGCTGCATCCAAGCCTCCCTCAACCATCTTCCCGGCAAGGAATTTGCTCGGCGCTATAAATACATCAGTTGCAGCCTGTAATCGTTTTACTGACCAATATTTTGCTTCAAGATAAGCAATTATTCCGCCTACCAAACCACCTTTCATACATCGACGACGGACCACCCCATACTTGCTGCCTGTTATACACTCTTCGCACACCTTCCCATCTGCAAGACAGGAATATGAAGGGCAAACAAGTTTATAGTCATGGAGAGTCCAGACTGTCTTGGCTCCAAAAGATTTAGCCATCTCAACAATTACAGGAGACAGATAAGAGTGAATATTATTAAAATGCACTATATCGGGCTTAAACTGCTCCAATACTGACGCAAATGACTTCTTAACTCCTGCTCCGCCAAAAACGCGACTGGCTGCCTTTATCTTATTGCCGACACCTCCGCCAAACGACACTTCCGGCGCAAAATATTGCGAATACTCCGTAGGATAATTTTCTGAGAACTGCATTGAATATATAGCTACATCAAAGCCTGCATCTCTAAGCATTTTTTCAAGACTTAGCGTACAAATGCAATCCCCGCCTCGGTTATAATAGAATTTATTTACTATCAGCACTCTCATAATGCAAAGATAGTGCAAACCGAAAACATAACAAAAATAGCAAGCAATTTTTGTTATATTGAGGTGCAACCTATTTTATCCAAAGATAATGCAGGGTGAGAGCAGAAAAAAATAAAAACTGAAGTTTAAATTTTTTTTTTGCCGAACCGTAGCATATCTTTGCAAAAGATAAACGGCATCTCAGCATAAAGCTCAAGCAAACTTGGCTTTCTGCATTCGATTTGCACTATCTTTGCACAAAATATGGAAAAAATGAGCGTTTACGACATTAGAATAGAAGATTTCAACTACAATCTACCTGATGAAAAAATTGCCAAGCACCCATTGGCTGAAAGAGACCAATGCAAACTGCTGATGCACAAAGGTGGTAATATTTCCGAACATGTCTTTTGCGAAATTGCAGACCTCCTCCCAAAGGACTCTACTTTAGTATATAACAACACAAAAGTTATCAACGCACGCCTGCGTTTCCGCAAAGCTGGAGGTGGCGCTGTCATTGAAATTTTCTGTCTCGAACCACTTTTGCCTCGCGACTATGAACAGGCTTTCGCCTGCACTGAATCTTGTGACTGGCTCTGCTTCGTTGGAAACTCTAAGAGATGGAAACAAGGAGAACTTGAACTAAACATAACTGTTGACGGAAAAGACATCACCCTAAAAGCACTCCGTAACGGTCAAAACGGCAACGCCTTCAGAATCTGCTTCTCTTGGAACGGTGGCGTAACTTTCGCCTCAATCCTTGACGCTATCGGAGAAATTCCCATTCCTCCATATCTGAACCGCAACACCGAGCCAAGCGACCTAACCGACTATCAAACGGTATTCTCGCACATTGAGGGTTCTGTTGCCGCTCCTACTGCCGGACTGCACTTCACTGACAAAGTTTTGGGAGACATTGACAGCAAAGGCATAAAGAGATGCGAACTGACGCTACACGTTGGCGCCGGCACTTTCCAACCTGTGAAATCAGAATCTATCGGTGAACACGAAATGCACACCGAATTCATCTCCGTAACAAGAGAACTTATCGAAAACCTCATTGCCGCTCCTGGTAAGATTATCGCAGTTGGAACAACATCGGTTAGGACACTTGAAAGTCTTTACTATATTGGAACGGCTTTGCACGAAGGCACTGACCCAGAATCAGCTACACACGTTAGGCAATGGACTCCTTACGAATCAGAGAACAAACTATCTGGTAAAGAAGCACTTCAAGCAATTGCTGACCACATGGATAAAAACGGACTGTCGCACCTGGTTGGTAGCACACAAATAATCATTGCCCCATCTTACAAGTTCCAAATCATTGGCGGTATGATAACAAACTTCCACCAACCGCAATCAACCCTGCTATTGCTTGTTTCCGCCTTCCTCAACGGCGAATGGAAAAAAATTTACGACTATGCTCTTGAAAACAATTTTCGTTTCTTGAGTTACGGTGACGCTTGCTTGTTTCTTTAAGATATAGGAAATTCAGGTACAATAAACAAAAATCGGCTTGCCCTTTCGGAGCAAACCGATTTTTTATATCTTAAAAACTCTACAGATTATACATTAAATCTGAAGTGCATAATGTCACCATCCTGAACAACATATTCTTTTCCCTCAACGCCAATCTTGCCTGCTTCGCGACATTGAGACTCGCCTCCAAGTGTAATATAATCCTCATACTTAATAACTTCTGCACGGATAAAGCCCTTTTCAAAGTCTGTATGAATAATTCCGGCACATTGCGGAGCCTTGCTGCCCTTAACATATGTCCAAGCCTTAACTTCTTTCGGGCCCGCAGTAAAGTAAGTTTCAAGATTTAGCAAGTGAAAAGCAGAGCGGATTAGACGGGAAACACCAGATTCCTTCAAACCTATTTCCTCAAGGAACATTTGACGCTCCTCATAAGTGTCAAATTCAGCGATTTCCGATTCAGTCTGAGCGGCAACAATAAGGATTTCCGCATTCTCATCTTTAACAGCCTCACGAACCATATCAACATACTTGTTACCTGAAACAGCCGACTTGTCATCAACATTGCAAAGATACAGGATAGGCTTGTTTGTCAACAAGAATAGTTCGCGCGCAAATTTCTGCTCATCCTTAGTTTCAAACTCAACAGTTCTCGCAGCCTTGCCAGCATCAAGTGCCTCCTTATACTTGTTCAAGACCTCAAATTGCATCTTTGCAACCTTATCGCCACCTGTCTGAGCCTGCTTCTGCACCTTATTGATGCGACTTTCAACCGTTTCAAGGTCTTTTAACTGCAACTCATAATCAATGATTTCCTTGTCACGAACAGGGTCAACAGAACCATCTACGTGAACAACATTATCATCATCAAAACATCTCAAAACGTGGATAATAGCGTCTGTCTCACGAATATTTGCAAGGAACTTGTTACCCAAACCCTCACCTTTTGACGCGCCTTTAACCAAACCGGCAATATCAACAATCTCCACAGTTGCCGGAACGATCTTTTCCGGATTCACCAACTCTGCCAACTTGCCAAGCCTTTCATCTGGAACAGTAATTACGCCAACGTTAGGCTCGATTGTACAGAAAGGGAAATTTGCCGACTGCGCCTTCGCATTCGACAGACAATTAAAAAGTGTTGACTTACCAACATTCGGAAGTCCCACAATACCACATTGTAATGCCATATATAATTATTCTTTTTTATTTTTTCTTTTGCGAATGCAAAATTACAAAATTAAATGCTTGACAGCAAACCATAAACCCAAAAAGGTCACTTTGTGGCGAATATAAAGTCTGGCTTTTCTGTTTCTATCTTTATCTCTTCCCCTGTCATGGGATGAACAAACCGCACCGACAAAGCATGCAAGCACAGCCTTTCTCTTGATTTACCATACAATCTGTCTCCACATATAGGCATACCAAGCCCATCCTTATGCGCAGCATGCACCCTAATCTGATGAGTGCGACCAGTTAGTGGATGAAACAGAACCAATGACTTTTCTTCAAAGCGCTTAACGACTTCATACTTAGTAACTGAATGCTTGCCATTATCATAGTCAACCTTTTGCAATGGTCTATTATAATAATCCGCTATCAACGGCAGGCTAATCTCGCCATAATCATCAATAGGTTTACCTTCAACCAACGCCAAATAGGTCTTCTCAACGGCACATTCCTCAAAAAGTTTCTGCATAGCCTTATGTGCGGCTTTTGTCTTGGCAATTAGTAGCAATCCCGAAGTATCCATATCAAGGCGGTGAATAATCAACGGAGATTCAGTTTTAGGAAAACGCAACCGGATAATTTCTTCAACGGAGATAACAGCATCTTTTCCTCTTACGGAAAGCATTCCCGAAGGCTTGTCAACCGCCAAAATATAATCATCTTCATAAACAGTCTTTAAGTCAGAAAATTTCCGCGAAGCACTCAAAGGGTTCTGCTCAACATCAATTCCCTGCAACATAAATTTCAACAAGGGCTCGCACTTCCCCTTACATGAAGGATAAAATGACAAATGATTGCGGATTTCACTTTTAGGTGAATTTCCCCACCAGAATTCACCAAAGGCAAGCGGCTCAAGATTATTTTGGTAGGCATACTGGAGCATTTTTGGTGCAGCACAGTCACCTGTTCCGCCTGGAGGAAGTTCGCCGCGCTCTTTTTGGAAAATTTCATAGGCGCTGCTTTTTTCGCCACGGGCATTAAGGAATACATATTGCGAGAAAAGCCATTTCTGCAAATCTATGGAGCGACACCTTCGCTCTTCACGCAGTAACGCAATTTTCTTTTCAAAGTTAGATAATGCCTCTCTATGCTCCCCCAATGTTTCTTCTGCTTTTGTCTTAATCCGCTTTAGTTCTGCCTTGTCGTACTGGCTTTCCTTTATCATTTCAGTAGTGACAACTCCGAAAATGCGCAGCGCATCACGTTTTTTCTTACGTTCAGCCATTGAGGCTTTGAATGAATTTATCTCATTTGTAGCCTTTGTTTCTTCTGCTTTCAGTGAGTTTTGGAGTCTTGTGTATTCTTCAGAGGTCTGTAGATTGCGTATCTCGGTGTTTATTGCAGAAATATTTGTTTCTTCTGTCTTGAAGTATCCGCCTTCCTCAAGGATGTCAAACACCATGGGAACAAAATAATTGTCCTTGCGAACTTCCTCAACAACGCCAGAGCAACCGGCAAGGAAGCCCACTTCTTCGCCACGGCGAACAACAAGAACGCCAAGCATCTTTCCCTCAGAAAGGATATTGCCCAATTCTGTATTCTCCAAATGTTTACACACTTCATCAGCAGCCATAGAAACAAGCAGATGAGGTTCATAACAAAACGGATAGGTAAACCGCTCAGGCAAAGTTATTTGAGAAATATCGGCACTATAACAATGAAACATTTTGTCAGATATAAAAAAACACACCAATAGATACGCCTAAAGGAGTTGTATTAAGATAACTTAACACAACTCCCACTCAGGTAGCCCATAGGAGAATCGAACTCCTCTTTCAAGAATGAAAATCTTGCGTCCTAACCGATAGACGAATGGGCCTTCATTATTTTTGTGCTTATCTGAAAGCGAGTGCAAAGTTAGAGATAAATTTTAATTCTGCAAATACTTTGCCAATTTTTTGTATCAATTTTAATAGATTTTAAGAATTTAACCCCTTTTTGGACAAAAATGCGGGATTTTCTCCGTATCTTTACATCAAAATAATTTTTCTCATTTTATGGAAGACTGCATTAGGGGCATTGCCCTGCGAACATATAAATATAATGACAAAAATTCGATTGTCAGGGTATATACTGACAGATACGGACTAATATCGTTCCTGCTGCCTCAAAACTCAGGAAAGACAGCAAGTATGCGCAGAGCTCTTTTTCAACCACTGTCGCTGGTGGAAATCGAAGCGACCATAATGCCGGGACGTGACCTTTATAGAATCAGGCAAGCAAGATGTCTGGATCCTCTTCCTTCAATCCACACCAATCCTGTAAAAGGGACAATCTGCCTATTCCTTACAGAAATTCTATCACACATTATTGTGGAGCAGGAAGAAAATGCACCGCTGTTTTCCTTTATAGCAGGTAGCATCAGGATGCTTGACTCTCTCGAAGAGGGATATGCGAATTTCCATATCTGCTTTTTATATAATCTCGGATTATTTATCGGCATAGAGCCAGATACTAAAACATACGAAAAGGGATGCTACTTCGATTTGGAAAACGGCATTTTCACCAAGATGCGACCAATCCACAACAATTACCTCGAGCAAGAAGAAGCAAACATTCTCATGACCTTGTCAAGAATAAACTACTCCAATATGCGTGCATACAAGTTTTCTGGGGAGCAACGCTCGCGACTGCTCGAAATCATCCTGAACTATTACAAACTGCACAACTCATCTCTCGGAGACATAAAATCACTGACAACGCTGAGAGAACTCTTTGGCATATAATAGGCAAAAACCGCCCTTGCCCAAAATGGCAAATTTTAATACCTTTACAATCTATCACAATAAAAACACGGCAATGAAACTTTACAGACTTATACAGCATATCCTAAAGAGCAAGTTTATCCATTACTTCGTTCTATTCTTTATAATCGTGTCAATAACCGCTGTTATAGCAAGTTCCTTTGAAGAAACCGCCCCTTATCAAGTCCAACTTTTTGCAATAACCTACGTTTCTTCTTTTATCTTTCTTGTTGAATATGTTGCCCGCATACTGTCGGCACCAGCCCTATACCAAGACATGAAAAGAACACGTGCGAGGATTAAATACACTTTTTCCTTTTATGGCTTCGTAGATTTTGTAGCCGTTTTGCCCTGTATATTGACCTATATGTACTGGAATACGGAAATAGTACACGTCATTATTCTGCCTTATATCTTCATAATTTTCAAACTCATCCGCCATTCAAAGTCATTCCGACTTATCGGACAGGCTCTTATTGCAGTAAAGGAAGAACTTGCAACGGCATACACTGCCTGCCTGATAACAATATGCTTTTCCGCAATATTGATGTACTATATCGAGCGAGCAGCACAACCGGAAGTATTCGCCAATATCGGCGACGGCGTTTGGTGGGCAATCGTGACGTTTGCAACAGTCGGTTACGGCGACATTTACCCAATAACGCCAATAGGCAAAATTCTTGGCGGAATAATATGCTTCATTGGCGTTGCGATGGTTGCAATACCTACCGCAATCATCAGTTCTTCTTTTATCAGCATTATGCAGAGCAAAACTAAAGAGAAATAGTTAGAATAAGACTACATAAAATAGTCATATTTCTTATCTCCGTCGGTTATAAGCAACAAACCGTCATCAGTAAACTTAATAACCTTTGGCAAAAAATCTATTTCATTGAGTTTTTCAATGAGTTTTTTCGGAGCATTCTTATAATATATACCATATTCACAACATACAACTACAGAATTGTCCGAAAGCGAAACAGAGTTTACATAACCATACTTTGCCTGTGCTTCTTCTACAACTTTAACAGTATAACCATCTGTAACATAAGCATCTTCTGCAACTATTGCCCATCGACCTTCATCAGTAAATGCCACCGATATAATATTTTTCTTATCTTTATTGTATTTCTGCAACCATGTTACCATTTCATCAGGGATACCCAAATAGTAATAGCCGTTATTAGCATAAACAACTACATAATTTCCTCTCTCGGACACTGCCACATCATTAACAGTCTGCTCTTTGCTATTTATCTCCTTTAAAGCATTCTTCAAATCACTGTGGCAATACTCATTAGAGGAATACCCATTAATTCCCCAAATTGCAACTCCAGGTCCGCTTTTGGTAATCGCTCCAGTGCGGCACTGGTCATATTTTTTGAGACTTTCCTTTATGTAAGACATATACGAACTATCTGCCGTTGGGATATAGTTTTGAGTGCCAGACTGAGGGAAAACGACTGAAACGCTTATGGAGTCGCTCATGCTGGTGTAATCTTCATCATTGTTACTGGCTCCAATTTTCTTATCCATATCTTCAAAGGCCACCTTATAGAAATCCCTTGACCCGCCAAAATAATTGGCAAAAGAGTAACTAACCCCATCGAAGGACATCTCCTCTATATTATAAGAGCAAACCATATTGCGAACCTTTTCTACTTTCTGACTCAAAGTTCCGGGCAGATCCGCATTTATCAGCCATGCATCAACAAGCATATAATTATCTTGACAATATGCAGTAAGTCTTCCGCTAAATACCAATTTGTTATACTCACCTGGCTTGTCACTACCCAAAGTAATCTCAATCCGCAAATCATCAACCTTGGAACCTCTACTGTCTAATGATTTAAGATACTCCCCGTATTTACTGTTCATATCTTCACAGGTTATCATAAAGCGAAGCCTTTCTCCATTTGAAATCATTCCACTGCAAGCGACAAAATGCACCTGCACCGTACCCATTGAATCGCCGAGAGTGTCAAAGGTCTTAGCCTCCGCACTGTTTTCAGATATATAGGAATGCCCTAATTTCCCGTTCGTGACATATTCATACTGATACTTGGCTAAGTCGGCATCCTCATCCTCCAATGAATAGCCAAACATCAAATAATCAAGAAGCCCACCTGCTATAGCTTCACCAGGAGTTTGCGAAAAAGATTTCACCGGTAATAGAAGCATAGCCACTAATATTGACAAAACAAACAAATATCTCATATTCTTAAAAATTTTTTTACGATACTTTTCCAAAATTACAAATCTAATTTTCTATAAACCGAAAAACGATACGGGAAAATTATTTTGAAAAAAACCTTAGCGGGTAAAAAGACAAGCAACAATGCAACGACCCAGTAATAAATACACCTCATAATCAAAAAACTTTAAAATATTGGATATCAACAAAGGTACAAATAAATTTTATTAATAGCAACAACAAATGCGGAAAAAAAATTGTAAAAAAAAATCGCTACGTTTGTAGCGATTTTTTGATTTATATATCACATTTTAGAACTCAGTCTTCCACAAGCCATGCAAGTTGCAATATTCGTATGCAGCAATAGGTTTGTCAGCACAAATACAGAATTCCGCTTCTGGCTTATCCTTCAAATCAACGCGGATACCACCGTTTTCTGTTTCTACATAAATAAATGAGATATGATGTTCTGGCAACATTGGATGTGCTACGCTTCCAACTTCTACTTTAACTCTACAATCGTCAATTTTTGTAATAACAGGAACGTGCTTTTCTCCAGCAGCATCTTCTGTATTTGGAACGAGTTCCTCCATCTTTGCACCGCAGCACATTACTGGAACTTTTTTATCTACCACCTTCATTACGATATTTCCGCAATGAGCACATTTGTAAAATTTTACTGCCATGATAATTGTATTTTAAAATTAAAATTAATTGTTATTATTTTCTCTATAACAAAGATAGTGAAAGGTGAGTGCAGTGACAAATGAAAATACAGTTCTCAATTTGGCAATGCCGAACCGCATCCTATCTTATACAAAGATAGCGAAAAAATTTATTTAATCAAAAAAGATTCGTTGTTTTATTTCTTTTTTTAATTTAACTTCGCAAAAAACTAACAAATGAACAAATTTGACGTCATATCAGTATTTTTTAGCAAAACGGGGCAAACACTCGCAAGCATTGCTAAAATTATCCTGCTATCAAAATTCGGAAAAATTTCGAAAAGTGGCATTGGTGAAGATATTGTCATCTTAGGAAACGGACCTTCACTAAACACAACAATATCAGAATCAGCTGAGTTTCTTGCATTACACAAGAAACTGGCGGTGAATTTTGCATGCAATGCTCCTGTCTTTTTTGACTTGAGACCAGAATACTATGTACTTGCAGACCCGCATTTCTTTGCATCTGATGCAGAAAACGTTATAAGCCTTTGGTCCAACCTCGCTAAAGTTGATTGGCAAATGACGCTTTTTATTCCATTTAAAAAGAATAGCAGCCGATTGAGCGAACTGGCATCAAATAAAAACATAAGAATTGAGAGATATAACCTCACTCCTATTGAAGGATTTAAAGGTTTCTGTCACAAAGTTTTCCGTAGCGGACTTGGTATGCCTCGTCCGAGAAACGTTCTCATTCCTTCCATCATGCTTGCAATAGCAGCCGGATTTAAGAGGATATATATTGCTGGTGCTGACCATTCCTGGATGAAAACAATTTCTGTTAACGACAATAACGAAGTAGTTTCTATCCAACCTCATTTTTACAAAGAGAACGAGCAGGAAAAGAAGCGTGTAAACACTGAATATATGCACTATCCTCTGCACCAGATTGTTTACAGTTTCTATGTTGCTTTCAAGTCTTATTTTGAGATAAAGGCGTACGCAGATTCCATAGGTACTGAAATATGGAACATTACTCCTGGAAGTTTTATTGACGCATTCCCAAGAAAAAAACTATAAACCCATACATTATGAAAACAATACTTGCATCCATACTACTATTAGCCAGCCTTATAGCAACAGCCACAAACCCACAAGTAAAAACTCTCAACGGCATTATTGAAGGGCTTGAAGAAACTGGAGTGAAAATTTTCAAGGGTGTTCCCTTTGCCGCTCCTCCTACTGGAGAGAACCGTTGGAAAGCACCACAACAAGTTGCATCTTGGAAAGGCATACGAAAGGCTCACAACTTTGGGCCTAACCCGATGCAAGAACCCGTTTTCGGTGATATGATGTTTGGAACGAAAGAAATGAGCGAGGACTGCTTGTATCTCAATGTTTGGACACCCACAACAGAGCAGAACGCAAAACTTCCAGTATTTATCTACTTCAACGGCGGGGGACTATACGCAGGTAGCGGAAGCGAGCCTCGATATGCAGGTCTGGAATATGCAAAAAACGGAGTGGTTGCAATTACCGCAAACTACAGAGAAGGTATTTTCGGTTTTTTTGCCCACCCAGAACTATCTAAAGAATCAAAATATAAGGGTTCTGGAAACTATGGTTTCATGGACCAGGCTGCAGCCATCAAATGGGTAAAGGATAACATTTCCGCTTTTGGCGGTGACCCTAACCGAATAACGATAATGGGAGAATCAGCCGGCTCCATGTCGGTAAGCGCCTTAATGGCTTCACCGCTAAGTAAAAACCTTATTGCACAGGCAATGGGCTCAAGTGGCTCTGTCCTCAGCCAAAACAAATGGCTGACGCTAAAAGAAGCGGAAACAATCGGCATAAACCAGGCAAAAGCAATGGGCTGCAACTCCATTGAAGACCTTCGCAAACTGCCAGCCGAAGAATTAATGAAAAAAGCAAGAGTTCGCGGAGTTCCCGTTTACAATATTGACAATTACTTTATGCCGAAACAACCATTGGATATCTTTGCCAACAGTGAACAGGCACAAGTTCCGTGCCTTATCGGCAACAATTCAGCAGAAATGGGCATCGGAATGTTTACCATGGGGAAAAGCATCTCGCGCGAGAACCTCACACCCGCCGTTGAGTATTGGTTCAAGCAACCTGCTGACACCATATTCAAACTTTACAACATCACCAACGACGAAGACTTGCTGAAAATCCAAGGCTACGAACTTGCCGGTGATATGTTCATTTCTTATTCAACATGGAAATGGACTGACATGCAGGCAAAAGGTGAGCTACCTGTATTCCGATACAGATACTGCCACCCGAGACCGGCAATGAAAGACGAGACAAAGGAAAGCGGACTTGCCGGAGGTGTCAAGGATAAAGACGCAAACTCAAAGCCGGCTCCACAAACACCAGGTGCCGTCCATTCTGCCGACATTGAATACCAAATGGGAACGCTTTCAACAAACCCTGTTTTCGCTTGGAATGAAACAGATTATAAAGTCTCTAAAATCTTTATGACATATTTTCTAAACTTCATAAAGACTGGAAACCCTAATGGTAACGGACTGCCAAAATGGGATGCTATAAACGGACAAGAATTTGCACCTGTAATGCTTATTGACGCAAATCCACGCCAGGAAATAAATAAAGTTATGGAAAACAGGTACAAATATATTGATGGAATATTCTTTAAGTAAACACATCTCACTATGAAAGTAGCAATAATTTCAGCCATAATAACAGTATTACTTTCATCAACGGCATACTCTCAGTCACACCAGAAATGGAATGATTTCTATAAACGTACGGAATATTTTGACAAGAACGGAAGAATGACCGGCTACTCAAAATATAACAAATCCTACAACAGGCTGGAATACTTTGACAAAGACGGAAGACTTATTAGCACGGAAAGATATAACGATTTCTACGACAAAAGAGAGGTCCGTGACCGTAATGGAGATATTTCAGGCTACAAAAAATGGAACGACTCCTTTAATCGTTACGACGTCTTCGACGCTGACGGAACGCTGAAAGGCTACTATAAGTACAATGCGTCTTACAAACGATGGGAATACACAGAAAGATAAATTTCTCCTTTGTTTTCTATAAATCTTCCCTATACCACAAATTCTCTTTAGCCTCATGCGCAAGACAGGTTGCGGCTCGGCATAAAAAATTCAAAAACTTGCGTTTTTACTTTTTTCTGCTCTCGCCTTGCACTATCTTTGTTCCCACAAAAATATGGTATAATGAAAAAGATTTTATCCATCGTACTATCTATGATAGTATTCATCTCAGCACAGGCTGCTGAGGTTGACACAATCACAGTATTCAGCAAGTCAATGAACAAGGACATCGCTGTATCCGTTATCCGTCCGTCAGAAATCGTTGACGACACTGAATTGCCAACTGTTTACCTTCTTCATGGATATGGAGACAACAACCTAAGAGGATATTTGAGTCTGACTGACGTTACTGACTATGCAGACGAACTTGACCTTTTCATTGTCATCCCTGACGGTGATACAAGTTGGTATTTCGACAGTCCTGTTGACCCAACATACAAATATGAAACTTTTGTAACGAAAGAACTTGTTGAATATATCGACAACAATTACCCTACTGTAACAAATCGCAATGGAAGAGCCATAACCGGACTCAGTATGGGCGGCCATGGCGCTCTTTACCTTGCCATGCGTCACCAAGACATTTTCGGAGCGGCAGGCTCAATGAGTGGCGGAGTGGACTTCACCCCATTTCCAAATAACTGGGACATTAAAAAACGTCTTGGCTCTTTTGACAAGCACCCGGAAAACTGGAAAAATAACACAGTTATCGCACAACTCGACAAAGTTAAACCAAACGCACTAAGCATAATAGTTGACTGCGGTACTGAAGACTTCTTCTACCAGGTAAATCTAAAACTCCACGATGAAATGACTAAGCGAAATATACCGCACGAATTTACGACACGACCAGGAAAACACAACTGGGACTACTGGAGACGCTCTTTAAGAGACCATATCCTATTCTTTAACGACTTCTTCCTTCTCTCGGAAGGAAGCATTCCAGAAGAATAATTTAAAAGGCTGCAAAAACTGTGCAAAAATAAAAAAAGATAATTCTGCAAACTATTTAACATAATTGTTGTACTTTTGAAGAAGTAAACCGCAATCATTAAATAAAGCAACGCGATATGGCACGACCCAAGATATTGATAATCTATACAGGTGGTACAATCGGAATGATTGAAGACCCAAAAACCCATTCACTCAAGCCTTTTGACTTCACTCATCTTATCGACAACGTCCCAAAGATTCGCAAACTTGATTATGAAATAGACAATATCCAGTTCCATCCTCCTATCGATTCATCGAATATGGATACGGAAAGATGGATAGAAATAGCGGCAAACATTGCTGACAATTATGCCGAATATGACGGGTTTGTTGTCCTACACGGAACAGACACAATGGCATACACAGCCTCTGCCCTAAGTTTTATGCTCGAAAACCTCCACAAGCCTGTAATCATCACTGGCTCACAACTTCCGATTGGAGAGGTTCGCACCGACGGCGAAGAAAATCTAATCACCGCACTACAGATAGCAGCCGCTACCGACAGTCATGGAGACCCTATGGTACAGGAAGTTGCAATTCTCTTTGAGGACTATTTGTGGAGAGGCAATCGAAGCACAAAGATGAGTGCCGACTACTTCAATGCCTTCAAAAGCAACAACTATCCCTATCTTGCAAAAATTGGTCTTGACATACAATTCTACAAGGACCGTCTTTTGCGTAACAACGCACACCGGCCATTAAAGGTTCAGTATAATATGGACCGTAATATTATGCTCTTCTCCATCTTCCCTGGCATGACTGAATCAACACTCCGCCACGCTCTCAACACTCCAGACATCAAAGGTATTGTATTGAGAACCTACGGAGCAGGAAACGCACCAACTTATGATTGGTTCATCAAAGCCATTCACGAAGCAGTTGAGCGTGGCATTGTTATCATCAACGTCACACAATGCGTAAATGGCGGTGTAAACACCGAAAGATACGTAACAGGTTGCGCTATGTCAGAAGCCGGGGTTATCAGTGGCGGAGACATAACAATAGAGGCTGCTACAACAAAACTAATGTACCTTTTCGGAATGGGATTAGACTCCGAACAGGTAAAAAAATATCTCAACTGTTCCCTCTCCGGAGAAGTAACAATTTAACAACAATATAACAATAAGCATATCAGGTTTTTTTGCTGAACAAACCAATCGAAATAATTGTTATACATATAATGAAAATCAACAAATTAGAGCAAAGATACAAATAGAGCCCAATTAAAGTTTTTTAATACGGAAAAATTTCTACAATACATTGTTATTTGGAAAAAAATTTGTAATTTTGCGGCGATTTAAAGGTTTAAAAGATTGAATTTTTGAAATATTCACTATTATAATCAATTAAAATGAGTACACTCGATTTAACAAAGTACGGCATTACAGGTGCTGTTGAAGTTATCCACAACCCATCTTACGATCAGTTGTATCAAGACGAAACTAACCCAGCACTCGAAGGTTTTGAAAAGGGCCAAGTAACTGAACTTGGTGCTGTTAACGTGATGACAGGTGTTTACACAGGTCGCTCACCTAAAGACAAATTCTTCGTTATGGACGAAACCAGCAAGGATACAATCTGGTGGACATCTGAAGAATACAAAAACGACAACAAGCCAGTTTCTGAAGCAACTTGGGCTGAATTGAAGAAAATCGCTCAAAAAGAACTTTCTAACAAGAAACTTTATGTTGTTGACGCTTTCTGTGGTGCTAACGCTGCTACTCGTTTGAAAGTTAGATTCATCGTTGAAGTTGCATGGCAAGCTCACTTCGTTTCTAATATGTTCATCCTTCCTACAGAAGAAGAATTGGCTAACTACGGTGAACCAGATTTCGTTGTTTACAACGCTTCTAAGGCAAAGGTTGAAAACTACAAAGAACTTGGTCTTAACTCAGAAACTGCATGCGTATTCAACTTGACTTCTAAGGAACAAGTTATCATCAATACATGGTACGGTGGTGAAATGAAGAAGGGTATGTTCTCTATCATGAACTACTACAACCCACTTCGTGGCATCGCTTCAATGCACTGCTCTGCAAACACTAACAAAGAAGGAACAGACTCTGCTATCTTCTTCGGTTTGTCAGGTACAGGTAAAACAACTTTGTCAACTGACCCAAAACGTCTTCTTATCGGTGACGACGAACACGGTTGGGATGACGAAGGCGTATTCAACTACGAAGGCGGTTGCTACGCTAAGGTTATCAACTTGGATAAAGAAAGCGAACCAGATATCTACAACGCTATCCGTCGTGACGCACTTCTTGAAAACGTTACTGTTGACGCAAACGGTAAGATTGACTTCGCTGATAAGAGCGTAACTGAAAACACTCGTGTTTCTTACCCAATCTACCACATCGAAAACATCGTTAAACCAGTTTCTAAGGGTCCTCACGCTCACCAAGTGATCTTCCTTTCTGCTGACGCTTTCGGTGTCCTTCCTCCGGTTTCTATCTTGAACGCTGAACAAACTAAGTACTACTTCCTTTCTGGCTTTACTGCTAAGTTGGCTGGTACTGAACGCGGTATCACTGAACCAACTCCTACTTTCTCTGCTTGCTTCGGTGCTGCATTCCTTTCTTTGCACCCAACTAAATACGCAGAAGAACTCGTTAAGAGAATGGAAAAAGTTGGTGCTAAGGCATACTTGGTTAACACTGGCTGGAACGGTAGCGGCAAGCGTATCTC
>ENA-ORPF01000757-ORPF01000757.1-human-gut-metagenome-genome-assembly--contig:-NODE-757-length-30450-cov-7.474618_pt1 | contig 30450 bp, 25 predicted proteins | sample MGYA00242140_ERZ509070 | MGnify/ENA primary metagenome ERZ509070 (study PRJEB26280, sample SAMEA2338713) | human gut metagenome | biome: human gut; feature: human-associated habitat; material: faeces... | reverse complement strand
CGGAACCCGAAGGTCTTCCTGATGGACGAGCCGCTGTCCAACCTCGACGCCAAGCTGCGTAACCAGATGCGTGCTGAGATCATTAAGCTGCGCGAGAAGATCGACACCACCTTCATCTACGTTACCCACGACCAGGTCGAGGCTATGACGCTGGGCGACCGTATCGTCATCATGCGCGACGGCTTCATCCAGCAGATCGGCACCCCGCAGGAGGTTTTCAACCATCCGGCAAACCTCTTCGTCGCAGGCTTCATCGGCACGCCGCAGATGAACTTCTTCGATGCAACGCTTTCCAAGAAGGGTGACAAGTACGTCGCAACCGTACAGGGCAAGGACTTTGAACTGCCCGCTGACAAGCAGGAAGCGCTCAAGAAGATGGACAGAGTCCCCACCGATATCATCGCCGGTGTCCGCCCGGTTCATATCCACCTGTCCCAGGACGGCATCGACGCTATGGTTGATGTCTCCGAGTTGATGGGCTCCGAACTGCATCTGCATGTTAACTCCAACGGCAAGGATGTTGTCATCGTCGTCCCGACGACCGATATCGACCTCGACGCTGTCCACGGCAGCCACAAGCCCGTAAAGTACAGCTTCAAGCCTGAACTGATGCACTTCTTCGACAAGGAAACCGAGAAAAACATTTTCTGATTCAGAATGACAAAAAGAACCGCCCGCCGGAATTTGCTGCCCCCTGACAGGGGTAACAATGGCGGCGGGGATTACCCGGCTGGTGTTTCAGGCACCAGCCGGGTTTTCCATTGGCGTATAACTGGGAATAGTTCAGGACACTTTCGGGATTTCTTTATGTTGCTCCGGTTTTGCTGTTTGTCTGTTCTCCATGCAGCCAATGTCGGCATAATGGATCTCTACGGTCTGTGGTGCGTGCTTGGACCACTTCACGTCCTTTTCATGCACCACGATCTTCTGGATGAAGAGCCGCAGCAGCTCCGGTGTCAGCGCTTGAATGTCCGTGTACCGCTTCGCTTTGTCGAGGAAGGCTGCCGTATTGCTTACCGTCTCTTTCAGCCTCTGGATTTCCGATTCTCGCTGCGGGAGCGATTCTGTCAGCTTTGCCTGCTCCTCCGTGTAACTGGCAGAGAGCAGCTGGAACTGTTCTGCCGTGATACGGCCCAGCACACTGTCCTCATAGAGCTTCTTGAAAATTGCATCCAGCTCGGCTTTGCGTTTCTGCATAGCCGCCTTTTCTTTTTCCAGTCTGCGGATCTCCTTTTGGAGCTCTGCGGACTGTTTGCTGTTCAGATATTCGGCAAATTCTTGTGGCTGCTCTCTGGCTTCCGCCGTCACCCGGCGCAAATCCTCCAGCACGATCTCATCGAGGATGCACTCTCGAATGTAATGGGCTGTGCAGGCTTCACCATCCTTTTTGTAAGTACGGCAGGTGAAGTGGTTGTAGTCGGCGGACATTGTATGCGCCCGGTGGAGCACCATTGCTTTGCCACAATCGGCACAAACTACCAGTCCGGAATACTTGTTCTGCTCATTCATCTTTGTGGGGCGGCGTTTGTTTTTACGCACCCGCTGTACAATATCCCAGACCTCTTTGCTAATGATGGCAGGATGCGTATTTTCAAACACGAGGCATTCCTCACGCGGATGCTCGATTTTGCGCTTGTCCTTATAGGATTTGGTGCTGAACCGGTAGTTCACAGTGTTGCCAAGATAGATCTCATTTTCCAACAGGTTTGCAACGGCACTGTCTGACCAGTGGTACGGCTTCGTGATGTCCAAGGCGGAATGCGTCAGGCCGTATTTCTGGTAGGTGTAATAGCTGGGACAAAACACCTTTTCTTTGGTCAGGATCGTCGCAATCCGGCTGGGGCCATTGCCCGCGGCACACAGGGCGAAGATTCGTTTCACAACGGCAGCGGCTTCCTCGTCTATGACCAGCTTCTTGGTCTCCAGGTCTTTGACATATCCATAGGGAGCGCGCGTCCCAAGCCGTTCTCCGCGTTCCGCTTTGGCTTTTTGAACTGCACGGATTTTCCGGCTGGTGTCCCGAATAAACCACTCGTTGAACAAATTTTTGAACGGCATGAGATCATTGCTCTCTGCGTTTTCCGTGTCCACATTGTCGTTGATCGCAATGTACCGGACGCCGAACATGGGGAAGCGCTCCTCAATATAGAGACCGGTATGAAGCTGGTTTCTGCCAAGGCGGCTGAGATCCTTGGTCACGATGATCCCAATCTCCCCGTTTTCCATGTCTGCGATCATCTGCTGAAATGCAGGTCTTTGGAAGTTACCGCCTGAAAAACCGTCATCCACATAGAAGCACGGATTTGGAAAATGATGATCTTCTGCGAACCTTTGCAGGATGCTTTTTTGATTCTGGATGCTGTTGGAATCGCCATCTAAGCCGTCGTCCTGACTGAGCCGGCAGTAGAGGGCGGTTTTCTTCTGGTTTGACATGTTGTCTGTCCTCCTTTAAGTCAAACCGCTCAGAGCATTGTGAGCACACAATACTCCAAGCGGCGCGAGAAGTCTAGCCCTTATGCCGACTTTTTTCGCTGAAGTTCCAACGCGGCCAAAACCCTGAGTTTTTCTTCCACTGTCTGACTTCCGTTTTTCGGAAAAACGGAGACGACGCGGATGGCTCGTCCGTGCGAGATCTGAATGCGCTCAACACGGACGGAATCAGGGCAGGCCGCTGGTTTTGTAGTTTGGTTCATGACGACCTCCCTGATTTGATTTTCAAAAAATGTACTTGCAAAAAGCAGCCAGGAGAGTTAACATCCGACAAACCGTTTGAGGAGGATCGCCGATGTTAACTGCCTGTTTTTCCGTGATGGTTCAACTGCTGCTCTTGCTGATTCGTATTGCGATGAAACTGAGATTGTCCATTCCGCTGGTGTACCTGGTGCTGATGCTCACAGCGTTTCGACCGTGGTATCGTGTGCACGCGACACTGGCGGATGGGATTTTTCTGGTGATGCTGGGCTGCGTGACGCTGTCATGGATCATCTCCCTCGTTCGATTTGTAAGGCGAGCGCTGGCTTGATGCCAGCCCTCGCTTTTTTGCGCCGCACGGTGGGCGGACGCGGCGTTTGTGTGGCGCAAACCTGCACGGATGCGCAGTCGGCCTGTAAAGCCGCACACGTCGGCACGACGCGCCTTACCGCTGGTGCGTGTCAGCTATCCGCTGCGGCTGCTGTTCAACGCGGTCGATGTCCCGCTGCATGATGACTGCCGTCTCCGAGATTTCCTTGCATTGCTTGAGCTTCCAGCGCTCTTGCCGGATCTGCTGATTGACCTGCGCAAGCTGTTCATAGAGATCCGCTTTTTCTGCCAGCAAGGCTTCGCGTGGAATGCCGCAAGTATCCAGGACCTCTTTTGCATCGTCATATTCTGCTTTTCTCGGTTCAAATCCGGCGAAGGCAGCTTCTGCTGCCAGCGCGTCAAAGAGCTTCTTGTGTTTTTTCTTGCGGACGTTCAGAATCGTGCGCTGCTTGGCAAGCTGTGTGACCTCATTCTCTGCCTGCTGCAAGCAGGCGGTCAGATCATCTGCCGTGGTGATATTGTTCTCTTGCAGGAACTTCAGACGCGCTTTGTAAACATCAGCCTTCATGATCTCTTTTCGCAGGTGCGGCGACATGCGCGGCGGGTACTGCCGTTTTTCAATTCGACCGAGCAAATAGCAGTAGTGATAATACAGCGCAAGGAATCCTGTGTACTTTGGATGTGGGCGGTATGGCTGCGGCTTTGGCTTCGGCGTGAAGGCAGGTTTCCTTCCGGCTTCAATTTGCTCCAGATTGCCCAGAATGGTCTGCTCGATACGTTCTTCCGAGAAATCAGGATTTCTGCGTTCCGGACACATGAAATGTTCCTGCCCGCGTAACCGAAATCCAAGGCGTTTGCCGTGATGGATCTCATAGCCCCTATGCTCCATGATCAGGAAAAAGTGACCAAGATCGTTGGCATCCTCGATGGTATCACGCAGATCCGCTTCCAACATGGAACGGAAGGTCGGCTGGCTCTTTTTCTGACGCAGCCACTCCGCATAGCTGACAGCTTTCTTTTCATCGCTTTCCAGAATGATGCTCAAACCATGCGCTTTGCACAGCCGATCTGAAATGCCGCGAATCTGTTTGTAGTAATTCTCACAGGTGCTGTGATACATTTTCCCGGTGACGGCATTGACCGAGTTGAACACAATATGTGAGTGAATATGTACTTTGTCCACATGGGTTGCAATGACGGCTTCGTATCCCGGCAAATGCTCGGCTGCGAATTGCTTGGCGATCTCATGTGCCAGCTCCGGCGTGATCTCGTTTGGCTGAAAAGACTGGATGATGTGGTAGCACTGCCGTCCGGCGGTTTTGCCAAGGGCGCGCTTTGTGTCCATCATCTGCTGCGCGGCATAACCGGGATCGCAGCGGATATAATCGGTCAGCAGGTTTTCATCTGTTTTAACAGGATTTGTGATGTAATCGATCGCCTGCCGCAAGCCGCCGTTCCGGTACAGAATCTTTGTAACCGCCATTACTGTTTTGCAACCTCATACAGTAGACCATAGACCTCGTCCAGCATCCGTAACGCTCGCGTAGTTTCTTCCCGACTGGCAAATCCGGCGTTTGCTTTGCGGGCGATCTGGTTGATGTTGTTGCCGATCTGATGGATTTCAGTGCGCAGCGCTTCCAGCTCTGCGGATGGTCTGGGTTTGAGATCATATCCGTTCAGCAATCTGCGCAGGTACGCGGTTCGTGTCAGACCGCAGGCTTTGGCATTCGTGATCAGCTTTTGGGCTTCATTGGTGCTCAGCCGCAGACAGATTTTGTATGGTTCTTCGTTCATCCGTTCTCCTTTCTTCCGCCAAAGGGCGGCATATTGGGGGCAGGGTTCTCCCTGCAAGTGCCGTTTTGATATCAAACGGCGATGCTTGCGCTTTTCTTGCGCAGCAAGAAAAGCCTGAGGTGCTCCCCGTCGCTGGAATCATACAGAAAGAAATTTCAATTTTCTTTCGTACCAGACCTGAAATTCCGCCTTTCTGCACGTTGGATTCCGTAGTCGCTACAATAGTCGCTATGAAAATTTGAAATTCGGATTTTCACCCTTTATAGTCGCTAGTATAGTCGCTATGGTTTTCTTCCGCCGTATTTGCAGCTCGCGCCCCGGCGATGGGGAACAGCGCGGACAGAGCGTGGCAGCTCTCACAGCTCGTGGAAGGGGTCTCTACTGCTTTCAACCCCAGGGCAGCCCAGCCTCATCATGCTGGCCAGTGCTTTGTGTCTCATTATCAGCCCGAACAGAGTCAATGCCAGCCGACTTTGCCAAAGTCGGCCCGTCACAGGTTTTATCGCTCGCCGAAGATATCTCCTCCGGGTCATGGCGCACACTGCGCGAACGCTCATCCGTCCGGGCGGTTGCCCGTACTGCTGGTATGCACTTTTCAAGGAGCAGCGAAGGGGGAGGTATTTCCCCCTTCCGCTGTCCTCCCGAAAAAGGGGCTGAGTGAATACCCTCACGCCGCAAATTTTTCAAAATATTTTTTCATATCGCGCAGGATCCGGTCCCTGCGCTTGATGACGGCCCGCTGGGTCACGCCGGTTCGCCGGGCGTACTCCCTGGTGGAGAGGTGGTCATAGAACAGTGCGGTGATGAGCTGCCTGTCCCGGTCCTCCAAGGCGATAAGCGCCGCCGGCAGCAGGCTGGTCAGTTCTTCCCGCTCCCGTTCCGACTCCCGTGCAAGGACGCAGTCCTCGGCGCTGGGCGCCGTTTCCGCGCCCACATAGTCCGGCAAAACGCCATCCTCTGCCATCTGTTCCAGGGAGAGGACCTTGCCAGTGGGCAGATCCTCGCTGAGATATCGCTCCCGCCGGTCCATCTGGGCATACGCCGCGAATACGTCCTCTGTGACCGCCACATCCCTACCATCCACGGTGATGATGTTGGCGATGACAGTTCCATTCTCGTCCTTGATTTTTCTGTAGTTGCGATTTTCCTGCCATTTTTCCATAGTCGTGATCTCCAATCTCAGATTTTTTAGGGGAAACTTCTGAGTTGGCGATCACGGGTATTTCGCTATGTAGGGCTGCCAGGCGTTCCGCATTTCGTGCCTTTCCGCTGTCCTGCCGCGGAAAAGCACAAAAAAAGAGCCTTACAGCACAGCAGAACTGCTGCCTGTAAGGCTCCGAACACGGTGGTTCCCGCTGCTGATGCGGGCGGTTGGTGCGCTTGACGAGGTCGATACGTTATTTTTATATTTTAGGGGTATCCGGTCTTTTCAAAAGAGATGCCAATCTGCAGCCCACACTTGGGACACTTGGAGAACAGCTCCGCCTTGTCCGCATGCTCCGGGCCGTAGAGGCGAAGGCGCCCCGGATCCACGCTGGCCGCGGCGTCGATCACACGCCCGCGGCCGCACACAGGGCAGCGCACCGCCTGGGTTCTTTTCACTTGTTGCATGGCGTTCCTCCTTACAAAGTGTTCTCAATTTTGAGAACACCACAGTAAAATTTTTTACAGCAGGTGGTGGTTGGTGAGCCGGATCCGCATGGCCTGGCGGGATACCTGAAACACCTCCGACATGGCCTGAACAATGGCCTGGTCATCCCGGCCGGACCGCATTTGGTAAAAACACCGCTTTACCATTGGCATGGGCATGAGCAGGGCGGACCCAAGCATATTCGCCTGGATCTCCATACTGGTTTCCTTGACGGCAGGCTGCAGCGCCGCGCTCTCCCCGGTACCCACATACAGCCCCTTATGCAGGATCCAGTGCGACAGTTCGTGGGCCTCTGTAAACCGCAGGCGGCCGGTACTGGTTTCTTCTTCACACAGCGAGGCATCTATGAGGATCGTGCCGGCTTTCACCGGGAACAGGGTATACTCGCCCAGTTCCATGTCGTACACGGCCTCCAGGCCGGTGTCAAAAACGGTTTTCCCCAGGATCCGGCCATTCTTGCGGAGATACTGGAACTCCAGTATCAGGCCGTGGCGCTCGATAAGATCCTCGATGGGGATGGCGCGGGGCTGCCCCCGGTAGAGGCGCTCATCGTAGGCATCCAGCACACGCCGGGCGATGCTCTCCATCGTCTGCTCGGTATAATACTTCCGCATGCGCGTGCCTCCCCTTTCACTCGTCCCGCTTTCCCCGCTGGGTAATGCGGTCTATAAACTCCTGCCATTCCTCGTCTGTGGCGTCCACTTCCTTGGCTGTCCGCAAAGCGGCCCGGACGATATCCCGTTCCATGATGTACTCCGGCAGGTCCGCGGACACCCGTTGCGTTTTAGATTTGGCGGCCAGATCCAACAGCAGTTCCGTGTCTGCCTGGCATAGCCCCAGGATCTCAATGAGGCGGTCCATCTTCTCCTTGGTGGGAGCCGGCCTTCGGTCATTTTCCATGTTGCTCATGTAGACCGGGGATACCTCCAGTTTCGCCGCCAAACCGCGCAGGGACAGTCCGCGGGCCATCCGTTTCTCCCGCACATAACTGCCGAATGTCTGCTCCATTGTGGCGTGCCTCCTATTCTCTGTTCTCTTTTTCGAGAACGGCTACGCTTAGTATACACGCCTCCATCTCATGCCGCAAGAGGCCAAACGCGAGGTGCTCCTTTTATGGAACACCTCGTGCCTTTTCTTAATATGGGTATTCACTTGCCCTGTTTTTCGGGAGGGGGATGAAGGGGAGTTTTCTTTTCGGGCATGAACTTGAGGCAGGACCGGGTTTGGCAATGCTGCCGGACCCGATCTGCCGTTTCCTGGCCCCTCACATTTTGTAGAGGAGGGACGCAATGCCCAAAATCATTCCCATGCCCGGCTGGGCGGAAAAAGTTGTGGCCGAGCGTGACCAGCTGAGTCACGGACGGCTGATTCATGTGGTTTCCGTGTTCCCCGCGGACGGCGCCTGTTCGCCGGAGGACAAACTCAAAACGCTCATTGACATGGACCTCAAAAATTCCCACACAGTTGCGGAAAGGGGTGGACAAACCGCCCCGGCAGAGGTAACATCACACAAACTCTGGACGGTTTGACTGGAGAAAAGGAGGATTGCATGAGTCAGTCAAACCAAATGAAAATCACCGCCCTGTACTGCCGTCTGAGTCAGGATGACGGTCTGGACGGGGAGTCCAACAGCATCCAAAACCAAAAAAGAATATTAGAGCAGTACGCCATCGACCACCGCTTTCCCAACATCCAATTCTATGTGGATGACGGATACTCCGGGGCCAGTTTCAACCGGCCGGATTTCCAGCGCATGATGTCCGACATGGAGGACGGGAAAATCGGGATCATCATCACCAAGGACTTATCCCGTCTGGGGCGCAACCAGCTGCACACCGGCCTCTACATTGAGGAGCGGTTCCCGCAGTTCGGCGTCCGCTATATCGCCATCAACGACAATGTGGACACGGAAAACGCCGAGAGCAACGACCTGATGCCCTTCAAAAACCTGTTTAACGAGTGGTTCGTGCGGGACACCAGCCGGAAGATCCGGGCGGTGCAGCGGGCCAAGGCCCAGCGCGGGGAGCGTCTGGGAACACGGGCGCCCTACGGCTACCAAAAAGACGAGAATGCCAAGGGCAAACTCATCGTGGACGAGGAGGCCGCCGCTGTGGTGCGGCGCATCTTTGCCCTCTGTGCCGCCGGCCGCGGACCGAGCCAGATCGCTAAACAGTTGAAGGCCGAAAATGTGCTCTGTCCGGCGGTCTACACCTATCGCAAGTTTGGGTCCGGCCATACCTGCCTTGATCTGTCCCAGCCCTATAACTGGTCCGACAGCACCATTGCTAACATTCTGGAGAATGAAACCTACCTTGGGAACACAGTCAACATGAAGTTCACCACAAAATCCTATAAGGACAAGCGGTATGTGCAGCATCCCAGGGCTGAGTGCTTAGTATTTGAGGGGACCCATCCGGCGCTGATCACGCGGGAGGTTTGGGATATCGTCCAGCGGGTCCGGCAAAACCGGAAGCGCCCCACAAAGATGGAGGAACTCAACAAGTATTCTGGGCTTGTCATCTGTGCCGACTGCGGTTCCACAATGGTCCTGCATAGGGCGCACACCATGAAACCAACGCAAAACAATTTCACCTGCCGAACCTATAAGAAAGCAGGGTCTGAGGTCTGCACGGCCCACTACATTCGGGAGTGTGTCCTCGACGAGATTGTGCTGGAGGACATCCGCAGGGTGACGGCGATGGCGCGGGATCATACGCAGGAGTTCGCCGCCTATATCTGTGACCGGCAGTCCGCTGAACTGCGGCGGGAGATCCGCAGGCAGGAGTTGGAACTTTCAGGGATGAAAAAGCGCGAGGCGGAATTGGAGGCCATCTTCAAGCGACTGTATGAGGACAGCGTACTGGGCCGCATCACCACGGAGCAGTTCCAGACACTCTCCGCAAGTTATGTGGCGGAGCAGGAGCAGTTGAAAACTGCCATCCCGCAAAAGGAGCGGGAGGTCGCCAAACTGAAGGCCACGGTGTCCGGCGCAGACAACTTCATTGCCAGGGCCAAACGCTACACCGACATTCAGGAATTGACGCCGGAACTGCTGCGGCTGTTTATTGAGAAAATCGTGGTGCATGAGAAGGATGTGAAGTGGTCCAAACACGCCAGCCAAACGGTGGAAATCCATTACACGGATATTGGCGTGATTGGGAATATGAACATCACAAAAAGTGCGTAAAGGAAAAGGCAGGTGATGCCAAAGCAACACCTGCCTATCCTTAAAATTTGTAGTTGTCCCTGTCAGGCCGGACCTAATGGCCGGGGCGTTTGCTGCGAAGGCTTACTTCTCCGCGCGGCGCTTATAGGATTCGTACTTCTCCTTGGCGGCTTCCTCCGCCTCGGCAAACAGCACCTTGGCGTTCTCCGGGAAGCTCAGCTCCAGAGAGGCGTAACGAACCTCGCCCTTCATGAAGTCGTACAGGGGCATGGTGGGCTCCTTGCTGTCCAGGGTAAAGGTCTTGGTCTCCGGACTGTACCGGTACAGGTTCCAATAACCGGAGTTGACGGCGTCCTTCATCTCCTGCTGGACGTTGTTCATGCCCTTCTTGATGCCGTGGTTGATGCAGGGCGCGTAACAGATGACGATAGACGGACCCTTGTGGGCCTCAGCCTCCTTGATGGCCTTGATCAGCTGATTGGGATTGGCGCCCATGGAGCACTGGGCCACATAGACGTTATCGTAGGTCATCATCAGCATACCAAGGTCTTTCTTCTTGGTCTTCTTGCCGCTGGCCTGGAATTGGGCAACAGCACCCACAGGCGTGGCCTTGGAGGACTGGCCGCCGGTGTTGGAGTAGACCTCGGTGTCCACCAGCAGGACATTCACGTCCTCGCCCATGGCGAACACGTGATCCAGACCGCCGTAGCCGATATCGTAGGCCCAGCCGTCGCCGCCGTACATCCACATGGTCTTCTTGGAGAGATCTTTCTTGCGCTTTAGGATCTCGTCCACCAGCTTCTGCTCGTCGGCGGAGAACTTGCCCTTCTCCAGCAATGCCACCAACTCGGCAGTGGCGGGGGTGGAGGCGTCCAGGTCATCATACGTCTCCATATACTTGGCGATGGCGGCCTTGACGGCCTCGTCCTTGGTCAGGGCATCCAACTCCTTAACGTAGCCGGTGACGCAATCGCGCAGCTGCTTGACGGCCAGGCACATACCGTAGGAGAACTCGGCGTTGTTCTCGAACAGGGAGTTGGACCACGCAACGCCCTTGCCCTCGGCGTTCTTACAGTACGGTACGCAGGGCATAGCCGCGCCCCAGGCCTGGGTACAGCCGGTGGCGTTGGCCAGATACATCTTGTCGCCGAACATCTGGGTCAGCAGCTTGATGTAGGGCGTCTCGCCGCAGCCGGCGCAGGCACCGTTGAACTCCACCAGGGGCTGCTTGAACTGGCTGCCCTTCAGGGTAAATTTGTCCACGCGGGAGGTCTTTTCCTTCACGGTGGTCAGGAAGTTCCAGTCGGTCTGGTCCAGAGACACCTCGTGGGTGGGGACCATCTTCAGTGCCTTGCCGGACTTGGGGCAGGAGGCTACGCAGCTGCCGCAGCTGGTGCAGTCCAGCGTGGAGACGCCCATGGTGTACTTCAGGCCGGCCAGGCCGGGGCCCTTGGCGTCCACCAGCGTCATATCCACCGGTGCGGCCTTGACCTCGCCCTCGTCCAGCAGGAAGGGCCGGATGACGGCGTGGGGGCAGACAAAGGAGCACATATTGCACTGGAGGCACTCGGCAGCGTCCCACACAGGCAGATGGGTGGCGATGCCGCGCTTTTCATACTTGGAAGTGCCCAGCGGCATGGTACCGTCCTCCATGCCCTTGAAGGCGGAAACGGGCAGCTCGTCGCCCTTCTGGGCGTTGATGGGCACCAGAATGTTCTTGATGACGTAGGGCAGGCTCTCGTCGGCGGGCTTCAACGCCTTGCCGGTGAGGTTCGTCCATTCGGGCTTCACCTTGACCTCCACCAGGGCGTTGATACCGGCATCCACGGCGGCGATGTTCATGTTGACGACCTTCTCGCCCTTGAGTCCGTAGGTCTTTTTGACGGCGTCCTTCATGTGGGCCACGGCGTCCTCCACGGGGATAACGTTGGCCAGCTTGAAGAAGGCGGCCTGCAGCACCATGTTGGAGCGGTTGCCCAGACCCAGCGCCTGAGACTCCTTGTTGGCGTCGATGATGTAGAACTTGATGTCGTTGTCGGCGATGTACTTGAGGATCTCGCCGGGAACATGCTGCTCCAGCTCGTTCTCCGTCCACTCACAGTTCAGCAGGAAGCTGCCGTGGGGCTTCAGCTCATGGATAATGTCGTACTTGGTCAGGTACGTCTGGTTGTGGCAGGCGATGAAGTCCGCGCTGCTCACATAATAGGTAGAGCTGATGGGGTGCTTGCCGAAGCGCAGGTGGCTCTTGGTGATACCAAAGGACTTCTTGGTGTCATACTCAAAGTACGCCTGACAGTACATATCTGTCGTCTCACCGATAATCTTGATGGAGTTCTTGTTGGCGCCCACGGTACCGTCGGAGCCCAGACCCCAGAACTTGCAGGAGATGGTGCCCTCCGGCTCGGTGAGCAACGGTGCGCCCACGGGCAGGGACAGATGAGTCACGTCATCCACGATGCCGATGGTAAAGTGGTTCTTCGGCTCGTCCAGCAGCAGATTGTCGAACACGGCCTTGATCTGGGCGGGGGTGGTGTCCTTGCTGGACAGGCCGTAGCGTCCGGCGTAGATGGCGGGGCGGTCGCTCTCGTTGATGTAGGCAGCGCAGATGTCCTCGTACAGAGGCTCACCGATGGAGCCGATCTCCTTGACGCGGTCCAGAACGGCGATTTTCTTCACCGTCTTGGGCATAGCGGCCATCAGATGCTTGCGGGAGAAGGGACGGAACAGGTGTACCTGCAGGAAGCCCACCTTCTCGCCCTTGGCGTTCAGGTAATTGACGACCTCCTGGGCGCAGCCGCCCACAGAGCCCATAGCCACGATAACACGCTCGGCGTCCGGTGCGCCGTAGTAGTTGAAGAGGTGGTACTCGCGGCCGGTCAGCTTGCTGATCTGGGCCATATAGTCTTCTACGATATCGGGCAACTCGGCGTAGGCCGTGTTGTTGGACTCGCGGAGCTGGAAGTAGATGTCAGGGTTATCCACCAGAGAGCGCATCCGGGGATCCTCGGGGTTCAGGGCGTTGGCGCGGAAGGCGGCCAGCGCGTTGTAGTCCACCAGCTTGGCGTACTCGTCGTAGGTCAGCACGTCGATCTTCTGGATCTCGTGGCTGGTACGGAAGCCGTCGAAGAAGTGCAGGAACGGGATGCGGGCCTTGATGGCACTAAGATGTGCCACAGCGGCCAGGTCGGCAGCCTGCTGGACGCTGCCGCTGGACAGCATGGCAAAGCCCGTCTGCCGGCAGTTCATCACGTCGGAGTGGTCGCCGAAGATGGAGAACGCATGGGTGCCCACGGTACGGGACGCCACGTGCAGCACGCCGGGCAGGCGCTCGCCGGAGATGCGGTGCATGGTGGGGATCATCAGCATCAGGCCCTGGGACGCGGTGAAGCTGGTGGCCAAAGCACCAGCCTCCAACGCACCGTGACAGGCGCCGCAGGCACCGGCCTCGGACTGCATCTCAACCAGACGCACCGGCTGGCCGAAGATGTTTTTCCTGCCGTTGGCCGACCAGGCATCGGCGTGCTCCGCCATGGGGCTGGACGGCGTAATGGGATAGATGGCAGCGACCTCGGAAAAGGCGTATGCCACATACGCCGCCGCTTCGTTGCCGTCGCAGATCTTCATGATCTTGCTCATCTTTCTTTCCTCCTCTATACAAGTGCTCCCGCCCTTCGGGCAGGCTTACCAATACAGAAATGATTATAGCATTCGCACTTTACATGGTCAATGCGGCAAGGGCGATTCTGTGATTTTTACCACAAAATCGCCCCTGTATTTGTTCAAAAAAGCAAGTCAAAATACGATCGGATCGCCGTCCGTTCGGACGTGTCCATCGGTGACGGTCAAATCGCCGCCCAGTTGATTTTCATACACGCCGTCGGCTCTTTCCACCACCGTGGCCTCACCTTCGCCGGACAGGTCGAACACACCTGTGACCTCGCCTGCCGGAGACTTGTAATGGCCAATGACCGTGCCGCCGCTGACCTCATACCACACCGCACCCTCCAGCGGCAGTTTCAGTTTCATAGCCTTACACCGCCGCAGGAAGTCGGACAGGTCAGACCGCTTGTCGCCGAAATTGTCGTCCGCATCAAACAGCCCTACCTGACGGCGCGGTGCGAACTCCGTGCCGCCGTAGAGCAGCATACTGCCCCGACAGAAGTACAAAAATGCCAGCCAGTGCCGCAGCCGCCGTTCATCCTGCACCCAGTGGGCCAGACGCGGTGTGTCGTGGTTCTCACCGCAGCGCATCTTGATAAACCCGGAGGGGTACGTCAGCTCCTGGTAGTTCAGCATGTCTATGTACTGCCGCAGGCTGTTTTTACCGGATAGATACCCTTCAAACCACGGCCAGATATCATAGTCGTAGGTCATGTCGAAGGCCCGGTACAGCTCCGTATCCGTGGCGCAATAGGCACCCTGCCGCCGCAGACCCAGCACATGGGCACCGTGTACGCTCTCCGCCAGCCAGATGCAGCCGGGGCGGACCGCTTCCACCTCCTGCCGCGCCGCCGTCCAGAAGTCCAGGGGCACGCTGCTGGCCACATCGCAGCGGAAGCCGTCCACGATCTCCGCCCACATTTTCAGCGTGTCGATCTGGTAGCGCCACAGTTCCTTGTGGGTATAATCCAGGTCTACTACATCCCACCAGTCCGCCACATGGCGGCTGGGCCGACCCTGCTCGTCCCGGAAAAACCACTCCGGGTGGGTCTGGGCCAGCACCGAGTCCGGCGATGTGTGGTTGTAGACGACGTCGATGATGCACTTCATGCCCCGGACGTGGATGGCGTCCACCAGATGGCGGAAATCCTCCACGGTGCCGTACTCCGGGTTCACGCCCCGGTAGTCACGGATGGCGTAGGGACTGCCCAGCGTGCCCTTGCGGCCCACCTCGCCAATAGGATGGATAGGCATCAGCCATACGATATCCGTACCCAAGGTGCTCAATCGGTCCAGATCATGTTCCAGCGCACGGAAGGTGCCCTCCGGTGTGTGGTTTCGCACGAACACGCTGTAGATCAGCTGATGCTGCAATGTCTTATCCGTATTCACTGCCATATTGATTGCCTCCTCAGTCCAGAAGTGCTAAAAATTCGTCCTCCGTCAGCACGGGAATGCCCAGCGCCTCTGCTTTTTGCAGCTTGCTGCCGGCATTTTCTCCGGCCACCACATAGGTGGTCTTTTTTGACACGGAGCCGGCGGCCTTGCCGCCCCGCTTTTCGATCATCTCCGCCGCCGCGTCACGGGTAAACTTTTCCAGCGTGCCTGTCAGCACAAAAGTCATTCCGGCAAAACGACTGTCAACCGTTTTCTCTTTACAGGTCATATTGACGCCGACGGCCTTCAGCCGCGCCAGCAGGTCGCGGGACTGGGGGCTTTTCATCCACTGGCAGAGATACCGCGCGGTAATAGGGCCCACGTCGTCCACGGCAGTCAGCTCCTCCTCCGGAGCCGCTGCCAGTGCGTCCATAGTGCCGAACCGCTGCGCCAGCGTCTTGGCAGCCTTCTCCCCCACCTGCCGTATGCCCAGCGCGTTGATGAGCCGCCACAGGTCGTTGTCCCGGCTTCTGGCGATAGCGTCCACCGCATTCTGCGCCGATTTTTTGCCCATGCGCTCCAGCGGCTCCAGCTGCTTCGGCGTCAGGCTGTACAGGTCCGCGGCGGTCCGGACAAGTCCGCTGTCGATCAGCTGCTGCATCACCGCAGGTCCCAGCCCGTCAATGTCCATAGCGCCCCTGCTGGCAAAGTGGGTCAGGTACCGCAACAGCTGGGCGGGGCACTCCGCGCCGGTGCAGCGCAGCGCCGCGCCGTCCTCGTCCCGCACCACCGGTGCGCCGCACACGGGGCACGTCTCGGGCAGGGTATAGGGCTTCGTCCCGGCGGGACGCTTGTCCGCCACCACCTCAACGATCTCCGGGATGATCTCGCCGGCCTTCCGCACCAGCACCGTATCCCCTACCCGGATATCCTTCTGGGCAATATAATCCTGGTTATGCAGCGTGGCAAAGGCGACCGTCGTGCCCGCCAGCCGTACCGGCTCCAGCTCCGCCTTGGGCGTCAGCACACCGGTGCGGCCCACCTGTACCACGATATCCTTCACTACCGATGGCTTGACCTCCGGCGGATATTTGTACGCGATGGCCCATTTGGGGAACTTCGCCGTACTGCCGATGACCTCGCGGTCATGCAGGTCGTCCAGCTTCACCACCGCACCGTCGATATCGAAAGGAAACTGCTCACGGCCATCGCCCAGCGCCGCGATCTCCGCCAGGATGTCCGACGGCGCGGACAGCCGCTTGTGGGGAATCACCTTGAAATGCTGGCTGGCCAGATAGTCGATCGTCTCTGTGTGGGTGGAAAATTCCCGGCCCTCCGCCAGCTGCAAATTAAAGACCGCGATGTCCAGCCGCCGCTGGGCGGCGATCTTGGGGTCCAGCTGCCGCAGGGAGCCGGCGGCGGCGTTGCGGGGATTGGCCATCAGTGGCTTGCCCTCGATCTCACGCCGGGCGTTGATCTCCTCGAACACACTGCGGGCCATGTACACCTCGCCCCGCACGATGAGGCGGGGCAGCTTCTCCGGCAGGGTCATGGGGATAGACCGGATCGTCCGCAGATTTTCAGTCACGTCCTCCCCCACCCGTCCGTCACCCCGGGTGGCACCGCGGACGAACACGCCGTCACGGTATTCCAGAGCCACGGAGAGGCCGTCCACCTTCGGTTCCACGCTGTAGGCGGGGTGCTCCAGGGGTATCTTCTCCAGGAAGCGGCAGACCTCCTCGTCGTCGAACACATCCTGCAGGCTTTCCAGCGGCACGGCGTGGGTCACCTGCTGAAACTCCGTCAGCGTCTGTCCGCCCACCCGCTGGGTGGGAGAATCTGGCGTGATCTCCTCCGGATGCGCCGCCTCCAAGTCCTCCAGCCGCCGCAGCAGATGGTCATATTCATAATCCGACATGGTGGGCGCATCCAGCACGTAGTAGAGGTATCCGTTCTCCGTCAGCGTGCGGCGCAGCTCCTGTATCTCCTTGCGATAGTCCATATCCAAGCCCTCATCCATTGTTCATAATGTACTCGTCGGCGTAATCCTCGATCTTATCCTCCGTGGTGCTGAAATAGGTGTACGTCTGGGGCACGCCGCCCACGATCACCGTCTCCGCCACGGATATCTCGTTGCTCACTTTTGTGTAGGTGGTGATCCCCGGCAGCAGGATACTCACGCGTACGTCTACATCCAGCAGGATCTGGTGCTTTGTCTGGTTGATGCCCGCCGCCGTGAATTTATCCCGGAATTTGGCGGTAGCCGTGCCGATGGTCTCCATTTTTACCGTCAGCTTCGGCCCCCGGCCCGCCAGCAACGGCGAACCGGTCAGTGTGCCCAGCGGCACCGCCAGTTCACTGGCGGATACCTGACTCAGCCGCGCCAGTACGTCATCCGCCACCGCGGTCTGCAGGCGGTTGAACTCCGCCATATTGCTGCTCAGCGCCGTCACGCGGCCGTCGCTGTCCTTGTCGAACTTTACCAGCCGGTCGTATTCCATCCAGCCGTTTTCCACGGCGTCGTTCACCGCCGCCACCACGATGCGGCTGACAGTATTGGCGCACCGGGCTGTTGCCAGATTTTCCAGCATGGGCCGCAGGTGCAGCAGGATCGCCGCCAGCAGCGCCGTCAGCGCCAGCAGGATGATCGCCAGCCACACACGCACCCGCTGCCGCCGGGTCAATCGTATATACCGCAGCCGGCCCATGCCGTCACCTCCCATAGACGCGCTGTATGACGCGCTTACTACGGAAGTCTATGACACCACGGCTTTTCCTCATTCCTCCCAGCCGTTCACGATGGCTTTGAAAAAGTCGCCGCGCTCGGCAAAGTTCTTGAATTGGTCAAAAGATGCACAGGCCGGCGACAGCGTCACCACATCACCGGGCTGTGCCCAATCGCGGGCGGCCTGCACCGCCGCTGCCAGAGGCGCGGCGTCGATGATCTCCGGGTGGCCGGGCCGGTACCCCGACGCATTCTCCACGGCGGCGCGTATTTTATCCGCTGTGGCACCGCAGAGCACCAGCAACTTCACATGCGCCACGATCTCCGGCCCCAGCACATCAAAGGGAATGTGTTTGTCATAGCCGCCGGCGATCATGATTACCTTCTCGCTGAACGACCGCAGCCCCGCGATGGCACGGGAGGGACTGGAGGCAATGGAGTCATTATAATACCGCACGCCCTTATAGGTTCGTACCAGCTCGATGCGGTGCTCCACACCGCCGAATTCCCGGGCAAAGGTCCGGATGACCTGGTCCGGCACAAGGCCGTCCACGGCGGCGATGGCCGCCATATAATTCTCCACATTGTGTACGCCGGGGAGCTTGATGTCCCCCGTGGTCATCACGATGCGCTCATGACCGCCGCTGCGGCAGACAACGTCCTCGCCCCGCAGGAACACGCCGTCGGCAACCTCACCCTGCCGGCTGAAAAGCCGGGCGCGGCCGGGCGCGCGGGTGGACTGCTCCGCTGTGATGGCATTATCCGCATTAAAAATGGCAATGTCCTCCCGACTCTGATGGGTAAAAATATTCTCCTTGGCCGCCACATACTCCGCCATGTCCCGGTGCACATCCAAGTGGTTGGGCGCCAGATTGGTGACGACCGCAATGTGCGGACTCTGCGTCATGGTCATCAGCTGGAAGCTGGACAGCTCCAACACCGCAAAATCCGTGCTCAGCATTCCGTCCGCCTCGCACAGCAGCGGGTGGCCGATGTTGCCGCCCACCCACACACGCTTTCCGGCCTTTTTCAGCAGCTCGGCAATGATGGTGGTGGTCGTCGTCTTGCCGTCAGAGCCGGTGACGGCGATGATCGGACACGGGCAGATCCGGAAGAAAACCTCCATTTCACTGGTCAAAACGGCGCCTTTTTGAACACAGGCCGATATCTCCGGCACATCCGGGCGCAGCCCCGGTGTGCGGAAGATCACGTCCGCGTCCAAGTCCTTCAGATAGTCCGCGCCCAGATGCAGCTCACAGCCCAACTGCTCCAGATGCTCCGCCTGCTCGCCCATCTGCTCCCGGCTGCGCTTGTCGCAGGCGGTGACGCGGATTCCCTCCGCCAGCAGCAGCTCCAGCAGCGGCGTGTTGCTGACGCCGATACCGATGATTGCTATGCGCTTGCCGCGCATGTCCTCTATATATTCATGCAACGTCATGTTATACTCCTCCATCCGGCACAGTATTGCTCCGTTCATTATACCTCTTTGGCACCGATTGTACAACAAAAAAACGCACCCCGGAGGATGCGTTTTTTCAGATCGCGACTGTGATGGGTGCTTCCAGCGCTACCGAGCCGCCGATGGATGCCGCGGTGACGGCGCCTGCCTGTCTTGTAACAGACGCATACACCGTTCCCGCCGGCTGCCGCAGGGCAACGGAGAAGTCTCCGTCACAGCCCCGGCTCAGGGCGATGGCGCTGGCCAGCGTGCCGCTGCCGCAGCTGCCTTCAAACACCAGCGTACCCGCTTCGGGCACCTTTACAAGCGGCGTCATGCGCTCACCCTCGATGAAGCACACACCATAGGCCTCCAACATCGGATCCTCCGCAAAGATCGGCTCTGCTGCCGCAAAGAAATCCCGGCTGGGCACGACACCCTGAACCACCAGGTGTGCAATACCGCCAAGATGCACGAGCGTTCCCGCCGTGCCGGCAACCTCCACTTGCTCTACGAGCTTCGGAAGCGGCATCTCCGCGGACGCCGTACCGGCATCCATATCCACGGTCACGGCCACCGGATGATCGCACCCGCTGACAGAAAGCCGCATGGTGTGACGGCCCTTCAGCCCCTGCTGCTTCGCCAACAGATAGCCATACGCCCGGGAGGCGTTGCCGCAGAACTCGCCGGCCTCCATTTCCATATGTCCGTTAGGAAAAATGAACCCCACCTGCTCCGCCTTCAGTGCTTCGATGGCCAGCAGCTTGGCGGCGACAGCGGCACATTCCGCCTTCTCCACCGGCGTCAGGACAAACAGCGTAATATTCCCGGCCGGGTCTGCCCGGACAACACGCAGCTCCCTCATCTCTGATACCGTCCCAGGAACTGGCGCGTTCTCTCCTCACGGGTGTTCACCATGACCTCCTCCGGCGTACCCTCCTCCACGATAACGCCGTCGGCCATGAAGATCACGCGGTCCGCCACATCCTGTGCGAAGGACATCTCGTGGGTCACGATGACCATGGTCATGTGTTCCTCCGCCAGATCGCGGATCACCTTCAAAATCTCGCCGGTCAGCTCCGGGTCCAACGCCGATGTCGGTTCATCAAAAAAGAGTATCTCGGGATCCATCGCCAGTGCCCGGGCGATGGCCACGCGCTGCTGCTGTCCGCCGGAAAGCTCACAGGGATAGGCGTTCTCCTTGTCGGACAGGCCCATCTTTTCCAGAAGCTTGCGGGCGCGCTGCTGCGCCTCGCCCTTGTCGCGGCCCAGCACGCGTATCTGGGGATCCATGAGATTTTTCAGCACCGAATAGTGGGGAAACAGGTTGAAACTCTGGAACACAAGGCCGAACTTCTCCCGCACCTTCTTCAGCTCACCCTTATCGGCATAGACCGCCTTGCCGTCCGCGTCGTTGTGTACGGCCTGAATGTCGCCGTAGATCAGCTCGCCGGAGTCCATCTCGGTCAGCAGCGTGGCGCAACGCAACAGCGTGGATTTGCCGCTGCCGGATGGGCCGATAATGGCCACCACCTCTCCCTTTTCCACGGAGAGGCTGATGTCCTTCAGTACGTGCAGCGTCTCGTCATTAAAGCTCTTCTTCACGTGGTTCATCTGCAATAATTTCATGGCGCCCCTCCTTACTGGTAGTAGCTCATGCGCTTCTCTACCCGGCCCATGACGAAGTCCACGACCGCGTTGAACACAAAGTAGAATACGCCTGCCACCAAAAACGGTACAAAGCTGGTTTCGGAGTTCGCGATCTGCTTACCGATGGTAAACATCTCCTGATAGGAAACGGTAAAGGCCATAGACGTATCCTTGACCAGGGTCACCACCTCGTTGGTGATACTGGGCATGATACGCTTGAAAACCTGCGGCAGAATGACGTGAATAAACGTCTGGACCTTTGTGTATCCCAGCACCTCCGCAGCTTCATACTGCCCAACTGGCATAGACTCGATACCACCGCGATAGATCTCCGCAAAATACGCCGCATAATTGATGGCGAACGCGATCACCACCGGGATCAGTTTATTGCGGGACACGGGCAGTTCAAAGAGGTAATACGGTCCGTAGGTCACCGCCAGCAGCTGCAGCATCAGCGGGGTTCCTCGGAGAATGGAGATAAAAAAGCGGGTAATGCCGGAGATGATCTTGCTCTTGCTCATGCGCAGCAGGGCAACGATCATGCCCAGAGGGAGAGAAAACAGCAGCGTCAGAGAGAAAATGGCGCAGGTTTTGGAAAGTCCCTCGCCCATCTTCACGATCATTGTCAGTAAGGTCATATCGTATCCTCAATTCACGCACACACGCTCCCGGAGGCGAAGCCGCCTCCGGGAGCCGGTATGTTTTTCAGTCAGTCGTCCCGCGGGATCAGCCCAGCAGCGTCAGGTTGTTCTGAATGTCGGGGTACTTGGCAGCGATCTCGGCATAGGTGCCGTTCTCGACCAACTGCGCCACGGCGCCCTCGATGGTCTTGCACAGCTCTGCGTCATCGGCGCGGAAGGCGATGCCGTACTGCTCAGCGCCCAGGCCCTCATCCAGGACCGTGAAGCCGGCGTTCTCGGCGGCATAGGAAACGGCCACGGGCTTATCCACGATCACGGCGTCCACGGCGGCGCCGCCCAGCTCAGTGAAGCACTTGAGGAAGCTGTCACAGGTCATCAGATCGCCAAAGGTCGCCGCCAGATCGGCCAAATCGCCGCCCTCGGACAGCAGCGCCTCGCCGGAGGTACCCAACTGGACCGCCACGACCTTACCGGCCAGATCAGCGGAGGACTTGATGTCACTGCCCTCCTTGACCATGATCACCTGCGTGTTGTCATAGTAAGGCGTGGAGAGCACATAGCCGGCCTCCTTCATGGAGTCGAGGATCGTCATGCCGGACCAAACACAGTCGCACTCCTTGGCGTCCAGCTGCACCAGCTTCTGATCCCAGTTCACAGGGAAGATCTGCAGCTCCCATCCCAGCAGATCGCAGGCGGCCTTGCAGACCTCCACGTCAAAGCCGGTGTAGTTGCCGTCCGCATCCAGATAGCTGAAGGGGGGATATTCCGCGTCGATACCCATGATGAAGGTCTTTGCGGAAGTGGAATTGGCATCATCCTTGGATTTGTCATCCTGCTCGGTCTGACCGCAGGCCACCAGCGACAGTGCCATCACCATGGCCAAAATTAATGCGATGATCTTTTTCATTGTCTTTCTCCTTTTCTTGCCGGGATACCGGTCTTTGTCCTTGTTTTCCGCCGGTCTGCCGGCGCTCTGTTTACTACGCTACCAATTTACCACTTTACTGAACTAATGTAAATAGTCTTGTGTTCCAAATTATTCTGTTTTTTCTTTTCTGATTTGTACAAAACATAAAAAGGCCGCAGCGTAAAGCGCTGCGGCCCCCTTATAAGCGTGCGAGTATGCCTATAAGCCGGGTTCTGTTTTGATAGTCATCTATCTACGCGTGCCGTCGCCGGTACGCTCAAGCCACCTCGGGAGCAGCCGGGCCGGCCTATGCTCCCATACCGGTGTTGCTCCGGATAGAGTTTACAGCGACGGTCGCTTTCACACGCCGTCGGGTGAGCTCTTACCTCGCCTTTCCACCCTTACCTCATCGGCGCAAAGCCGACGGGCGGTATATCTCTGTTGCACTTTTCCTGAAGTCGCCTTCGGCGGGCGTTACCCGCTATCCTTGCCCTGTGGAGCCCGGACTTTCCTCATGGACGGGCTTTCGCCCTGCCCCCGCGACTATCCAGCGTACTCGCAGGATCAATTCTACCCAAACGGCGGCGGAAAGTCAACGAAAATTTACCGAACGCGGGGGATCAGCAGCATTTTATCCGGTACCGTTCCCTCCTCCAACTGGTTCACCGCGCGAATCAGCTCCTCGTCGGTGCGGTACTGCTTTGCCGCATCCCACAGGGTCTCTCCCGGCGCCAGACGGCGCATGACCAGAGATGGCCGGCGGGCATTTTCCTGCTCAGGCAGACACTGCACCGCACTGACGGTTGACAGCGTTTCACGGGGCGCGGCGGCGGGCGATACCGCCACCGCCTGCCGCAGATCACAACCGCTGCCGGTAAAGGCTACCTCCGGTGCGCCGCACAGGGTACAGACCTCGCCCTCTCCCAGCGGCAGCTGCGCCATTTTTTCGGTGACGGCCGGGGCCTCCTCCTCGTCCAGATACAGCAGACGCATACGCACGTCGGCGCAGGGCGTACCGTCTTCTCCGGCGGAGGGCGCGCAGGCGGTATCCGTAACGAACACGAAGGGCCGCTGACGGCCGAAATCCAGATGCTGGACCGCCTCCTGCCGCACGGGGCGCTCCGGCGCCAGGGGCAGGGACCGTTCTGTCGTTTCCAGCTTGGTGCCGCAGTGGGTGCTGTACAGATCCGTAACGCAGGATACCGTCTCCTTACGCGTGATACGCAGCAGCAGCCGAAGCTCCGCCGAGACGGAGAATCCGCTGCTCTCCTCGGTCCGCAGTAGACGCGCCTCGCCGCAGATCAGCTGCACCCGGGCGGCAACATCCCCCTCCTCACCACCGGCCGGGCTGTCCACGATCTGGGAGAAGGGCACAGCGGCGGTGTATGTATGCAGCTTCTGCTGCTGGCAGCGATACAGGGCGCAGAGGGTCAGTTCGCCCTTTACCAGCAGCTTGGCGCCCACCAGCTGGCAGGAGGCGACCTGGGGGTACAGGCGGCAGAGGAGCAGGTCCTCCGGTGCCGGCTGGCCGGCCGGTACCGTGACCTCACCGGCGACGGCACACTCACGCTCCGCCATGGCGGCGGTCATGTACAGCTCATGCTCCCGGCGGCGCAGCCGCAGGGCGGGGTCCTCCTCCACGCCGCAGCACAGCTGTACGGTGGTGCAGGTATAGCCGCAGACCGTCCACTCCGGCATCAGACGCAGGGACAAACGGCGGGGCGTCAGTGCCTGGGCCTCGCACAGCAGCAGCCTTCCGGCGGCCCACTGCACCTGGCAGGCCGCCAGTGGACGGTTTTCCGACGTGCAGACAAAGGGCACCGCCTGGGTCAGGCTCCGCAGTCCCACGCTCTCCTCTGATGTATACAGCACCGTGACCCGAACAGTACCCTTCAGCTCCAGACTGCCGCTGCGGGCGGTGATGGACCGCAGACACAGTGTGCCCGAGGCCTCCACCACACGCCCCATGTCCGGGCAGTAATCGGGGATGGCTGCCTCCAGCGTTTCCTCGTGGGTCAGCGTCAGCCGGGGCACCTCATCCCAGCAGGTGATATCCTTCCATTGCAAGCCACATTCCATCGTTCCAGCCCTCACATTCCTATGGTTTGTGACCATTCTATGTGTGAACTCCGACGGTTATGCAGCCACGCCGAACAACCGGCGCAGCAGTCCCCGCATCCCACGGGGCGCCCGCCAGACGATGATCCTCATGCCCTCACCTCCTGTCCCTCAAGCACGCGATGCCGCAGGCGATCAGCAAAAACGACACCAGGAACATTAAGCAGCCCACCGGGAACACCGCCGCGATCAGGATACCCAGTCCCAATCCCAGCGCACAAATGCCCAACCAGCAGCAGCCGCCCCATCTTCGCACCGTATATCCCTCCCCCTGCTCCAGTATATGAAGCGCAAAAAGCGGAGTGCATCGCACTCCGCTTTTTCACTTCTTCTGCCAGGCCCGCAGGTCCTTCAGTTCATCATAGAGCCGCAGGTAGCTCCTGTGGCGGCTGGCAGGAATATCGCCGTCCTGCACAGCCTGCAGCACACGGCACCCTTTTTCCTTTGTGTGGGTGCAGCCGGTAAAGCGGCATTGGTCCACATAGGGCGCAAATTCTGGGAACGTCTCCGGCAGGTGCGCCTTCAGCTCCAGGTCCATTTCCTCTGTATCAAAGGAGGAAAAACCCGGTGTGTCGATCACATAGGTGCCGCCGCCCAGAGCAAACAGCTCCACATGGCGCGTGGTGTGGCGGCCGCGGCCCAGAGCCTTGCTGACCTCGCCCACCGGCAAATGCAATTCCGGCAGCAGCCGATTCAGCACGCTGGACTTCCCCACGCCGGAGTTCCCGGTAAAGGCGTTCAGCTTTCCGGCGATGGCGGCGCGAAGCGCCGCCAGTCCCTCCCCTGTCTCGGCGCTGATACGCAGCACCGGCAGGGCGGAATGACTATAGATGTCATACAACTCGTCCGCCGTGTTCAGATCGCACTTGTTCAGACACAGCAGCACCTGACAGCCCTTCAGGGCGGCGATGGCGGAAATGCGGTCAATGAGATACGGCTCCGTCACAGGGATGGCGGCGGAAGCAAGGATGACCAGCTGATCGATATTGGCGGCGGCGGGACGGGAAAACACATTGCGGCGCGGTTCCACAGTCTCCACAAAGCCTTCGCCCCCGCCCAGGTCGCGGACCTGGACCCAGTCGCCCACCAGCGGGCTCATACCCTCACGGCGGAACTTTCCGCGGGCGCGGCATTGCAGTGTCTCGGCTCCGGTATTTACATAGTAGAAACCACTGAGGGCCTTCTCAATGCGGCCCCGACTCAAAAGCGTATCTCCTGAATGGCGGAGACCTTGGTGGCCCCGGTGTTCATGCTGGTAAAGACGGCACAGACGTTAGAACTGGTCCCAGTCTTGCCGGTGAAGGTATATGTCACCGTTCCCATGGAGGCGTTGATGTACTGGCTGTCCAGAGTCACGCTGTCCTGCTCGAACTCCACCTTGATCATACCCTCCATATCGCTGGGCATGGTAAACTCCACCACCCGGGCCGCTGTGGCGTCGTCGCTGTTCTTCTGACCGCTGACAGTGAAGCTGATCTTTGCACCGCCGGGAACCTCGTTGGTGGGCTTGATGCTCTGCTCGATCACCTGACCCTGGGGCGCAAAGCTAAATGTGTCATAGGTGATCTCACCCACAGTAAGGCCCAGGTCCTGAGCATTCTGCACTGCGTTGGCGATATCCTGACCGGTGAAGGAAGGCACCGTCACCGTTTCCGGCCCGGTGCTGACCCGCAGGATCACCGTCTGTCCGGCCACCAGCGGCTCGTCGGCGGCAGGGACTGTCTCGATCACGGCGTCCGCGCCGTATTTGTCGGAGGACACGGTTTCCGTGGTGATCTTCAGATCCAGACCCATATCGGTCAGAAGCACGCGCGCCTGGCGGTACTCCATGCCCACCAGGTCCTTCATCGGCACCTTCTCCGGCTCAGCGGCCACATAGACCTGAATGACCAGATTGCTCTTGCGGGTACGTCCGGCGGCGGGATCCTGCTCGACGATCTGCCCCGGCTGGTATTCCTCTGTGGTGCGGGTACCCTGTACCTCGATCAGGAAGATATCCTTTACGCCCTCCATCTCCTGGGCCTCCTCCACAGTCTTGCCGCGGATATCGGGCACAGGGTAGCTCTTGTTGCTGCCGGCAGGGCCGAAATCGCCCAATATCAGCTTGAACAGCAGCACAACCAGCAGCACCGCCGCGGCAAAGATCCCGGCGATGATGGCAATAGACTTCTTATCCCGGCGGGGCGGCTCCTCTTCCGCCTCGCGTTCCCGGCGCAGCTCGCCGGTGTGCTTTTTTACGGCGGAAGCCACCTGGGCCGTGGGCAGGGGCATGGTGGGCTCGGTATCCGCGGCAGGGGCAGTCAGCTCCTGCCGGATATAGTCCATATCCACAGAGGGGTCCCGGCGGAACTTCTCCAGGTCCTCGATCATGGCATCCGCCGAGGCGTAGCGCTTATTGGGGTCGCTGTTCATAGCCTTCATGCAGATCAGCTCCAGCGGCTCGGGGATACTGGGATCGATATCCCGGGGCGCCAGGGGCACGGAGCTCAGGTGCTGGATGGCCACGGATACGGCGCTGTCGCCCTCAAAGGGCAGGCGTCCGGTGAGCATCTCATACAGCACAACGCCGGCGGAATAGATATCCGAGCGCGCGTCGATACGGTCGCCCCGGGCCTGCTCCGGCGAGATGTAGTGCACGGAGCCAAGCGCCTCCTGGGTCAGTGTCTGCCCCTGGTTGGCAAGGCAGGCAATGCCGAAATCAGCCACCTTCACGCTGCCGTCCCGCAGGACCATGATGTTCTGGGGCTTGATATCACGGTGGATGATGCCGCGGCTGTGGGCATGGCTCAGGCCCCGCATGATCTGGGTGATGAAATGCAGCGACTCCCGCCAGTCCATGCGGCCACGGCGCTCCATATACTGCTTCAGCGTGATGCCGTCGATCAGCTCCATGACGATGTATTCCCGGTCCGGATTGGTGGACACGTCATACACCGACACGATGTTGGCGTGGCTCAGCTGCGCTACCGCCTGGGACTCATCGTGGAACCGGCGGCGGAAATCCGCGTTGTCCGCCAGGTCGCTTTTCAGTATCTTGATGGCCACAAGGCGATTCAGCCGGTGGCACCGGGCCTTATAGACATTGGCCATACCGCCGGAGCCGATCAGCTCCAGTATTTCATAGCGATCGTCCAGCATTTTTCCGATATACTGATCCATGTGGTCATCTCCCTTCCTCGTTCAGCAGCAGCACTGCCGTGATGTTGTCCGGTGCGCCCCGCTGAAGCGATATTTGCAGCAAATGGTCAAGACATTCATTTACGTCCCCGTCGTGGAGGACCTCAAACAGCATCTCCTGATCCGAGACGGTGTTCACCAGTCCGTCGGAACAGAGCAGCAGGAACTCGTCCTTGTGCCAGGGCAGTTCGAAAGCGTCCGCCTTGGCGTGGATGTCCGGGCCCAGCGCCCGGGTGATGAGATTGCGGTTGGGGTGCGTTCGGGCCTCCAGCGGCGTCAGGTCACCCTTGGCCACCATATTCTCCACCACCGAGTGGTCACGGGAGATCTGGAAAATACCCTCCGGCGTGATGTGATAGGCACGGCTGTCGCCGATGTTACCGATAATCGCCATGTCGGACCGGGCCACGGCGCACACCAGCGTGGTACCCATGTGCTGGTACTCCGCGTTCCGCGCCGCCTCCTGCCGGATGGCGTCATTGGCGCAGGCGATAGCGCTGAGCATTGCCTGCCGCAGCTGCGGGATGTCCATATCGTCCCGCAGGCTGTCGCGCAGCTCCTTTTCAAACCGGGCTACGGCGATGGCACTGGCCACCTGTCCGCCGTTGGTGCCGCCCATACCGTCGCACACCACGGCCGCGTGGAATGCGCCGGCCTCGAACACGGCGTAGGCGTCCTGATTCTCGCTCCGAACCAACCCGGTATTGGTGATCCCCCACATTTTCATAGTCGCTCACATCCTTTATTCCGTAAAGAGTCCATGTCTCACAGTTGGCCGCGTTCCTGCATTTCCTTCCGCCGCAGCTGGCCGCAGGAGGCGTCGATATCGCCGCCCAGGCTTCTGCGGACCGTGGCGGTAACGCCCAAACTCTCCAGCTTTTGCTGGAAAGCGCCGATGCGTCTGCTGGGCTTATACGGGCTCTCCACCACGTCGTTCAGGGGTATCAGGTTCACGTGGCCCGGCATGCCCTTCAGCTTTTTCGCGATCAGCTCCGCCTGCCAGTCGTGGTCGTTGACGCCGTCGATCATGGCATACTCAAAGCTGATGCGCCGCCCGGTCTTTTGGAAGTATCTGTGGCAGGCGGCAAACAGTGTCTCCACATCATACGCCCGGTTCACCGGCATAATGCGGCTGCGGGTCTCGCTGTCCGGTGCGTGAAGGGAGACAGACAGCGTTAATTGAAGCTGCCGATCCGCCAGCGCGTCGATCCCCGGCACTACGCCGCAGGTGGACAGGCTGATATGCCGCATACCGATGTTCATCCCATGGGGGCTGTTGACCAGCTCCAGAAAGCGCAGCACATTGTCCATGTTGTCCAGCGGCTCGCCGATACCCATGAGCACGATGTTGGAGACAGGCAGGCCGCTGTCCAGCTGGGTAAACAGCACCTGGTCCAGCAGCTCAGAGGGCCGCAGGTCCCGGACCTTGCCGGCGATGGTGCTGGCGCAGAAGGCGCAGCCCATGCGGCAGCCCACCTGAGAGGAGATACACACGGTGTTGCCGTGGTGGTATTGCATCAGGACCGTCTCGATGCAGTTGCCGTCGGCCAACTCCCACAAATATTTAACGGTCCCGTCCAGCTTCGAGGTCTGCTTCCGGGCCACGGTCGGCGCTGTGATGAAGCACGTCTCGGCCAGCTGGGCACGCAGAGGCTTGGACAAGTCGGTCATCTCGTCAAAGGAGCGCACGCCACGGTGCAGCCAGGTGAATACCTGCTTGGCACGGAAAGCCGGCTGTCCCATATTCTTAAAATAGTCGGCCAGCTGGCGCTCGGTCATGGATTTGATGTCGGTCATGCGGTTCGCTCCTTGACGTTATCCCCTGCGGCGCATACGGCAGATGTAAAATCCATCGGTGCCGGTCCGCTGGGGCCACAGTGTCACATCACCGGGACAGCTTCCGATACCGGGCAGGGTAAATTCCTCTTTCGCAAAGTCCGAGTGTACGTCCAAAAAGGCCGACACCACGCCGCCGTTTTCCTCCGGCAGGACGGTGCAGGTGGCATACACCAGCACGCCGCCGGGACGGACGTAGGCGGACACGTTGTTCAATATCGACAGCTGGACGGCGGGCAGCTGTGCCAGCTGCGCCGGATCCTTCCAGCGGATATCCGGTTTCTTCCGGATAATGCCCAGGCCGGAGCACGGCACATCGGCCAGAACCACATCGGCCTGCTCCACCCAGCCGGCGTGACGCTCCCGCCCATCGGCCAGCGCTGTGCGGATGATAGTGATCCCCAGCCGTGCCGCACCGTTTTCGATGAGCTTCAGCTTGTGGGGGTGAATGTCACAGGAGAGGATATCGCCCCGGTTCTCCATCTGCATGGCCATGGCGAAGGATTTGCCGCCAGGGGCGGCGCACACATCCAGCACCCGGTCGCCGGACTTCGGTCCGGCGGCAATGGCCGCTAAACGCGCCGCGGCATCCTGCACCGTGCAGCGTCCCGACGCAAAGGCGGACAGACGCTCCAAATCGCCGGTACCGGTGACTTCAAAGCAGCCCTCCAGCCAAGGGTGCGGCACCAGACGGACACCGTCCGATCGCAGTTCATTTTCCAATTCCGCCGGCGTGGTCTTCAGCGGATTGGCCTGTATCACCGTGGGAACAGGCTCGTTATCCAACCGCAGGAACGCCTCGGCCTCCTGCTTGCCGACCAAAGCCGTCAAACGCTCCACCAACCACCTGGGATGGCTGTACTGCACCGCTGCTTTGGAAATAAAACTATTCTGCGGCAATGGCGGTAAAGTGTTTTTACTTGACGCACATTTCCGCAGCACCGCATTGATCATGCCCGCGGCACGGGTCTTGCCCCGGCGTTTTGTCAGCTCTACTGTCTCGTGAACAGCAGCCCGGTCGGGCACCTTGTCCATGAACAGTATCTGATATATACCCAAACGCAGCAGGCAGGCCACCACCGGTTCCAGCCGGGCGGCCTTCTGCGTACACCAATGGTCGATATAGTAGTCCAGCAGTGTCCGGTTCTGCACCACGCCGTAGGTCATCCGGGTACACAGCGCCGCATCCCGGGCCTCCAGCCCGGACTGGGCCGCGATACGCTTCAGGCTGCCGTCAGACCACGCGCCCCGGCGCTCCATCTGCAGCAGCGCCTCCAGCGCCGCGTCCC
>ENA-ORPF01000756-ORPF01000756.1-human-gut-metagenome-genome-assembly--contig:-NODE-756-length-30485-cov-5.798883_pt1 | contig 30485 bp, 31 predicted proteins | sample MGYA00242140_ERZ509070 | MGnify/ENA primary metagenome ERZ509070 (study PRJEB26280, sample SAMEA2338713) | human gut metagenome | biome: human gut; feature: human-associated habitat; material: faeces... | reverse complement strand
ATTTTTAATTATTTTTAATGTAATTATCGATTTTAGCCTTAACGCTGTTCATTAAGCTCATCTGCACTCTGTCTTTATTCTTCAGTGCTAATATAACATCCTCATCATGGGTCTGAGCCATGTACAAATGATGAATAATAACACCTTGCTTTTGACCTTGACGGTAAAGTCTAGCATTAAACTGCTGATACAATTCAAGTGACCACGTTAAACCGAACCAAACAATTATATTGCCTCCAGCTTGAAGGTTAAGACCGTGACCAGCTGAAGCAGGATGAGCTAGCATAAGTTGAACTTTGCCATCATTCCAATCTTGTATATCTTTAGCAGTTTTAAGTTCTCTAGGCTTATATTTGCTAAGATACTTCATAATTCGGTCTCTATCAAATTGATAAGTCCACGCGACAAGAACTGGCTTTCCGCATGCTTCTTCTACTATCTCTTCTAGTGCTTCCAGTTTAATATCGTGAATTGGATATACGTTTTTATCTTCATCATATATTGCACCATTTGCAAATTGGAGAAGTTTATTAGACAAACCAGCAGCATTTAAAGCAGTAATTTCGACTTCATTATCCAAGTTTATGAGCTTCATGATACTATCTTTTTCAAACTTATGATATGCTGCTAATATGTCTTTAGGCATTTTAAGCTTAACGTAGTTGTTTGTAAGCATAGGCATGTTAAGATAGTCCTGAGCTTGCATACTTATGCATATATCACCTATTTTATTTCGTATTGCTTGTTCTGCACCTCCTTGTAAATTATAATTATAAACTACGTAACCGTTAGACCTACCTGGAGTAAAGTATGTGCTTCTATACTTAGTAATAGTTTTACCAAGTCTTTCACCTCTATCCATTAAGTAAATCTGTGGCCACAAATCAATTAGTCCGTTTGGAGCAGGTGTTCCAGTTAAGCCGACTACTCGCTTTATCCACGGTCTGGCTAATCTTAATGCTTTAAATCTCTGCGACTGATGATTTTTAAAGCTACTAAGCTCATCAATCACAAGCATATCATATGGCAAGTTTGAAGCACATATACCACAGAGCCATGCTATATTATCACGAGAAATTATGTGAATATCAGCTTTCTTATGAAAGGCTTCTAATCTCTGTTTTTCCGTTCCAATAATCTTAGAAAATGTAAGATGTTGTAAGTGCTCCCAATTTTGTGCCTCTTCTGCCCAAACAGTTTCAGCTACTCGTTTAGGAGCAATTACCAAAACTGAATTTACTTCAAGGTAGTCGTACATTAACTTCTCTACTGCTGTTAAGGTTGAGACTGTTTTGCCTAGTCCCATTTCCAAAAATAAACCGCAGTATTTATGAGTAATTATATGCTCGACTGCCTTTTTCTGGTATTCGTGTAAATCTGTTTCTTTTAGCATGTCATTATATCTTCTATTAAATCGACAACCTGCTCTACAGTATCAATTACTTCAACTCTAAAGCCAAGTTTGCGAAGCTTGTCGTGCATTGCTAACTGAAGTGGTCGTGGTTTTTGATTTGTGGTTTTAAGCTCTACAAATATAACTTTTGCAGGCTTAAATAAACACATTCTATCAGGCAATCCATTTATATGGAAACTTAATAGCTTTATGCACATGCCGCCATTCAGTTTACAAAGCTCAACAAGCTTTTGCTCAACTACTTTTTCACTTTCTTTCATGGAATCCAGAACCTCCTACTGAAGAACATTTTTCTACTTCTATATAGTCCCACTCAATATCCTTGTCTATATCAGGAGTATATAATCTATCTTTGAAAGATTTAAATATCTGCTTTTTAAAGCCTTCAAAAGTTAAGGACCCATCAGCTCTTCCAACGATCGTGTCAAGCTTGCCAAGATTGTATGATACCCATTTATCATTTTTAAAGTGCAGTTTCATACCTCTTATTATACGATGTGTCTTCGTCTTGAGGCCATTTTTGAATTTGTACTTCTTATAGTTTGGCTTATCTGGGTCATCTTTTACAGGACCTGCTTCAGCTTTTGCTTTTCTTATTTCCTGTACTCGCTTAGCTCGAGTTTCAGCAATATTAAATGCACCTTTTAACTTTCTTGCTAAGTCTTTTTTAGTATTTTCATCCATAATTTTATTTAATATAAATCTCCTAACATTGCTTTAATCTCATCATCAGTAGGTTTATCACCTAAAAGCTCTTCAAGCTCTCTCATAGCTTTTGCTACAGGGTCTTCTTGAACAGGTTTTATGCGTTTATAGTATTTTTGCTTACCATAAATCTTACCAAATGATTTTCTCTTAGAACCGACATATTCCCAACCTGGAAGGGTCTTCATTATGTTGTTTATCTCACGAGTGCTATAAGAATTAAAATTCTTACGCTCTTCACCTAAGCATTCACACCATATCTCATAAGAGCAAACAAATTCTTTGTACTCTGTTCCCTTTTCAGCTAGTGGGTCATTTAACCACTGTTGACGTTCGAATAAATCTTTCTTACTCCAGCTAGAAGGAAACTTCATGTTAAGATATTCTTCGATTATTCCAGTTCTGTCATCAGTTACAGAGTGACTTTGTTGGCTCTTCTTTGCAAGTTCATTCTCCTCTTCTGAGAAATATAGCTTTTCGCCATTCTGATACATCTGAACAGCTTCAGCCCAAATTTGGTCTATAACATCATCAGTTAAGTCTTTAGCAACTATCTTTGTTGCAAACTTAGGACGAACTTCAATAGGATTGAATCGACGATTACCAGTAGAATCACGTAAAAACTCCATATCGTTTGTAGTTCCAAAGAACACGCATTGACGTTTATAAGTTTCTACAGTTCTACCATAAGCAGGCCTAAACATATCTTCTGTTTTAGTTATGAACTGCTTTACAGTTTCAACTTCTGCTTTCTTTAAACCTGATAATTCAGCCATTTCAATAAGCCATGCGCCTTGTAACTGCTCGTAGGCTTCTTTACCTTGAAATGTGTTGAACGAATCGCTAAACCAATCTTTGCCAAGTTTACGTATAAATGTGGATTTATATGTAGCCTGAGCTCCAGCTAGCACAAGAACCATATCATATTTGGTTCCAGGGTTGAATATCCTAGCTACTGCGGCACACAAGGCTTTACGAATAGTAGCTCTTGTATATTTAGTATCTTCAGCACCAAAATAATCAATAAGAAGTGTATCAATTCTGTTTATGCCATCCCATGAAAGAGATTTCAAATAGTCTCTTACTGGATGAAATGATTTCTTTTGAGCAGCAAGCATCACAGCATCATCGATTTTTGATACAGATACTATGTTGTATACACATTCTATATAGTTACGAATGCCTGAGTAATCTACATTTTTTACAGGTTCTGGAGAATCTACTTTGCGCCAAGGCATAGACCTCATGATATATGTTTTACTGTCAAACTCATTCAGCCTAAATGCACCCTTGAGGTATTTATCATTCTGCAAAATAAGATTAAGATTATTAGAATCACTGTCGTACTCACCTTTCTTATTGGCTTTGAGCTGTGAAAGCCATGAATCATCATAAGAATCATCGTCAGCATTCTCCTCATTAGCAGCATCTAATCCATCAAAATCTAATTTTGCATGCTCTAAATTCTCTTCAGCTATTTTCTTTTTAACATCAGCACAAGTCGTAGCAAATTCTTCCATCTTTTGCTGAGAAATCTTTGAATCAGGTCCAGAATCAAGATGTCCAAATTTGTGTATTCTGACCAAATCAAATGCATTGCACAGCCTTCCACTTGCTGGGTCTGTTCCGTGATGTGAAAAAGCAAATCTATCATTATAAACGATAAGACCTCCAGTCGTAGAACCTAATTTATAGGTATATCGGTCTTCACCAGCTTCTTCATATACATCGTTAAGAAAGGTGCTAATAGCATCTTGAATCGAGTATGTTCTACAGAATGTTCCAATTATGCCTGACTTTTCTTCTGGGTCTTCTTGCTTTTTAATATCAGATAATAAACCTTCTGATATTTTACTACTAGATGGCCATTCAGATGTATTCCTCCAGTCATCGTACGTTTCAAGAACTGCATCAGCGTCAAGCCATTCTCCATCTTGATATTCAAAATAATATTCTATATCAGATGACACACTTGGCCAAAACATAAGTCTTTCTGGCTCAAACGTAGATTGGTCGAACAATTCTATATTTAAGTTGCCGGCTATACGTCTAGATATAGCCTGATATTCGTCAACAGATACCTCTCTATTAATAGGGATAAGTAGTCTGTGACGAGGTTTACTCTGTGTAGATTTATGCGTTGAATATATGGCGCCTGCCCAGCCATATTGCAATGTAAAATCCCACCAAAAATCAGCATAAGAAAAATCTACATCGAGACAAATTAATTGTCTGTATGATACAGATGCTTTCTTACGTATACCCTTGTCAAGATAACCGCCGACAAAACCTCCAACATCTTTGATTTTAGATTGGTCGGCTTTGTTAGCAGCCATGAATTGAGCGTGGGTCTCATTAGTAACTACAGGCTTAGAAAGTTTGTCGATTAATTTGCTCCACTTTACTTTCTTGTTCTTCCACTTTTTTGTAGAAGCACTTAAACCTGTAGCTATATCTATTATGCCATCATGAATCATGGTCCTCTATTTTCCAAGTTATAAGTATTGATAACACATTACTAATAGGCTGAATTTGATTGTTATAAGCCGTGAAGCCTGTATTTACTAGTTGCCATTGAACTAGCTCATAGCCTTTAGCTCCCATTTTATTTAAGTATGCTTGAAACTCTTCTATACTTGAAAAGTTTCCGCCATTAATAGTATATTTAAATTTAAGCATTTATCATCTTTTCTATTTTAAAAGTTCAACAATTTCAAGTACATCATTTATAACTGCTTGCCTATCTTCGGGTCTATCTAGTTCTAAAGTTCTAGTTAAACCATAGTGCCAGGAAGTATCTGCATCATACTCGAATAAAAGTCCACTTTTAAGCATCATTTTAAAACAATGCTCACATAGAACTGTATCATCTACATCTGTGGTTCTATTAGATATAGAACCACAGATTGCACAATGAATTTTATCTCTTGCTATACGCATATCTATATAACGATATTATTAAATGTAAGTTTTGCTATAACTTCATCTATAAGTTTCATAGCTTCTTTCGTATTAATTTCATTCAAGTCTTTGGCTTCTTTCAAAATGCCAATTATGGTTCTTGTCGCATCTGTCATATCAATCTTTTTTATAATAACCAGTTATATACCCATCAGCACGAAGAGGTAAATCTGAAGCCCAATCTGGAGGAGTTGACATGATACGTACCATAAGGTCATATCTGTCTTTCTCATTTCCATCCTTAGGGATTTCTGCTATCATCTCATCGTGTACATGGAAGTCTACTTTAAATCCAGCTTTCTCTACTTGCATAAGAGAATATCCAAGTAAATCACGAGCTATGGCTTGCACCATATTCTCGCAAAGCTTTCCACCATAAGTGTCCATTTCACCCCATTGACCTGTAGTCTGAATCTGTCCTTCATACATGAGAACTTGAACTGGACGAGTAGAACGACCTATAGTCTTATTTTTAAAGTGAGGATGAACATAAAACAGTTGTCTGCCAGATGGTAATCTTGCAGTAAGATATTCTCCATCACAATCGAAAATAATATTACGACAAGTACATCTAACTGGTCTTTGATACTTAACTGCTTCATGAGCTGCTTTTTCAAGTTCATGCCAAAGAGCAACAATTTTAGGATTTGCAGCTCTCCACTTTTTAACCATGTCCATCATTTCTGAATCAGTGAGTCCCATCTTTTCGCCACCCATTCTTTCAAGAGCACCGAGTGAACCGCCATATCCTAATGCCAATTCAGATATTTTACTTTTGTCACGTAAAACAGAACCTTTAGTGATAGCTGAAATTGGTACACCGAACATCTTAGAACCAGTAGCCTCATAAATCTTACCGTCGCCGTGGAATACATCCATTCGCCATTTTTCATTAGCAAGCCATGAAACTACTCGGGCTTCAATTGCTGAGAAGTCTGCTACTGAGAATGTATATCCCTCTGGAGCTATAAGTGCTGTACGAACCAACTGTGATAAAACATCAGCCACATTACCGTACATCATATCGCAAGCTTCCCAATCGCGTTTACGAATAAGTTCACGAGGTGTATCAATGTCATCAAAGTGGTTCTTACTGAGGTTTTGCAATTGTAAAAGTCTACCAGCCCAACGGCCTGTTCTATTTGCTCCATAAAACTGAAAGGTGCCACGCACACGGTCATCTGGTGTAGCACAAGAAATCATCTTGTAATACTTCTTTACAGATGTTTTACTTAGCTTCTGATAAATATCAAGAGCTTCAAGTACTTCTGGATAATCTTTAACTTTTTCAAGAACCGTAGGCATTTCTACTTTTGTAAGTGAATCTACAGTAATACCGGTTCTTGCTTTTATCCACTTTTTAATCTGAAGAGGCGATTTTGGATTTTCAAGATGAGTTATGCTTTTAGCCTGTTCCATGAGATACTTAGAATATTCTAAGTCACAATAAATCGCAGAACTTGCTAACTCTCTATCAATCATAATACCTCTATCATTGATATTTTGGTCCGTAACATACAGCTGGCGCTCTATTTCTGGAATCTCAAACTTCTCTAATTTACGATATATCTCTCTTTCTGAGAGCACATCATAAATATTATAGAGCTTGTATTTCGCCCATTTAGCCGGAGCATCTTCAGGCATATTGCGAGTACGGCTGCCATTAATCTTAGTAGGTTTACATGGACAACTGAAGTACTTAATAAGGGCTTTACCAGTCTCAAGTTTCTTATCTTGAAGATTAAGCTGCTTAGATACAGCATCCAATGATAACGGTAAGCCACAATAAGCCGATTTAACTAACGTACAATACCACTCATCTGTTTCAGTGTAAAGTCCTACTCTAGTAAATGCTGTGCGTTCAAATACAGCATTATGAGCAACCTTAAGGCATTTAGGGTCTCTAAGTGCTTCAAGGAATTCCTCCGGCCACTTATCACCTGATGCTAAGTCTACCATAACTACGTCATCATCGCCGAAAGCATAGCCACAAATCAATATTTCAAAGTCTGGAGATGATATATACTTGTAAGCTCCACACTCTTTAATATCAACTGATGAGTATGTTTCAATATCGATAAATAGTTCTCTATCAAATTCTTTCATCGTAAAGTAGCAAATTCGTTATTTGACTTAATGATATAATCTCTACACTCTTCGATAGTTCCTTGGAATAAGACCTGCCCAGAATTTTTGTCTATAACTTCTTGTACCATATTCTTACAACTTTAAAATTAATAATAGAAGGTAGCAGAGGAATCGAACCTCTGCTGACATAGCGCCCAGGTATCAAGGACCTATGTTCTATACCATATACCTTTCCGTTTGATAAGAATATAAGAAGTGGAAGACTACATCAAGTCATCATCCCAGGCATTGTCGCCGCCGAAGTCCTCATTAACAGTAGAACCACCTGCAAGCATTTCACCGTCTTCAAGCTTCTGCAAGTTCTGAAGACCAGCTGCAATACCTTTATTACCAGATGTGTTGAATGCAAACATGTTAAGAGAGATACGGCCATACACGCCAGAGTAGAACTCTTCCTTATCCATGATAGGGTCGAGATTACGGTCTACGATAGTAGGCTTACGATTAGAAGTGGCATTAAGGAAGTAAGAATCTGCAAATGCCTCATCGTCTGAGCGCTCTTCATCACCATCGCGAAGTGGCAATTTAATATTTACAGGAATCTTGCCATTCTTATCAGCAAGCTTAGACTTACCAACAGCTTTAGCTGCCTCAATAGCCTTCTTAATCTTCTCGATAGTCTGAGTATCACTCTTAGGAATGATTACACAAACTGAGTACTTAGCTGACTCTTCTGGCTGACCCTCCATTGCCGAAGGCTCAAACACGTGGCAAAAACAAAAACGAACTTTACCTGTTACTACTTTAGTTGAATTTTCCATATTATAATATGTTTTAAAAATTAATACTACTTAAAATCATTAATTGCATCTTCAGTTCCGAGAGCTGGTCTCTTGTCATCTTCAGATACTAATGTTGGTTTACCTGCTGGCTTTATGATAACATCTGATAAAGCTTCAGCAACTGCCTTTTTGCCAAATTGCTTCTCAATAGAAGTAATAGGCTTAAGCTTCATATCAAACAAATCATCTTCAGTTGCGGTTGGGAACTTTTCATAAATAACATTGCAGATTTTATCCTCATCGTCAATCCATTTACGTCTAGATACTCCTTCTACAACCTTAAAGCCTGGCCAGTGTTTATTCTCATTTACTGCAAGGTCTAATGCATAGACCTTTACAGAATCTGCCCATTCTACAAGCTGTGGAATTCTTGAAAGAACATCTGCAATTTGCTCATCTGTCAACAATTCAGGAGAAGCAAAATCATATTTTGCCAACTCTAACTGTTTATCATAGAGTGCTTTACATCTATTCTTAACTGCACAGAATCTACACCATCCACCTGACGAGAGTTCGCCTTCACCGTTAAAAGCCATTTTAGCTTTTGGCTTGAGCTCATTATTTGCCCAATCCATAAGGTCTTTTACAGAGATATTCCATGATGATATGTTATTCAAGCGAGGCTGAACGATAGTGAGCTTTACAGTCTCAATATCATACAGCATATCAAACTTAGCTAACATACCTAATGCATAAAGCATCTCCTGTACATTCCACTCAGCTGATACTGGAATTCCCTTACCATACTTAAGGTCAACTATCTCCATAACTGAATCGTTAACGATAGTACAGTCTGCAGAACCAAAGCTTTCTGGTACATACTCTGAAATATCAAGTTTAGACTCGATAAACATTTCTGCAAATGGATTTGAAGCTTTAGCAGCTTTATATTCTTCTGTACAATAGTCAGTATAAATTGGAACCATATCAAGCATCTCCTCGTTGAAGAGTTTATTGCTCATTATGACTTCATACTTATCTGAAAATTCATCGTCAGATAGCGTACCTAAAGTATCATGGCAGATAAATAACTCTGCCAATTCATGGGCCAACGTACCTTCTTCAGCGTAAACAGAAGTTGGCTTTGGTGGCATTTTTTCCTCCAAACGGGCAGATGGCGTACAATTCAACCATCTGTGAGCTCCTGAAGGCGAGAGAAGCGCATGGCTTCTCTTGTGATGGTCTTGTCCGTTATTTACTTCCATACTCTTTTGTGATTAAGAATACGTGGCTCAATATGCATAGTAGTAAATGTTACTCCGTCTGCATTAGTTCTTGATATGCCGAAATAATAAAAATAATTTCGTCTAAAGCGTTCTGAGGCTGCCAATAGACGCTTTTTTTGTGACCTACCCATTAAGCAAGAGTATTAAGGTAATCAACCAACTCCTGGTATTTACCAGGGTCAAGAGTAGTAACATTCTTAGCACCAAGCTCTGTGAGCTTAGCCTTAACCTCATCGCGATGAGCAGCGGCCTTAGAAGCAACTACCTTGCGCACATCATCGATTGTAAGAGCTGGAGCTGCTGGAGCTGCTGGAGCTGCTGGAGCTTTAACTACACCAGGCATAATGCTCTTTACCAAATCTAAAATAAAATCTTCTGTCTTCTCTGAGAGATGTACATTAACATCTACTGAAATCTTAATACTGTCCATAATTTAAAAATTTTATAAATTAATATTTATTACGTTTTTTAAGTTGTCTTTTAAACCAATTTTCAGCTTTTGCTGCAGTTTTAAATTCTGCATTTTCAACTTTGCACCAAATTCCATATCGTGGTATTTTGTACATTATAATAAAATATCCATCTTCTGATTTTTCTATTTTATATTCTGCAACCTTTTCTGGTATAATCATAAAACTACTTGTTTAACAATTCTTGTTCATGGTCTCTGATAATATCATCAATTCGGTGAAGAAATACGCTAACTTCCATAAAACCTACGGATACTGTTGAGTTATAGAAATTATCATTCTTATGCCAAATCGATACTGTGAATAAGTCTCTTCCGATTATAACCTTATAGTCACCTTTCATAAAGATAGTTCGTCTATCTTTAGAGATGGCATGCCAGTCAGTTTCTTCAACAGTAAAGAGTTCTGAAACTGGTACTTGCAAATAATTTGCCAAGGCACATATCTGAGCAGAATCAAGGTAAGTTTCACCTCTTAATACTCGTTTAAAACCAAGCTCAGGATATTTGACCATTGGCCATAAGAGATTTGCAATCTCTTGTTCCTGTAAGCCATATTGACTCATAATTTTATTTATGTTAAATTTTTCCATGTAAAATATGAAGTTATGTTCTTTATTATTCTCATTTGCAAAAGTAACAAAAATTCTTCATATAAGAAAATTTTTTATGTTAAAAGAAGTTAACAAAAAATTTTTTAACTACTGTTAACACTTGAGCTCATAAATATTATATAATGTATGCGTATATACGCGCGTACGCGTAACACAATTCTGTATTACATAAATCTTATAAATTTATCAGATAGGAGGCGTTCACCAAGTAAAAATCTTTTACGGTACCTTCTAACCTATTGAAAATCAATTACTTATATAAAAAGTGTCCGGAGCACGGACCTTTTCTATAACTTATAGGGATATTTTTTAAAAATATATACTACCCTCTCAGTACCTATTTTTAAATTATTTCATTTGAACTATATAAATTATAGGGTAACTTGGGTAACTTTTTATATAAGTGATTGATTTCCAATAATTTAGAGGTGCCCCGACTGCGTTCACGGATAGTTCACGGACAGTTACCTTATAAATATTTTTTACTTTTCAATTTTTTTCTCAGCTGATATAAACAAGAATTGCCATAAAGAAAGTCATAAGAACTCAATAAAAATATTGAGTTTCAATAAAAATATTGAGTTTCAATAAAAATATTGAGTTTCAATAAAAGTACTCCCTAGAAAGTACATTTAATTTTAATAACTACTCGTGAAGTACCTTTATTGAGAATTTTCCTTTTATCAATAAAGGTACTTCACAGGTAGTATTATTTTTCAATAAAGGTACTTCACAGGTAGTTAGTTTATTGAAAAATAATAAGTTATTGAAACTCAGTATTTTTATTAAAAGTTGTTAAAAGTTTCAATAAAAATACTGAGTTTCAATAATTTTTAGTACTTTTGCAGTATAAAAATAAACTTTTAAAATTTTCATCCATGAGAAAAGTAATAACAAATTATGATGTACCTGTTTCAGCAAATCAGCTTTCAAAACAAGAATTGCTTGTCACTTTGGCCTTTATACTTGAGGGCAATTATAACCCCGGCAACAGGTCTTACATAAATTTTTCAAAGTCTAGAAACAGACCACGTGCATTAAATACTATAATGAACGCGTGCGAGGAGCTAGGCATTCAGCGTTATAACGTCAAAGACGACAATCCTTACAATGTATATTACGGCGGACAAACTCTTAAGCTCCTATTTGCTAGACAAGGCTTAATACCGTCAAGATTTAGATGGAAACAAATGCTCCGCATACCGCCATCATGGATTGGAACAGTACCAAACGATACACTTGAAAAGCTATTAGAATTTACAATAAATTTGCTGAGAAATATAGATTTGTTCGTTGAAGAAGACACAGCTTGTCAGATTTACGATAATATCACATTACACGAATCAGTAATTAAGTTTTTCAAGCCGATAAGACCAAATATACGAATTGAGTATATCAGTTCTATAAAAAATGCATGCGTACTAGGTCTATCACAAAGTAATAATTCTAACGTGGCTGATACTGCTGATGACATCTCAGATTTACTTTAAAAGATTAGACAATGAAAAGTGTAGATAGAATTAACGATGATATTTCTGATATATTACCAGATTCATCAGACTTATTAGGTACAGATGGTCTCGAGCAACGAGCTTCCATGGTCCAGGATAAGTCCAAGTCAATACATGACAGGAAAACAGCTCAAGAGCTTGCAAAAGCTAAATACAAACTTGCTAGAGCTGCTGAGGGCCAAGCTGCGAGACAAGCTGTTCAGGCATTCAGACAGAAAAAACAAGAAGCGCAAGATGCTGTATATCAGCAACTTGAAGATGAAGACAAGCACATGCCAGCCAAAGAAGTTATAGATTTGGCTAACAGTGTAGCTGCTAGTAATGGTCAGCCTGCAATGGCAGAGAACGTCGCAAAGCAGATTATGCTCTCTCAAGGTACAACTCGACCAGAAGTCGTAAAGCTTCTCAGTTCACTTAACATAAATCTTGATTTGCAGTTATCGAAGACTGATACAGCTAATCTGTTAGCTTGCCTTCTTACTGCTAATGAGAAGCAGCTTCAAGCCATATATGATAATGACAAGACGCCTCTCGCTATTAAAATAGTGGTTAAACGCCTCATGAACGACTCTAGAATTGGAGAAATCCAGACAGTAGAGAAACTCTGGGACCGTATTTTCGGAAAAACTGGAATGATGCTTGATTTACCACAAGAATCTAAGGCCGCAGGTATAATACCGAATACTCCAGTTTCTAGAGAGGCTTATATTCTGATTAGAGAGTCACTTCTCAAATAATTGCGCACACTTAATTCTCTCATTTTTTCAAGTATGAAACCATTTAGTTACGCGGGCGCCCGTGCACGCCCACCCCCATACATTATTATATATTAATTACGCATATTATTCAGTCAAGGCTGAGCTCATATAGTTTTTATTAAACACAATTGATATACATTTATTTTGCCATTGTGAGCTCAGCCTATTATAACATAAATATTTAATAATATGAAGAAGAAAGGATATTACGAATACGACCCTGTTATCTATCCAAGAATGCTATGTGTCGCTATTGGCATGAATCAAGAAGATGCAAACAAGTGTTTTGAAGGTAGAAAAGGTGAGATTTTGAAGGTTGATTTCTCCAATTCTGACGCGATGACCTATGATGAAGTTAGGGAAAAATCAAATAGGAAGCTTTGCTCATTTATCAATTTTGCAAGCAAGGATTCTATGAGAATGGGAGTTTGTTGCCATGAAGCTTCTCATGCCTGTGAGGCCATAGAGAATGCCATCGGTATGCAGCATGGCGATGAGCCTTCTGCCTATCTGATAGGTTGGATTGCATCTTGCATCAACAAGGCTCGTTTAGGCATCGGAGACTTTGTTGAAATTAAAGATAAGGAAATAAATTCTATATAAGTATGAAATGAATACTCCAAAAAGAACACTTTCTGAAATGCAGCAGAGAGTTATAAATGCAGATACTCTCAGGCACGATGTTGTAAATGCTAAAGAGATGTTACGCCTTGAGATGCTTTCATCATTCAAGGCCTATACTAAAGCTATGTTTAAAGCTCAGTACAAACGTAATTTTATCGTTGCTGAGCACCATGAGAAGATTATAAAAGCTTTACAGGACGTTGTAGATGGTAAGTGCAGAAGACTCATCATTAACATCGCTCCTCGATATGGCAAAACAGAGCTTGTTATCAAATCATTTATTAGCTGGTGTTTTGCCTTAAATCCTAAATGCCGATTCTTGCACCTGTCGTATTCTGATGTGCTTGTAGCAGATAACTCAGATACTGTAAGGTCTATCATGCAAGAAAGTCTATATAAAGAGCTGTTTCCACAGTCCAAGCTTGAGAAGGATAAAGCTTCTAATAAACGTTGGCGAACAGCAGCAGGCGGAGAGATGTATGCGGTTTCAACGCAAGGCCAGGTAACCGGTTTTGGTGCTGGTAATGTGGATGAAGAGGAACCAATCAAAGGTTCTGAAACTGCCGACAACCTTACATTCGACGAAGATATGAATGGAATGCTTGAGCAGATAGGTGCTAAGACTAACGTGTTCCAAGGTGCAATCATGATTGATGACCCTATTAAACCTGAGGATGCTGATTCAAATATAGTTCGTGAGCGAATTAACTTGCGATTCGAAAATACTATTCGTAACCGTACTAACAGCCGTAACACCCCTATTATCATAATTATGCAGAGACTACACGAACATGACTTGTGCGGATATTTGCAGGAGATAGAACCGGATGAGTGGACAGTTCTGTCATTGCCGGCTATACAGGAAGACCCTGTTACTCATGAGCGCCATGCTCTGTGGCCTATGAAACATACACTTGAAGAGCTTGACCACATGCGAGAGATTAACCCACTCGTATTTGATACTCAGTATATGCAGGACCCTACACCTAGAGAAGGTCTTATGTATTCTGAAGGTTTTAAGACTTATAACAAAGACCAACTGCCACAAGGTCGAGAAGCCGCTCACAAGTGGAACTATACAGATACAGCTGATACCGGAGCTGATAATCTGTGCTCCATCTGCTTCATAGATACACCTGAGTATGTATATGTTACAGATGTGTTGTTCACAGATGCACCAATGGAGAAAACAGAACCAAAGACAGCTGAGATGTTAACACGAAATCAGACTGTATCGGCTCTTATAGAGTCGAATAACGGTGGTAGAGGCTTTTCTAGAAATGTTAAAAAGATACTTCGTGTAACACATAGAAACTTTAGAACTGCTGTCAGAACATTCACTCAGTCTGAGAAGAAGGCAACACGTATATTCACTAATTCTGGAATGTGTCAAAGCGATATTCTGTTTCCAGAAGGCTGGGAAAAGAAATGGCCTAAGTTCTATGCAGCTCTTATGTCGTATCGTAAAGATAATAAGAAACAGCAGCATGATGATGCACCAGATGCTCTTACCGGAGTGGTAGAAATGCATAGTAGAAAACACAATACCAGTAGAATAAGGCTGAGAAATTAATTTTATTTCAATTAACATACTTTAACATAAAAAATTTTATTATCTCAAATATTTTTAGTATATTCGCAGTGTAAATGTTAGATTTAAGGTTATGGTTCCTTTTTTTAAGGAAAGGTTTTCTTGATAACGTTCTTGATTATTTAAAATTATTAATTTGGTTCAATCAGCTCTCAGCGGAGAGCTACATCCTCGTTCTGGTGAACCAGTCACACTACGTCCGTCCAGTGATTGGAGAGGTTCGATTCCTCTAACGAGGGCAAATGGCAGCTCCAGGGCGGCATAGCTCAGATAGCTAGAGCGCAGGTCTTGTAAACCTGAGGTCGGAGGTTCGAATCCTTCTGCTATCACTGGCTGCCTTCGCTTATTGCAGATTAGAGCAGTTGGAAGCTCGCTAGATTCATATCCTAGAGGTCACAGGTTCGAGTCCTGTATCTGCAACTAACGCATAGCTTTTGCACTCACTGCTTAGCTTTGCATATTTATTAACTAATTAATATTTAGACTATTATGGGATTGAATTGCGGATGTCCAGCAGGTAAGCATCTCAATGACCTTGAGATTGCTGAGTGCAAAGAGAGCTTTGGACAGATTCAGAAAGTAATTTTTGCCCGTATCTTCAGCTCTACAGGTGTTAAGAACAAGATTCCTAAGGACACGATTGCTAAGAAAGCTACAATGACACCTCTTTTTGCTGTAGGAGACGGCACTAAACTTATTATCTCACCTTATATTCAGAATCCAACAACTGAACCAGGTGAAGCTCGTACGTTTGGCGGTGGCAATCAGACACTTGGAGGCATTGAAATTGTAATTGGCCGCGAACCAACTACATTTACAGGCGTTATTTATCAGGAAGCTCAGTCTGTTATTAAGACGCTCAAGTCTTATTCATGTGAAAAGATTGGCGTGTTCTTGATTGATGAGAATGGCAATATTGGAGCTATCGATTCTGATGGAAAGGCCACAAACTATGAGCCTATTCCAGTTGATAAGTTCTTTGTAGGTGATAAGAACCTCGGTGGTTATGAGGAGCCAGACTCTAACACTATTAGTTGGAGTTTCTATCCTAATTGGTCAGACAATCTTGTCTTGATTAAGGCTGATACACTTGACTACAATCCACTTACGGAGCTCACAAATACAGCTTCAACTTAAAAATTTTGAGTATGGTACGACAAGTTAGAAAACCAGTAAAAAAGGTACGTCTCGAAGCAGGTGATATTTCACAGGAATTTGAGGTATCACACGCTGAGAGAATTCTCGATATGGGACCAGCTTTAAATGGTGGTTGGCACGTACCTGAAGATAGTGAATACGAATACACAGAAGAATATGGGCTTAAGCTTAGAGCAAATAAAGGAAATTCTGCTGAGACCGCAGAAAAGGCAGCTGATAAATAAGGCGTCTTCTCTTCAGCAGCGTGTTAGGTTCCATACGGAAACTAACATATCTTTGTTTGACTATAATAGCTCAGCTCAGTTGTTTCTTGATTGGGTGTCACACTTACTCCCAAAAGACAAGTACAACATATTTGTTCATCTGTTCCAGTATCCGCTTCCAACTTCAGCAGTTATAGACGATGTATATCGAGAGCTCGAACGAGTATTCTATAGCAGAAACTCAAGTTCAGCATATCAGTTTACATCATCTGAGCTGCTTGAAGATTGGCTGAATTACAAAAAGAATGTACTTCATGAGCCGGATATATGGAAAACTGAAGGATGGAAACAGTTACAGGTATCGCCTAACAGCATACTTGTAATTGACCTTCCAACTCAACAGACAAGCTTTAGGCCAGAGCCATATTTCTATTGGCTTAATATCGATAATGTTATTGATTACAAGTTTGTAGATAAGAGTATCACTAATTTTGAATGGCTTGTTTTCAAACAGCCAGAACACAGAATAGCGGTCTTTGACAGTACTTCAATAAGAGTTTATCAGCTTAACGAGAAGAATGAGATAGAGTCTCTGTTAACAGAGGCTACTCATAACTTAGGATTTTGCCCAGCACGGTTCTTTTGGACAACTCCTATCAATGAGAAATATCCAGATATTAAGAAAAATCCAATCACAAAGGAGTTATCTCGATTGGATTGGTATTTGTTCTTCTCTATCTCTAAACAGCATCTTGATTTGTATGCTCCATATCCTATTTATTCAGCTTATGAGGCAGATTGCAACTTCGAGAACAACGAAACAGGTGAATACTGTGACGGCGGTTTCTTAAGAAATGCTGATGGCGAGTATGAGATTAATGCTGATGGAACAGTGAAAAAGTGTCCATGCTGTGGTGAAAAGCGTATAGCTGGTCCTGGTTCCTTTTTGGAGGTGCCAGTTCCTAATCAGACAGAAGGCATTGCAGATATGCGTAACCCTGTTCAGATTACAACTATCGATAAAAACAGTCTAGAATACAACGTCGAAGAGGTGCGTCGCCTGCATGACGAGATTGTTGTTTCAGTAGTTGGAGCAGGTGGTAATGCTGCAGTATCAGAGAAAGAGGCTATCAACGAGACGCAGGTAGCTGCTAATTTTGAAAGCAAAACAGCTGTTCTTAATACTCTGAAGACAGACTTCGAACAGGCTCAGAAGTTTGTAGAAGATACTATATGTAAACTCCGTTATGGAGATAATTTCATATCATCATCTATAAGTTGGGGCACAGAATTTTATGTCTTCACTGTCGAAGAACTTTATTCTAAATATAAATCTGCTAAAGAAAGTGGAGCCACCGAAACAGAACTTGATGCTATAATGCAGCAGATTCTCGAAGTGGAATATCGTAATAACCCACTAGTGTTGCAGAGAATGCTCATATTGAAGCAGTTAGAGCCATATCCTCATAAAACACTCGACGAAATAATGAAGCTTTACAATGCTAGTTTGCTTAATGTGAACTATGTGAAACTTAAAGTTAATTTCTCAGAGCTTGTATCAAAGTTTGAGCGTGAAAACATTGATATCGTGGAATTTGGTTCTTCTCTTCCACTACGCGAAAAGATTAAAATTATTAGAGATAAATTATTAGAATATGTCAAACAAAACGATGAACAAGGCGGAGCTCCAAGAATTGATTCAGGACTTGAAGGACCGTCAGGAGGAGCTTCAGCAGCTTCAGCTGAGTAACCCTGATGCTTTCACAGTTGAACAGAAAACGGAGTTTGACAATAACGCCGAAGAACTTAAGAAAGCTGAGGCTCGCCTCGCTGTCGTAGAAGAGGCCTTGAAGCAGAATGCTTCAAATGCTTCTACTGACAACACATCTGGTAAAGTTGTTGCAATGGTCGCTTTTGGTGACCGTTTTAGTAAGCGAACAGGCAAAGAGGTAAATCCACCTCAGAAACGCTACTTCTCATTCGGCGAGTGGCAGGTATTTAAGCAGAATTACAAGCTGCTTGGTTATTCAATTACAGCTATCATCAATGACCCATTTGGTGATGCTGCAGGTCTCATTGAGATGCCTGAAGATTAAAAGACAAAGCTATGATAACAATTGAAATGCTTAATCAGAGCGAGTCACTTAAGGGTTTGACTGACGCTCAAAAACTAGCCATTACTACACTTTCTAGCAATGATGAGGCAGCAGTAATTGGCACAAAGATTGGTGCTTTGCACGGCCAGTATGATGCTGATATTCTCAGCATTTCTGGCATAAGTAAAGCAGATGGTGAAAAAACTTATGACTATCTTAAGCGAGTTCTTGGTGATTACAAGACCAAGCTTGATGGTACTAAGACACTTTCTGCTCAGCTTGAAGCTCAGAAGAAGAAAGTAACTGAGCTTGAAACTAAACTTGCGACAGGTGGGTCTGATGAAGCTGTAAAACAGCAGCTTAAAGATGCTCGTCACCAGGTTACTCAGCTTCAGACGCAGCTTACAGCTAAGACTGGAGAACTTGATAAAGCTAAGAAGGACTACGAAAAGAAGGAGAAAGACCTTCAGGTAGGCTTTGCATTTACTAATGCTACAGCTGGTATCAAGTTTAAAGCTGATGTTTCAGAGCCAGTTAAGAAGATTCTCCTCGCTGCTGCTAAAGATGAGATTCTTGCTAAGGGTACTCCTGATTTCGTTGACGATGGTAAAGGCGGAAAGAAACTGGTACTCCGCGATGCTGCTGGTAATACACTCAACAATCCTAAGAACAACCTCAATCCATATACTATCGAAGAATTGGTAATGGAGACAAGTTTGAAGGATGTTATTGATACGGGTAAGCAGCAGTCAGGTGGAGGTACTAAACCTAACCCACAATCTGACCACCGAACAGTTAATCTTGATTTGTCAGCAGCTAAAACTCAACAGGAAGCTGATATTCAGATTGAGAACTATTTGTTGTCAACAGGCTTAACTCGCGATAATGTTGAATTTGGTAACAAAGCACTTGAGATTAGAAATGAAAATAATGTTTCTGACCTTCCAATTCGATAATAGACTGTATGATGTAAAAGGGTAATGCAGCATGTCAGTTATGATATATTTATGTTAAACTTTTAAAAATTAAAAGACTATGAGTTTAGTACTTACTAGAATTCAGAACATTCGTTCTAGTTCAAATTTGGACAAGTACGAGTATCGTCCTAGCCGATATGGTGCTCTTGACGTTTTTATCCAGCAGTCTAATGACCCAGCCGGTATTCTTACTGAGGAGCTCAAGCAGAAGGCTCGTACTTCTATTGGTAACATCCTTGAAACTCCTGTAATCGACTATGATGCAGGCATCGAAATCAGCAATACTCGTACGCTTACGATTGCTGATAGTGAAAATACTTCTCGCATGTTTCAGATTAATTTTGCTACTTATGCGTTTGGCTTCACTATCGCTCCTGCTATGTACATGAACAACGAAATCGGCATCCAGAAGGATTTCGAGACTAAGTTGATGAAGTACATCTACAAGTTTGCTCAGATACTTGACCAAGCAGCTCTTGCTAAGCTTGCAGCTGAGAAGACAAAGGTTATTAAGAACCCGCTGCTCTATGCAAATGATAAAGGTACAATCAATGCAAAATGGACTGAGCGTGAGAACATCTTCGGTGACCTTGACCCAATTATGGCAGCCAATGACTTCTTCGGCCAGTTGCACATCGTAGGTGATGCTGGTGTTGAGTCAATTATGCGCAAGCTTGCTCAGCATGGTTTGTACAACGACGTTAACAAGCAGAATGAGTTTGGTAACAAGATTGTACATTTGACTAACAACATGGCACTCAGCAGTAAGAAGTATGCTCAGGGTTATGCTATCAATTCAGGTTCTCTCGGCTTCATGACACGTTTCGAACGTGACTGTTTACTTGGTACAGTATCTGGTGATGGTCATGAGTGGGGCATTGCGACTTTGCCACTGTTGAATATTCCTTGTGGTACTTACTTCTACGATTCTGTTGGTGATTATCACGATATTGCAGGTGCAGCTACAGATGATATGGTTCGTACCCGTAAGGAGCACTACGGCTTCGCAGTTGACGTCGCATTCCTTACTTCTTTCAATAGCGATTCTGAGACTTTGGCTAGTCCAATTATTGCTTTTGATATTTCAAGCGAGAATGCTCATTATGCAGTGCCTGTACAGCAGGTTGTTGCTCCTCCAACAGCTTCACCAGCAGCGTAATCTTTCTTTGGGTGGATATCTAAATATAAATCTAGAAGAAACTAGTAATAGCTTTTAGTTGTTATTAGCTTTGGATGGGTCCAGCGGGAGGACAGACTTAAAAAGTCTCGTTCTCCCGTTTTTACTTTAAACTGAAATGTAATTATGATAAGAATTGCAGATATACAAGATAAAATGCTCCATCTAGTAGGATGGAAACAGAGTTATGATTTGTCAGATATTATGCTATCTAGCAATTTAACTCAGACTGAATCAGGTATGTATTTTCAGCAGATTCATCCTCTTCTTACATTGGATAATTTACGAAGTATAGCTCCTGATTTTCAGAACTATAATTGGCAGGTACATGATGTGAATAAAGCTTATAAATCTGGAGAAGTAGTTCAAGTAGATGATTCTCTATATAAAGCTCTTCAGGATGTTCCAGCAGAAACAGATATTCTAGATTCTGAGTATTGGGCAGAAACAAATCCGTTTTCAGAATGGCTTGAAGAGAAAACTAAGGCTAGTATCGTGAAACTTGTTAATAAGTTTATCAATATGAAATTAGCTGATAAAGCTACAAAATCTCTCATTGAGAATAAAATTCTGTTTGATGGTACTGGTAGACTTACTAACAAGATTGAAAATCGCAATAGATTAGTAGGTTTTGAGATTGACACAGTTCGCTCTAAAGGCGTTACAGTTAAAATTGATAAGATTGGTCTTCAGATGACGGAACCAGGTTCTTATACTCTCTATATTTTACATTCTAGTAACCCAGAGCCAATTTACACTCTTACTTTTGAGAAAACCAAAGCTAATAGTCTTGAATGGTTTAAGCCAAAAGATGATATTCTGCTGCCTTATGAGAGCACTAATACTGATGCTGGAGGTAGCTGGTATTTAGTATACAAGCAGTCAGAACTTCCTGAAAATGCTCAAGCTATTTATAAAGACAGAGACTGGTCCACTGGTCCATGTAAGGCGTGTTCTAGAAGTGAGTTTTTAGCTTACCAAGCTTGGTCTAGATATATCGAGGTACATCCATTCTACATATCGGAAGATGAAGAATTTGACCCAGAGACAATGAATTTTACCTACGATAAGAACTACGGCATTAATCTTGAAGTCTCAGCATACTGTGACTTGACAGATTTTATTATCAAACAGAGAGCTATGTTCCAGGATGTACTCTCAAAGCAAGTAGCTATAGATTTCTTACGAGAATTTGCCTATAATCCAAATGTTAGAACTAACAGGCATTCTATCAATGCATCTAAGTTGGATATTTTGGTAGAACTTGATGGTGATTCTAATAGTATGAGACAATCTGGACTTTCGTATGAATTGGATATTGCTTTAAAAGCTTTAAGTATTAGTACACAAGGACTAGATAGGGTATGTCTGCCGTGTGTGAATAACGGAATTAAATACAGGTCTATATAATGGCTGCATCTAAGTATTATGGCTTATCTATTAGAAACTTAGCTTATAGATTAAGAAAGTTTGATGAGGTCCTTGGTAAGGAACTCGTTAAAACTGTACTGGCACATGAGCAAGAAATCATAGAGGCTATTACTGAAGACCAGCTTTATGAAAGAGGCGTAAATGGAGATGATGTTGAAATTATGACTTATGCTCCATATGCTCCAAGCACTGTAAAACGAAAAATCAGAAAGGAACAACCCTATAATAGAGTAACACTCAAAGATACTGGTGAATGGTATAAGTCTTTAAGGCTTGTGTATGATGTTGATGGTTTCTATCTAACAAGTACTGATGATAAGAATAAGTATTTAAAAGATAAGTATGGACCAAAAATTCTTAAGCTTACAAAAGAGAACTTAAAAAATATCATATATAAATACATAAGACCGGAATTATCAGTCAAACTTAAAGAATATTTACAGAATGGCGCAGAAGAAGAATAATGTAGAACGAGGTATAATTATTCCGGTGAAAGAAAATCCGGTATTACTAGATAAAGTTATACAGGATATTCAGAAAGCACTAGGAGAAAAGCTTAAATGGCTTGATTATGCTTTTGGCCGTTCTTATAAGTTGGTTGAACACCAGGAAGGCGGCGGAAAATTTATATATCCAGCAGCATATATTGGAAAATCTGAATATGCTTCTTTGCTTCCAAATGACCAATATGGTAATTTCTGCTGGTTTGATATTTATGATGCTCAGAATATTACTCAAGTAGTTCAATCTACACCTCAGTTTACATTCTCAGGAGCTATAGTTTTCTGGTTTAATCTAGATACTATTTTTGCTGATAATGATGCTATGTACTCAGAAGAGGTGAAAGACGAAATTATTAGAGTTCTTACTACTCCAGGTCTCATTAAACAGACAGGTAGGCTTACAGTCGATAAAGTTTATGAGAGATTCGAGAATATCTATAAAGGATATTCACTTGAAAAAATTTATAACAGCTATGTTTACTCCGGTCAAGATATTCAGTCTATGGATAAGTTATTCTTTATGCATCCATATTCTGGACTGAGATTTGAGTTTACAATAACAACAAGAGAATTATGCCAACGTTATATCAAATAATTTTAATTGCTCTATTTTCTGCTTTTATAGAGCTGTTTATGAGCAAATCATGTTTTAGATATTGGCTTAGAGACCAGTGTGACGATATAGGTTTTACAATTGTAGCTAAAATGCTTGATTGTGACTTTTGTCTAGGTTTCTGGCTTAGTGTTATAATATCGATTGCAATGGTACTGATTACGCTTGACCCATCGTATATCTATGTGCCAGTATTTGCAACTCCTATAATAAGATTTTTAGTATGAAAACAATATCCTTAGCTAATAGAACTATAAAGTTATATGATTCAATTGATGAAATGCCGATTGAAAATTTCCAAAGATATAATAAGTATATTATTATAGACGCTGGACTTGGCTCCGACATAGATTCAGTTGACGAGCATATAGTTCAAATTGCAAAGCTTATTAATTCTGGAGACAAGAAAAAAGCTATGCAAGAATTGCAAAATATGAGACAAAACATGCACATGATTGTGAGCGGAATATCTCCAAGGTATATGGCATTTGCTGCTCTCGTATATAGTATTGATGGAAAGAAAGTAGAAAGCAAGTCAGATACTAGTTTACAAGAATTATTATCTGATTTAAATAAGGCGAAGCATAGCTCTATTATAGAAACGCTATTTCAGTTGAAAAAAAAACTTTCGACAGAGCTAGAAACTTATTTTCCAGATAACTTTGATTCGGCAAAAGAAAAAATGATATATGAAAAGATTAAGCAGAGAACAATCTTGCAGCTAAAAGGTATTATAGAAGACAAAGAATATACCAAAGAGATAGCTGATGTAGACTTGTCTCTGCTTAAATCTTATAAGCCGGGAATATTTACTGGTAAAAATTCATTTGAATTAAAATACGACAAGCAGTTTGAAAGTTTATGCATGTTAGTTGGTCAAAAAGCTAATTTAAATGCTAAACGTATGACTGTTCTTCAATTTTATACAACCATTAATAATATAAAAGCTCAGCTCGATGCTGAAGCTAAAGCTTATAAACGAATTAAACATAAATAATTATGGCAGATGACGTAATAAAGGAAAGTGACCTCATACAGTCCGACGGTTCCATAGATAAAATCACGCAATCTTTGGAACTGCTTATAGATAGCTATGGAGATATGGTTGCTGCTATAAAGAAAGGTTCTTCTGAGATGGTAGAAGCTATAAAGGATATGAGTACTTCTACCAAAGAAGGTCGTGCAGCTTTAGATGATGCAGCTAGAGCAGCCCAAAGATTAGAAAGAGCACAAAAAGAATATGAGTTTGCGCAGACTGATATAGGTAAAGAAGTAGCTGATTTAAAATCTAAAACAGCTGCTCTAAATAGAACTACAGCTGAGAGCAAAAAAGCACTTGAGTTGCAAGCCGGTTCTTATGAAAGAATTAGAATACATATCAAGCATCTTATCGACTTATATAAAAACATGTCAGCCCAGCAAAGAGCTTCTAGAGGCGATGACGTAATTCGTCAAATCAACGAACAGAGGTCTAAGCTTGCAGCTATGGATGAGCAACTTAAAGCTCATGTTGTGCAGATTTCTAAAGTACAGAAAGCCGAAGAGAAATTAGCTTATCTGCAGTCAGAAGAAGGCCAAAGATACCTCGAATTGAAAGCTAAAATTCGAGAAGTGATGGCTGCTCACACGGCTAATAGAACTCAGGTTGATGCACTTACGCAAGCTCAGAATAGATATAACCAAGCAGCAGATGCTACAAATATTCAGATTAGAGAACTAGATTTACAAACAAAAACTCTTAATCAGACTGCTAAGTATCAGGCTCAGATTAATCAGTCTGCTGAAGGCTCTTATAACAGATTGGCAGCACAGTATGCTCTCAACAAGATTAAGTTAAATGCTATGTCAGCCGCTGAGCGCTCGGCCACTGATGCTGGTAAAAAACTTGAACAAGAAACTGCTGCTATATATAAAGAAATGATACGACTCCAGGAAGCCACTGGAAATCACAGACTTAGTGTTGGTAATTATGCTAAGTCGTGGGACGGTCTTGGAGTATCTGTATCTCAGGTAGTTCGAGAACTTCCTGCTGCAGCTGTGTCTCTTAACACATTCTTTCTTGGTATCTCTAACAACATCCCTATTGTAATTGACGAAATTAAGAAAGTAAGAGAACAAAATAAAGCTTTAGCGGCAGAAGGTAAGCCAACAGTATCTGTTACTAAACAAATCATATCAGCTTTATTCAGCTGGCAAACAGCTCTTGTAGTAGTATTGTATGCTTTATCAGCACACGGTAAAGAAATTCTACACTGGATTCAGGTTATGTGGTCAGGCCAAAAGACTGTTGCAGATATGGCCGATGTAGTTGATAGTGTTGATGAGGTTCTGACAAAGAACACGAAAAATTTAGGTGAACAAATAGCAACTCTTAGAAAATTATCTCTAGAGTGGAAGAATTTAGGCGGAAATTTAAAAAAGCAACAGCAGTTTATAAAAGATAATCAGTCTGAGTTTAACAAGCTCGATGTTTCAATTAATAACGTTAATCAGGCTGAGAATCTTCTTGTTGATAATACTGATGTATTTATAAAAGCTCTATATGCTCGAGCTAAAGCCACAGCGGCTATGCAAGTTGCGGCTGAATATTATGGCAAAGCTATTGAAAATCAATTTGATTTTGAGCAAAATTGGAATGATAAGGACCTTAAGTGGTGGCAGAAACTAGCAGCTGGTGGCATAACTGGTCTTTTGGGATTCAATGAAGAAGAAACAAAAAAGACATATAAGCATATAAGAAATAAGCGAAAAACGCAAGTTGAAAAAGAACAAGAATATAATGAGAATTTTGCTGACAAAGCTGTAAAAATAGCTGAAGAGCAATATAAAACTATTGATAAAATATACAAACAATTAGGCTTAGATACAGCTCACAGAAAAGATAAAACTCGTACACGTACACCTCGTGAGCGAGATTTAACTGATACAATCTGGAGAAATGATTTAACAATTCAGAAGAAATATGAGGCTAGTATTACTGCTTTGCAGCGCGATGAGTTTAAAAAGCGTAAGCAAGAAGCTGTAGATTCTGCTGAAGCTACAATCAGAGAGATGCAGGAGAAGTTCCGTAAAAATGAAGTTTTCTTAGCAGGCAAAAAGGGAAATAAGCCACTTACTGATGAGCAAAAGCAACAGGTTAAAAAACAGCAGGAAGAGCTCACAGCTATCATTGAGAATACTCAAAGAAAACTCAATCTTGATTTGCAAGATATAGAGGATGAGCGCCAAATAGATAGTATGACTAAACTTCGTCAAACTATGAAGCTTAGATATGATACTATCTCAGCTGAGATTGAAAAGGAGAAAAAGCTTAGATTACAGCAGCTCGATGACCGCGAAGCAGCTTATACTACAAAGGCTGCTACTGTTTCAGAAGATGGCCAGACAGAAGCTGAGGTTACAGGTCAAGCTACTCCTGAACAATTAGCAGCTTGGCACAAAGAAAGAGCACAAATCGAAGCAAAATATGACCAGATTATTCTTGACTTGCGCGCTAAGGAGATACAAGAACAGTTGTATCTTGTAAAGAAAGGCACTCAAGAAGAAAGACGATTACTTCTTGAACAAGTTGAGAATGCTAGAAAATTAGCTTTAGCTCAAAATAGAGCTAAGCCGGTTGAGCAGCAAGAATCTGAGACTAGTATTAATGCTAAGTTTAATAAACAGAAATTATCCATATCAGGTTCTAATAGATTGCAAAATTTCCAGCAACAACAAGCTTTGGCAAAATCTGAATTTGATTTAGCTGTGCATACAGCTGATGAAATTAAAGATTACGAGTTGACTCAGGAAATCGCTCTGTGGAAAGAAAAGATAAGATTAGCTAAATCCGGAGCTCTTGACTGGTCGCAGGCTCAGATTGATGAAGCCCACAATGTAGTTAAAAAACTTGAAGATGACCAGAAAAAGCTACGTAAAAAGGGTTTGGGTTTAGCTGGCCGCATAGGTAAATATGGTGTTACTGGATTCTTGCTTTCTTATATTGGTTTTGACGACGAAGACATTAAAGCTTGGAATGCTGCATGCAGTCAGGTTATTAGCAATCTTCAAGAAATAGCTCAAGCTGAAGTTGACGTCGCACAAGCAGCAGTCGATGCAGCTGAAAAGCGAGTAGAAGCAGCTCAATCAGCTTATGATGCTGAAGTTGAAGGTCGTAATAATGGTTATGCCAACCAAGTTGCAACTAAGAAGAAAGAACTACAACAGGAGAAGAAGAATATGCAAGAAAAGCAGAAACTTCTCGAACAGGCTCAAAAGCGCCAAGAAGCTATTAATACAGTTGTACAAGCTTCTTCTCTTATTACTGCTTCTGCTAATATCTGGTCAGCTATGTCGGGTGTACCTATCATTGGTCCTGCTTTGGCATTAGCAGCTATCGCAACAATGTGGACAAGTTTTGCAGTTGCTAAGGTGAAAGCTAAACAAGCTACAGCCGCAGCAAATCAAGAGTATGGAGAAGGTGGTCTTGAGTTCTTAGAAGGCGGTTCACATGCATCTGGTAATGATATAGATTTGCATCAGAAAAATTCTGAAGGCAAAAACATGCGAGCAGAAGGCGGTGAAGCTATGGCTATTATAAATAAACGCAATACTCGTAAATATAAACGAGTACTTCCTGACATTGTTGATAGCTTAAATAAAGGCACATTTGAGAATAAATTTTCACAAGCTTTTAATAAAGCAGATAGTCTACAAGCACAGATGATAACAGTAGAAACAACTACTGATTTATCAAATATTGAAAGAGATGTAGAGGCTATTAAGAAACAAAATTCTGAACGTGTTTATCCTTTAGGGGAAGGCAGAACTCTTATTATTAAAGGTAACGTAAGAAGATATATCAATAGTTAACCCAGTACTTCACTCTATAATCTCTGGGACTTTAAATTATATTGAATTATAAATTATAAGGATATATAAATTTTAAAGTTCTAGAGATTAAAATTTAAAGTTTATCTAGATTTATAGCTTTATGAATAACAATATGTTTTATTTGCTTAAAGGAGAACAGCAAACAGCTACAAATGGCCAGTTTAATACAAATACTGGCGAGTTTGAAAGCGCCACTTCAGTAGGTCAATATTGTGTTACGTCTTGGTTAACCGATTTAAGACCCGTTGGTAGAAAACAACTTCCAGTAGCCGAGTTGTTTCCACCAGATATAAATGTGAAACAGCTACGAGTATTTTTCTATGATAAGGATGCTAAATATTTAGGCTATACTGCACACAGTGATAGAAGCTTAGCCGATTATAACTTAGTGCCTGATAGCATAAGATTAAAAGCAGAATATATAAGATGTGATTTTGTATTAGATATTTCAAGCACTGAGTTATCACAGATGACCCAAGTTGAAATTAATAACATGCTTACTCATGTTTGGGTTTATGCAGGTTTTAGATTACAAGGTCCACATTACAGTAAACTTGAAAATAAATATAAAAAAGAAACTGGCCAAGTATTTTTTAGAAGCTCATTAGAAGGTTCTATTAAAATATTTGGTACAGACTTTGATTTCATAAAGTCGCAGCCTTTAGAAACCAAGTATTTACTTGTAGTAACAGACAATAGTGGAAAAGTATTAGCTTTAAATTCATTTGTTGAAACAGACTGTAAATTAGATGATACAAGGCATTCAATAGAATTGAAATTATCACCTATAGATAGATATTCAAAAATAATGAATAACTATGATAATACTTATGATTTAATTAAGCTTTCACCAGCTATAACTCCGCTTACTTTAACAAAGCGCTTACTATATCAATTCTATATTCAAGGTGCCAATTCTGTGTCATGTTATGCTAATGGAACATATTGGGAACAAGATACAAATGAAGCTATAGATGATGCTGATGCTCTTGAAAAGAAATATTACTTTTCTAAAAATTTAAGTATACAGGAATTCCTGATTACTGAGGAAATGAGTTCGAAATATGCTGGAACTTATTCACATGTACCTGGAACTCCACCTACTACGTGGGTCAACCAAACTAAAGGTGATGGACATATAAAGATGATAGGTATATCTGATTTATCACAAGTAGCAAGTGGCCAAGGCAGCATAACTTTTAGATGGTTTGGCACAGGAGAAGTAGTTGACGGACACGCAATAGGTGGTTTAAAAAACGAATGGAAATTCGTGTTAAAAATATATGATGATAGGGCATTTGGAAATCTAGGAGTAGCATTTTCACAGTGCATATTCGTTATGCCAGATTGGAATGTAAATTCTGATGGTGCACATATGGGTAGTGCAGGAGAATATAAATTTAGTATACGTAAAAGTGATACTGATGCTACAGTATTTAGTCTTGATGTTATAAATTACACTATTTGGGGCCGTATACTAGCAGATGTTGACACAGCAGTAGAGCCATCATCTGGACAAACAAAAACGCTATATGACTTGCCAAAGGATGATTTTGTATCTGAAAGGGTCAATTATAGAAAGTGCATAGGTTTAATAGGACTACAAGTAAAGCAGATAAGTTATACTGTTACTCATCCTACTAAGTATGGTAGAAATGATTATGGAAAGTATTTTACTAATAATTTTGTAAGTGCTACTACAAAAACTGCACACATGCCAGTTCCTATAAGTAGAAGTTCATGGGCTAATACATCTGTATGGGCAATTATACCAGATGAATGGTCTTCATTTGAAAGTCAGTTTAGAACGCAATTTACTTTAAAAGATGCATTTTCTTTGGCTAACACAATAAAAGCATTGTTGCATAAAATAGACCCACTGGTAAAATTTGAAGCAACAGCTGAGTATAGTAGATTCTTTTATGAAGGCGACACATCAACTCCTATTATACCTTTCGATGGTTCTAGAATTGGTTATGTTCCATTTATAGCTCCAAAGTCTAATGTATTAAAAGGCAATTATGACCAAGCTGCGCAGAAAGCAGAAATAACATTTGAACAACTCATGAATATGTTAAGAGACTGTTTTAGATGTTATTGGTACATAGATGATAGCAATAGGTTAAGAATTGAGCATGTATCATATTTCATGAAAGGCCTATCGTATACCAATCCAGGTTTACAGTTTGACTTAACTAAAAAATATGATAAGTTTAACAAGAAAACAGTTCTATATGCTCAAGAGGCAACTAGCTATAACAAAGACGATTTAAATTCTAGGTATGAATTTAGCTGGATGGATGATTCTACTGATACGTTTGAAGACATGGAAATAGACGTTAAATCACTGTATATACAATCAGATAAAACAGAAGAAGTAAATTCTGAAGTGTTCTCTACTGATATTGATTTGATGCTGTATGCTCCTGATAAATTTTCTGAAGATGGCTTTGCTCTTATGATGGCAGATAAAAATACAGGACGAGTTCCTATCGCTGCTGTTTCTGGTTTAAGAGATGATGAGTACATTTACACCTATAGTGCTATGCCACAAAACTATTTATGCTCATGGCTATACCTTGCAAGATATTATATGCTAGATATGCCTGCGTATCATATAGAATATACTAGGGCTCCATCGGATGACGCATA
>ENA-ORPF01000752-ORPF01000752.1-human-gut-metagenome-genome-assembly--contig:-NODE-752-length-30581-cov-7.699764_pt1 | contig 30581 bp, 25 predicted proteins | sample MGYA00242140_ERZ509070 | MGnify/ENA primary metagenome ERZ509070 (study PRJEB26280, sample SAMEA2338713) | human gut metagenome | biome: human gut; feature: human-associated habitat; material: faeces... | reverse complement strand
GCTGTTCTTCACCCTGAATCCGTCTGTGAAGGCACTGGCTATGGGCTTCCAGGGCGCGCTGGGAACGGACTTTATGGTACCGTCCTATCTGGCAGTTTCCTATATCCGGGATTTTCTGGAAGAAATGAAACACATGGAGCTGTAAAAGAGAAGGTTTTTAAGGAAGGGGGTTGTATACCCCCTTCTTTGATGTTATACTCACAAAGGAAACAAAATGAATTCTAATTTTCAGGAGGTGAATTTCATGGACAGTTGCGATAGTACGGGACGAAGTAGAAAGTACGGTGCGAACAGGACAGGTAAAAACGTGCAGCTGTGCGTGAAAATTCCCTTAGGAATCATAAAATAGCTGCATGCTTTTGCGTGTCATGGCTGGCTTATATGAGCATTTGATTCACACCGTATTCAGAAAGATCCGGACTTCACAGCGTGTAACCGTTAAGTCTGCTTTGGAAAATCTGAAGCGGTGTTTTTTTGCGGTCATTTTTCGGAAGCTTCCGGTGGAAGGTTCTGGAAAATGCGGCTCAAATGGAGGTAGGCTATGACAAAGTATGTAGAGGAACTGATTGCGATTATCCGGGGAAATCTGTCCCGGGAGGAGCTGATTGACCGGCTCTTCGATTACCATGATAACGATATTGCGGAGGCCCTGGAGCTTCTGACGCCGGAGGAGAGAAAGCGCCTGTACTCGGCCCTGGGCGCAGAGCGGGTGGCGGAGATTTTCGCCTATCTGGACGACGGCGATATTTATCTGAAGGAGCTGTCCTTAAAGCAGCAGGCGAAAGTCATTTCCGAGATGGATTCCGACGACGCGGTGGACATCCTGGAGGAAGTGGACGACGATACAAAGTGTAAAATTCTGGGAATGCTGGACAAAGAGGCCAGCGAGGACGTCCGGCTTCTGTTGTCCTACGACGAGGATGAAATCGGTAGCTATATGACCACCAATTTTATCCTGATTCACAACGATCTGACCGTCCGGGAGGCCATGCGGGAGCTGGTGAAGCAGGAGTCCGCGTTCCTGGATCAGCTGCCCGCCATCTGGCTGACGGGCGTGGGCTGCATGGCGCTGTACATGGCCCTCAGCCTGCTGCGTATGCGCTGGCGGCTCCGCGCCGCCCCCCGCATACAGGACAATGTCTATCGCTGCACCGACTGGTCCACGCCCTTCGTGCTGGGCGTGCTTGCACCCCGCATTTATGTGCCGGAAACCGTGTCGGAGCAGGACTTTCCCCAGGTGCTCGCCCACGAAAGGTGCCATATCCGCCGCTGGGACCATGTGTGGAAACCGTTGGCGTTTCTGCTGCTGGCGGTCAACTGGTTCAACCCGGTCCTCTGGGCGGCGTATGTCCTGCTGGGCCGCGACATGGAGCGCGCCTGTGATGAAATGGTGTTGAAAAACGCCACGCCCGCCCAGCGGGCCGCATACTCCCGCGCACTGGTGTCCTGCGCCGCCCAGCCGAAAATGGCGGCGGTGTGCCCGCTGGCCTTTGGCGAAGTGGCTGTGAAAGAAAGGGTGAAGAACGTGCTCAACTATAAGAAGCCCGCCCTCTGGGCTGTCATCCTGCTGGTCGTCGCGGCGGCCATCATCGGCGTGTGCCTGCTGACGAAGCCGGCGGAGGACAAGAGCGGCTATCCCCTGGACGCGAAGAAGCTGTACGCCCTGCGGACGGAGTATATCGGTGACAATGCCGCCGTGGGCGCGATACTGGACGCGCTGGGCTTCCGGGCGGCCGGCGCTGCCGGCGATGGTCAGGCGTATACCTACTCCTTTGAGGTCGAAACGGCCAGCGAGCCCTACGGCGTTGTGGTGCGCTACGCCTTTGCAGGCGCGCTGCCGCAGCGCACCGCGGAGTGGAACCGGGAGATGGCCCGGCGGGGCTATCTGGCGCTGGCACTCATCGACAACGCGGAATGGCTGCGGTGGGAGGACGTCGGTGCGGAAGGGGAGACCCCTGTGTCCGGCACGGTGTACGCCGGGGACTATGTGGCGGCGGACTACAACGCCGTGCGGGGGAGCGCCGCGGGCCTGCAGGCGCTGATGGATACCCTGCAGGCGTGTCTGGAGGACGGCTCCATCGCGTACTATCCCGGCGACGCCCTGTCGGACTTCACGGAGATCACCCCGTGGCCCATACTGGGCGAGGACGGCGTGGTCAGTGCAAAGGCGGAGGATTACGGTATTGTGTATGGTGCGGCGCAGCTGCCAGACTGGGAGACCGTGCCCCTGAGCTATCTGTGCGCGTACTATCTCAACGGTGACGGCGCGTATGCCGAGGGTGCCATGGACGTGCTGGCGCACCGCTACCAGCAAGCCCCCAACACGGTGAAGGCGTATCTCCGCCGGCTGGCGGGACAGCAGGTCCCCGACGGCCGGGGCGACGCATCGGAGGTGCTGCTGCAGGATATTTCCCGGTATGCCATGTCCCAGTTGACCGGCGGGCTGCCGGTGGCCGCCAGTTATGAGAGGGACCAGCTGAGCATCTCCGTGTCGGAGGTCTATTCCGTGACGTACCGCACGGTGACATACGACGAGAATTACAGCGAGGACATCCCGGTGTATGAGGTGGGCAGCGGCGCGCAGCTGTCCGTGATAAAGGGTGAGGGCTTCACCCTCTACGGACGGTACAATGAGGAGAACGTGGCGCTCCACAACGGAGATGTGGTAGAGCTGACGGAGCAGTTCGTGGGCCTGGGCATGGATGGACAGTACGCTGTACGGTTCCAGTACCGGAGCGCGGCGGAAACGGCGGAGCTGGAGGTCTATCAGATCACGTGGGAGGTGGGTGACTCTACAAAGCAGGTCGTACCGCTGACAGAGGAGCAGGTGCAGGCCATCCAGTCGGAGAAGGGACTGGTGCAGCCGGAGTGGTATCAGGTCTGCGCCACCCTGCACCGCAGCGGCGAGGACGATGTCCGCTATTGGGGCACTGCCGATTACCCCGTGCCGCCCACGGTGCTGAAAATACTGACGGAGCAGTGCGGCTATACCTTCGTCACGCCAGAGGATTTCCGGGGCAATATGACTTCCGCCAAGCTGGAGTTCTACGGCGGCGAGACGTACACCGCCGCCAAGGCCGACCTGCCCGCCCTGCAAAGGATGCTCACCAACGCCAGAGACTACGGCGGCGCGTCCTCTTGTGGGTTTGGCGCCAAGCTGACGGTGACGTTCGACGACGGGCGGACGGTGTCGGTGCTGAAGGGGACGGACAGCTGCGCCAGCTTTACGTTCGGCTCGTGGAGCTCCGCCATGGTGTCCGACAGCGAGAACCGGCAGTTCTGGCAGATGTTCGGCGTGCCTTTTGATGGATAAATACAGCAGAAAAGCCGCCCCGATGGGGTGGCTTTTCTATGCGCACACGGTATCTCAGCCGTGGTAATACCTCTTGGCGCAGAAGTCGCGCTCTACGCGTACCTTGCCGGTGTCGGTGAGCCAGTCGGTGAAGTTGGTGAAGTTCCGCTCCACGATGCTGAATTTCAGCTCCTGCCGGGTGCGGATGTTCTCCCGCTGGCAGAAGGCGTATATCCAGTCGGAGAACGTCATGCCGTCGGTGAGGTCGTCCAGCAGCTCCCGCTCCTTGCGGTGGATGAAGGCGATGTTGCTGTCGATGAGGGCAGACAGCTCCGCGCGGTCGGTGACGACCTGCTTGTGGGCGAGGATATAGGCGGGGTAGTCCGTGGCGCGGAGGGCGGCCTTGCTGTCCAGATCCCTGGCGATGAACATGCTGGTGGGCAGCTTGGCCGCGTCGATCTCGTGCTGGTCGATGAGGCAGTCGCCCACATAGGCCGCGCCGTCCGGCGTGACAAAGCCCAGCTGGCCTGCCGAATGGCCGGGGAGAGACAGTACACCGAACCGGGCGCCGTCTACGTCGATGTGGTCCTCCTGGGGGAAGATGACTCGATCTGCGGTGAAGCACTCCTCCAGAAACAGCTCACGGCTTTTGCCGTAGGTCAGGGCCACGTAGTTAGCGCGGTAGCTGTCCGGGTTCACAGAGATACCGGCTTCGATCAGGGAGATGGCGGCGGGCGCGCCGTATCGCTCCTGCAAATACCGGACGTTGCCGGTGTGGTCGAAGTGGGCGTGGGAGCAGAGAATGGCGCGCAGACGCCAGCCCTGCCCGTCGATGAGCGCGGTCAGGCCGGCTCTGTCCAGCTTGGCGTAGCCGGTGTCGATGAGCACCACATCCCGGTCATTGAGCTTATAAACGGGCAGCAGGGCGGTGGCGGCGACGGCCGCATATGTATTGCCCAGCACGTGCAGAAGTTCCATGAAAATCAGCCTCCGGAAAAGTGTTTTCCCCATTATACACCGCCGGTGAAAAAAAACAAAGCCTTTCGTTTTTGCGTTCCGCGCCGCAGGCGCAGGGCACGCGGGATCTGCAAAAAAGAATTCAGAAAAATTTTCGATTTTCCCCCTATGCAAAACGGGAGAAATAAGGTAAAATACCTGATAGAAAATTAGGGAGGAACGGCGATGGAGCAACCAGTATTCAAGCGGGTGCTGCTGAAGATCAGCGGCGAAGCGCTGGCCGGCGATAAGCACTTCGGTCTGGACTTTCAGGTCATGGGCCGGGTGGCGGACGTTATCAAGCAGTGTGTGGACATGGGTGTGCAGGTGGGTATCGTCATCGGCGGCGGCAATTTCTGGCGCGGCGTGAAGGACGGCGAGGGACACATCGAGCGCACCCGGGCCGATCACATGGGTATGCTGGCCACGGCCATGAACTGCATGGCCATGGCGGACGTGCTGGAGCAGAAGGGTGTGGACGTGCGTGTGCAGACGGCGCTGGAGATCCGGGCCGTGGCGGAGCCGTATATCCGCGCCAGGGCCATTCGGCACCTGGAAAAGGGACGCGTGGTCATCTTTGGCTGCGGCATCGGCTGCCCGTTCTTCTCCACGGATACCGCGGCGGTGCTGCGGGCGGCGGAGATCGACGCGGACGTCATCCTGCTGGCCAAGAATATCGACGGCGTGTACGACAGCGACCCGGCCAAGAACGCCGACGCGGTGAAGTTTGACAGCATCACCTACGACGAGGTGCTCAAGCGCCACCTGGCGGTGATGGACTCTACCGCCACCAGCCTGTCCATGGACAACCATATCCCGGTGCTGGTATTTGCCCTGAAAGACCCGGAGAATATCATCCGCGCCCTGCGCGGCGAAAAAATCGGAACGATCGTGAAGGAGGACTGACCCCATGTTGAAGGACGAGTACAAGGTTTACGAGGAAAAAATGAAGAAGAGCATTGAATCCGTGATGAGCGACTTCGACACCGTGCGTGCCGGCCGCGCCAACGCTTCCGTGCTCAACCGCATCAGTGTGGACTATTACGGTACCCCCACGCCCATCCAGCAGATCGGCTCTATCGGCTCTCCTGACCCGCGGACGCTGGTCATTACCCCTTGGGATGCCAGCATTCTGAAGGGTATTGAAAAGGCCATTCAGGAGTCCGACTTGGGCATCAACCCCCAGAACGACGGTAAGTGCATTCGTCTGGCTTTCCCCCAGCTGACCGAGGAGCGCCGCAAGGAGCTGGTCAAGCAGATCCACAAGTACGCCGAGAACGGCAAGGTGGCTGTGCGGAATATCCGCCGGGATGCGATGGATAACTTCAAGAAGCAGCAGAAGGCGTCCGAGATCACCGAGGACGAGCTGAAGATCGCCGAGAAGGACTTGCAGAAGCTGACCGATGACAGCTGCAAGGAGATCGACAAGATCCTGGACAACAAGGAAAAGGAATTGATGTCTGTTTAATGGGACTGTTTACGAAGAAAACGCCCCATACGGCGGGGGAGGTGGACAGGAGCCGCCTTCCCCGCCATATCGCTGTTATTATGGACGGCAACGGCCGCTGGGCGAAAAAACGCGGCCTGCCCCGCACGGTGGGGCACAAGGCGGGGGCAGAGGTGTTCCGCGACATCGCCACCTACTGCAAGGAACTGGGAGTGGAATACCTGACGGTATACGCCTTTTCCACAGAGAACTGGAAGCGGCCTGCCGATGAGGTGAATACCATCATGGGCCTGTTGGAGCAGTATCTGCGGGAAGCTATCGACACCATGGAAAAGGAGCACATCCGCCTGCGGTTCTTCGGCGACCTCAGCGCACTGTCCCCGGAACTGCAGGCGCTGGCGCATGAGACGGATGACATCTCCGGCCGCTATGCGGGGTTCCAGGCCAATGTGTGTCTGAACTACGGCGGCAGGGCGGAGATACTGCGGGCGGCGCGGCTGTGCGCGGAGCAGGGGGTGGACTGGACGGAGGAGAACCTCTCCGCCAATATGTACTCTGCCGGTATCCCCGACCCGGAGCTGATCATCCGCCCCAGCGGCGAGATACGGCTGAGCAATTTCATGCTGTGGCAGTGTGCCTACAGCGAATTCTATTTCTGCGACACGCTGTGGCCGGATTTTACCCGGCAGGATATGGACAGAGCGATCATCGACTATCAGCGGCGGGATCGCCGGTTCGGCGGCGTAAAGTGAGGTGACGACCATGAAACAGAGAATACTGGTGGCGATCATCGGCGTGCCGGCATTGATCGGCGTGCTGTGCTTCGCACCGGATTGGGCCACGGCGGTGCTGGTGGCGGCGCTGGGCGTCATCGTCTGGCTCATCTATCTCACCACCCCCATGAGTTCATGGCGGCCGCCGCGCCGGAGAAAGCGGCGCACTGGTGGGGGCTGGCGGCCACGCTGGCGGTGTTCACCGTGTTCACGGTGTATTTCAGCGGCGGTGACTTCACGGGTACCGCCATACATACGATCATGGTATGGCTGCTGGCGGCGCTGATCGTGGTGATGTTCATCGCGGCGGTGCAGGCCTTCGGCAAAGACGACGAGCTGGATTTTCCGGATATCAGCGCTATGGCGGTGTCCGGATTGGTGATCCCGCTGGCGCTGGGCTGCCTGGTGCGGCTGCGGATGCTGGAATACGGCGCCGGACTGGTGCTGATCCCGCTGGTGTCGGCGTTTATGAGCGACTCTCTGGCGCTGTTCGGCGGTATGCTGTTCGGGAAAACAAAGCTGGCGCCCAGGGTCAGCCCGAAGAAGACACGGGAGGGTGCGGTCAGCGGCCTGGTGGGCGGCATGGTGGGAATGATCCTGTTCCGGATATTCTTCTTCCTATGTACGGAGGTGCAGCTGCACATCGGCTGGTGTGTGCTGTTGGGCTTCGTGGGCGCGGTGCTGGGGCAGCTGGGCGACCTGAGCTTCTCCTGCGTGAAACGGCAGTGCGGCATCAAGGACTACGGACGGCTGCTGCCGGGCCACGGCGGCGTGCTGGACCGGTTCGACAGTGTGATCTTCGCTGCACCGGTGACGTGGATGCTTATCAACGCTGTGACGCTGTATTGAGGAAGGACCTATGACGAAAACCATCGCCCTGTTGGGGGCTACCGGCTCCATCGGGCGGCAGACGCTGGAGGTGGCCGGGGAGCTGGGCCTCCGCGTGGCGGCGCTGACCGCCAATACACAGGTAGACCTGTTGGAGCAGCAGGCGCGGCAGTATATGCCGCGCCTTGCGGTGCTGTATGACGAAAATGCGGCGCTGGCGCTGAAAAAACGGCTGCGGGGGACCGGCATTGAGGTCATGGCAGGGGAGGAGGGCCTGTTGGCTGCCGCCGCTATGACCGAGGCGGACACGGTGGTGACTGCCGTGATGGGCAGCGTGGGGCTGCGTCCCACACTGGCGGCAATCCAAAAAGGCAAGCGCATCGCGCTGGCCAATAAGGAAACGCTGGTGTGCGCCGGTGAGCTGGTGATGGACGCGGCGGAGAAATACGGCGCGGAGATCGTGCCGGTGGACAGTGAGCACAGCGCGGTGTTTCAGTGCTTGCAGGGCTGCCGGGACCGGGGTGAGGTGCGGCGTATCCTGCTGACCTGCTCCGGCGGGCCGTTCTACGGAAGGACCTTCGACGAGCTGGAGCACATGACGGCGGCGGATGCCATGCGCCATCCCAACTGGCACATGGGACCGAAGATCACGGTGGACTCCGCCACACTGATGAACAAGGGACTGGAGATCATCGAGGCCATGCGGCTCTATCGCCTGCCGGTGGAGCAGGTGCAGGCGGTGATACACCGCCAGAGCATCGTGCATTCGCTGGTGGAGTTCCGGGACGGGGCACTGCTGGCGCAGCTGGGCACGCCGGATATGAAGTTGCCCATCCGCTATGCGCTGACGTATCCCTACCGGGCCGAGAGCCCGGATAAGCCGCTGGACCTGCTGACGTGCGGCGCGCTGACCTTTGCCGAGCCGGACGAGAGGGCGTTCCCCTGTTTGCGTCTGGCACGGTATGCCGCAGCGGTGGGCGGCACCGCCTGCGCCATACTCAACGGCGCCAACGAGGCGGCTGTGGGACTGTTTTTGCAGGGGAAGCTGGGCTTCAACGACATCCCCCGGCGGGTGGAACGGGCGCTGGAGCGCACGGAGGTGCAATATCAGCCAAGCCTTGTGGATATACTGGAAGCAGACAAGGCGGCGCGGCGCGCCGCCCTGTGACATCCGGAAAAGGAGCTTGCATACATGATCGTATATATCATAGCGGCCCTGCTGGTGTTCGGTATTTTGATCGCCGTCCATGAGCTGGGGCACTTCCTGGCGGCCAAGGCCTGCGGCGTGCGGGTCAACGAGTTCGCCATCGGCATGGGACCGGTGCTGTGGAAAAAGCAGCGGGGGGATACCCAGTATTCTCTGCGGGCTTTTCCGGTGGGCGGTTTCTGTGCCATGGAGGGGGAAGAGGAGGACTCTGACGATCCGGCGGCGCTGAACCGCCAGGGCTTTTGGAAAAAGCTGATCATTTTTGCCGCCGGCGCGGCCATGAATTTTCTGGCGGGGCTTATCATCATCTTCTGCCTGTATGCGCCGGCGCAGGGGTTCTATCAGCCGGTGATCTCCGGCTTTGCCGAGGGTTGTCCGTTGGAGAGCGCCGACGGCTTGCAGACCGGGGACCGGCTGGTGTCCATCGATGGGGAGCGCGTGTACATTTACAGCGACGTGAGCCTGCTGCTTGGCCTGAATAAGACCGGCACATTCGACCTGGTGGTGGACCGCGGCGGGGAGAAGGTGCGCCTGGACGACTTTGCCATGACGAGACAGACGTATACCGACCAAAGCGGAAATGCGTACAGCGGTTACGGGATATACTTCGGCGCGGCGGCGGCCACCTTCGGCGACAAACTGGCCTACACCTGGAACAATGCTGTGGATTTCGTGCGTCTGGTGCGGCTGAGCCTGCAAATGCTCTTTACCGGGCAGGCGGGCCTGCGGGATCTGAGTGGCCCGGTGGGGATCGTGTCCACCATGGTGCAGGTGGGCGAGCAGTCCGAGAGCACCCGGGCGGCGGTGGAGAACATCGCCTACATCGCGGCGCTGATCGCAGTGAATCTGGCGGTGATGAACCTGCTGCCGCTGCCGGCGCTGGACGGCGGGCGGATATTCTTCCTGATCATCAACGCGGCAGCCATGCTGCTGTTCCGGAAGCAGATACCGGCAAAATATGAGAACTATATCCACTTCGCGGGACTTATTCTGCTGCTGGCGCTGATGGTGGTGCTGGTGTTCAGCGACGTGGGAAAGCTGATCCACTGAGGAGGCGGGAACAGTGACAAGACGCATACAGGTGGGCGCGGTACCGGTGGGCGGCGGCGCGGCCGTAAGCATACAGTCCATGTGCAATACGCCCACGGAGGACGTGAACGCCACGGTGCGGCAGATACAGCGCCTGGAGCAGGCGGGCTGCGAGATCGTGCGTGTGGCGGTGCCCACGGAGGAGGCCGCACGGGCCATTCCGAGCATCAAGGCGGCTATACACATCCCGCTGGTGGCGGATATCCACTTTGATTACCGGCTGGCGCTGCTGTGTGTGGACGGCGGTGTGGATAAAATACGCATCAACCCCGGCAACATCGGGTCGAAGGACCGCGTGCGGGCCGTGGCCGACGCCTGCCGGGAGCGGGGCATTCCGATCCGTGTGGGCGTCAACGGCGGCTCGCTGGAGAAGGACCTGGTGCAAAAATACGGCGGCGTGACCGCCGAGGCGCTGGCCGAGAGTGCACTTGGCCATGTGCACCTGTTGGAGGAATGCAGCTTCGGGAATATCTGTATTTCCGTGAAATGCTCCCGGGTGCCGGTAAATATGGCGGCCTATGAGCTGCTGCACGAAAAGGTGGACTACCCGCTGCACCTGGGCGTTACTGAGGCGGGCACACCGGAGATGGGGGTGCTGAAGTCGGCCATCGGCATCGGCGGACTGCTGTGCCGGGGTATCGGCGATACGCTGCGGGTGAGCCTGACTGCCGACCCGGTGGAAGAAGTAGTGGCCGCCAAGCGTATTTTGCAGGCCTGCGGTTTGCGGCAGACGGGGCCGGACCTGATCGCCTGCCCCACCTGCGGGCGGACGAAGTATGATATGCTGCCCATCGCCCGGGAGGTGGAACGGCGGCTGAAGAACTGTGACAAGCCCATCACCGTGGCGGTGATGGGGTGCGTGGTCAATGGACCGGGTGAGGCCTCGGCCGCGGACGTGGGTATCGCCGGAGGCAAGGGCGAGGGACTGCTGTTCGCCAAGGGAACGGTTCTGCGGAAGGTGCCGGAGGACCAGCTGGTGGACGCGCTGTTCGAGGAGATCGACAAGCTGTAACAAGAGATACGATAGGGGAGAAACATGGCGGAGAGAGTACCGTTTTTTACGCTGTTTGAGAGCTTTCAGGCGCCGCGGCAGCTGCGCCTGCTGCTGCACGATGCCTGCATCATCAGCGGCGCGCTGGATATGGCGGGCCGGACGCTGGAGGTGCAGATAGAGAGCAGTGAGACACTGCCCCAGGCGGCGCAGGACGCCCTGCAGCAGATGCTGGCGCAGCAGTATGATCTGCGGCAGGTGCTGCTGCATTTCTGCGGCACCGGCGAGCAAAAGGGCGACAGCGGGGTGATCTGGGGCAAGACGATCACCGGAAAGCTGACGCCTATCGGCGAACTGAATATCAAACAGGGCAGCGCCATTGTGGAGGGCCGGGTGTTCAAGACGGAGTGCTATGAGACGCGGCGCAAGGGAATGTGGACGCTGAACTTCAACATCACCGATGAGCGCGGCTCCGTGGCCGTGCGGAAGGCCATGGATGAAAAAGAGGCCAAGGTGCTGGGCGGCGCGATTAACGACGGGATGTGGCTGCGCCTGCAGGGCAAGGTGGAGCTGACCTACGACGGGAAGGATATCCTGCTGCGGCCGGTGAATATTATGAAGATCAGCCATACGGCCCGGCAGGACAATGCACCGGAGAAGCGGGTGGAGCTGCACCTGCATACGCAGATGAGCAGCATGGATGCTCTGACGGATGTGGGCAAGGTGGTAAAGCAGGCGGCAGCCTGGGGCCACCCGGCTATTGCCATTACCGACCACGGCACGGTGCAGGCATTCCCAAAGGCGCGGGACGCGGGCAAGGGGAAGATCAAGATCCTGTACGGCGTGGAGGGGTACTATGTCAACAACCTGGACGACCGCATTGCCGTACACGGTGCGCAGGATCAGGACTTTGACGACGAGATCGTGTGCTTCGACATCGAAACTACCGGATTGAAGGTACAGCGGGAGGCCATCACGGAGATCGGCGCAGTGGTGCTGAAAAACGGGAAGATCACGGATACGTTTCAGACCTTCGTGAACCCCGGCCGTCGGCTGACGCCGGAGATCATCGGCCTGACGGGCATTACGGATGCCATGCTGGCGGACGCGCCGCCGCCGGAGGAAGCACTGGCGGCGTTTTTGAAATTCGTGGACGGGCGACCGCTGGCGGCCCACAATGCGGAGTTCGACATCGGGTTCATCCGAGCAGGGTGCCGCAGGGCGGGGCTGGAATTCGACCCTACATACATCGACAGCCTCATCCTGGCGCAGAACCTGCTGCCGGAGCTGCACAAACATAAGCTGGACATCGTGGCGGAGCATTTGGATCTGCCCGCCTTCAACCACCACCGGGCGTCGGACGACGCGGGGATGGTGGGGTATATGCTGATACCCTTTTTTGAGAGAATGCGGCGGGAGATGGGAATTTTCCGTCTGCAGGAGATCAACGGGCAGATGGAGAAGCTGCGGCCCCGGGGCGGCGGCAGCCGGCACCCCAAGCATATTATCATCCTGGCGAAGAACAAGCTGGGCCTGAAGCACCTGTATCAGTTGATCTCGGCTTCCAATCTCAAGTATTTCAAGCGTGTGCCCATTATCCCCAAGACGGAGCTGATCGCCCATCGGGAAGGCCTCATTATCGGCTCAGCCTGCGAAGCAGGCGAGCTGTTCCGGGCGGTGGCGGACCGCAAGGACTGGGCGGAGCTGAAGCGCATCGCATCGTTCTACGATTACCTGGAGATACAGCCCATCTGCAATAATATGTTCATGCTTCGCAACGGCGCGGTGCAGTCAGAGGAGGAACTGCGGGAGTTCAACCGTACTATCGTCCGGTTGGGCCGGGAGCTGGGCAAGCCAGTGTGCGCCACCGGTGATGTGCACTTCCAGGAGCCGGAGGACGAGGTATACCGCCATATCCTGCTGGCCAGCAAGAAGTTTGCCGACGCCGACGCACCCCTGCCCATTTACTTCAAGACCACGGAGGAGATGCTGGCGGAGTTTGCCTATCTGGGCGAAGAGGAAGCGCATCGGGTGGTCATCGACGACCCGCGCGGCATTGCCGACCGTATCGAAAATATCGAGCTGCTGCCGCCGGGACGGTTGTTCCCGCCGCGGCTGGAGAATTCGGAGCAGGAACTTCATGACAGAGTGTGGGACAAGTGTCACGAGCTGTATGGCGACGAGCCGCCTCAGCTGATCGTGGACCGGCTGAACGTGGAACTGAAAAGCATTCTGGGCAAGTACGACGTGGTGTATATGTCCGCCCAGAAGCTGGTGCAGCGCAGCCTGGAAAACGGTTATCTGGTGGGCAGCCGGGGTAGTGTGGGGTCCTCACTGGTGGCGTATATGTCCGGCATTACGGAGGTGAACTCCCTGCCGCCCCATTATCGCTGCCCAAAGTGCCGCCATACTGAGTTCATCACCGATGGCAGCTACGGCTGCGGCGCGGATATGCCCGATAAGAATTGCCCGATGTGCGGGGCAAAGTACGCTAAGGACGGATTTGACATCCCCTTTGAGACGTTTTTGGGCTACGGCGGCGGTAAGGTGCCAGATATCGACCTGAATTTCTCCGGTGAGTACCAAGCCCGGGCACACCAGCACGCCATCGAGATGTTCGGCAAGACCCAGGTGTTCCGCGCGGGGACCATCGGTACCCTGGCGGAAAAGACCGCCTTCGGCATGGTGAAGAAATACCTGGAGGAACGGGGCGAGACGGCCTCCAACGCGGAGCTGGATCGCCTGACGCTGGGCTGCGTGGGCGTGCGGCGTACTACGGGGCAGCACCCCGGTGGGCTGGTGGTGGTGCCGGATGATATGGATGTGGAGGATTTTACCGCGGTGCAGCACCCGGCAGACGATGCCAACAGCGACACTGTGACCACTCATTTCGAGTATCACTGCATGGAGGACAACCTCCTGAAGCTGGATATGCTGGGACACGATGACCCCACCATGATCAAAATGCTGGAGGACCTGACCGGCGTGAACGCGCGGGCTATCCCCTTGGATGACCCGGATACCATGAGTATTTTCACCTCGTCCAAGGTGCTGGGCTTTGAAAATGACGAGATACTGGGGCCCACCGGCGCCGTGGCTATCCCGGAGTTCAACACCCGGTTCACCCGCGGTATGCTGATGGATACCATGCCCCAGGATTTCAATACCCTGGTACGGTTGTCCGGCTTCTCCCACGGTACCGACGTGTGGCTGGGCAATGCCCGGGACTTGATCGTGGGCGGCACGGCCAGCGTTTTGGAGACGGTGGGCTGCCGCGATGATATCATGTTGTACCTGATCTCCATGGGGCTGGAGCCGAAGATGAGCTTTAAGATCATGGAGGCGGTGCGTAAGGGCAAAGTAAAGAAAAAGGGCTTCGAGGACGGCTGGGAGGAGGCTATGCGGGAGCATCAGGTGCCGGATTGGTATATCGGCTCTCTGGCCAAGATCGGCTATCTGTTCCCTAAGGCCCACGCTGTGGCCTATGTGATGATGGCATTCCGCATCGCGTGGTTCAAGGTGCATGAGCCGCTGGCCTTCTACGCTACGTTCTTCTCCATCCGGGCCAAGGCCTTCGACGCGGAGTACTGCTGCGCCGGCATGGATGCGGTGAAGCAGAAAATCAGGGAGATCGAGAACAATAAGGACGCCACCGACGTGGAACAGAACCTGCTGGTGACGCTGGAGGTGTGCTACGAGTTCTATCTGCGGGGCTTCCATTTTGACACCATTAGTATTTACGACTCCGATGCCACACACTTCAAGATCACGGAAAACGGCCTGCTGCCTCCCTTTGTAACGGTGCGCGGTCTGGGTGAGACGGCGGCGCTGGACACGGTGGAGAAGCGAAAGGGAAAAACCTTCATCTCTGTAGAGGAGTTCGCCACCATCTGCAACAAGCTCAGTAAGACCCATATCGAGCAGCTGAAGGCGCTGGGCGCCTTTGCCGGTATGGCGGATACCAGTCAGGTGACGCTGTTCTGAGACAGCCAAAAGCGCAAAAAAGAAGCACCCGCTCGGGTGCTTCTTTTTTGCACTTTATTCGGCTTTCTGTTTCACGGGGAAGTCGATCTGGGCCAGAAGAACGGCGGCGAACATCACGGCGCAGCCGATGTATTCCCGGGCAGACATCTGCTGATTGAGAATAATGGCACCGGCGATGACGGCGAACACACTCTCCAGACTCAGCAGGATGGTGACCACCGTGGGATTGGAGCCCTTCTGCGCCAGAATTTGCAGGGTGTAGCCCACGCCGCAGGAGAAGATGCCCACATACAGCAGGGGCAGGATGCAGCCCCAGATGGCGGCGAAGTCCACCTCCTCGAAGAGGAACATGCACACAGTGGAGATAAGGGCCGCGAACAGGAATTGCAGACAGCTGAGCTTTACGCCGTCACAGTAGGCGGTGAAATGGTCGATGACCAGAATATGTACCGCGAAGCACACGGCGCAGATCAAGATCAGCAGATCGCCGGGGGAAAGGGAGAAGCTGCCCTTGATGCATAGCAGATACAGCGCCAGTACAGACAAGGCCACGGCGATCCATACGGGAAGGCTGATCTTACGCCTGAAGAACAGGCCGAACACGGGCACCAGCACCACATATAGGGCGGTGATGAAGCCGGCCTTGCCGCTGTCGGTACCGGCGACCATGCCCGCCTGCTGGAAGTTGGAGGCCATGGCCAGCGCCGCACCGCAGCACAGGCCGCCCAGCCACAGCTGCCGGTTGGCGGCCTTTTTCTCGGCGGGGGAGAGGACGGGCTTGTCCTTTTTCAGCTTGTCGCTGATGACGATGACCACCAGCAGCGCCAGCACCGCGATAAAGTAGCGGCTGGCGTTGAAGGCGAACGCGCCGATGGAGTCGGCGCACATATCCTGCGCTACAAAGGCGGTACCCCAGATAAAGGCGGCCAGGATGGGGAAAACCACCTGCCGCATCTGATTGTGTTTCATGTCAGTGTTGTCCTTTCTCTGTTTACTCTTTCTCTTTCGGTGTGCCGGTGTGCCATTGGAATTTGCGTTCCTGATGATGCAGCAGGCGCGTGATATTCTCCCGGTGGCACCAGATCACCAGCGCGGCGATCAGCACGGCCAGCGCCGTATAAAGGATGCTGCGGCCGCAGAAGAAAAATGTGGTGACGGGCATGGAGGCAGCGGCGCAGACGGAGCCGAGAGAGACATATTTCGTCAGCAGCCACAGGGCGGCGAACAGACCCCACGCGATCAGACCGACGCGCCAGTCCAGCAGCCACACCAGCGTGCCGCCGGACAGAATGCCCTTGCCGCCCTTGAAGCCGAAGAACACCGGGAACATATGCCCCAGCTCGCAGCCGAGGCCGCCCAGCAGGACGCCCAACATCCAGTCGCCGGCCAGATAGTCGAAGGCTGCACCGCCAATCAGGCAGGCGATCACTGTTTTACCCATGTCGAAGAGGATGACGCCCAGTGCGTATTTGGCACCGTAGGTGCGGTAGAAGTTGGTCAGGCCCGCATTGCCGCTGCCGTGCTGCCGCACATCGTCCTTGATGATGAAGTGGCTGACCATTACCGAGCCGTTGAGACAACCTAAGAAATAGCCCAGCAGCAATATGACCAGTGAGGCCAGCAGTGTAGCGCCGATGAGATGGTTCAACCGTCGTCCTCTCCCTTCTGGCGGATAGTCAGCACGATGGGGGTGCCCTCCAGGCCGAACACGCTGCGGAGCTGGTTTTCCAGATACCGCTGGTAGGAGAAGTGGAAGAGCTTTTTGTCGTTGCAGAAGATGACGAAGTGGGGCGGCTTGACGCCCACCTGCGTCATGTAGTAGATCTTCAGGCGGCGCCCCTTGTCCGTGGGTGGCTGAACGCGGGTCTGCGCGTCTGCCAGCACACTGTTCAGCGTGCCGGTGGTGATTCGCATGGCCGCCTGATCGTTGACGTAGTTGATAAGCTCAAAGAGACGGCCCACCCGCTGGCCGGTCAGGGCGGAGATGAACAGAATGGGGGCATAGGGCATATAGCTCAGGTCCCGGCGGATGTCCTCACGCATACGGTCCATGGTCTTGTCGTCCTTTTCGATCAGGTCCCATTTGTTCACCACGATAATGCATGCCTTGCCCGCGTCATGCGCCAGACCGGCGACCTTGGTGTCCTGCTCGGTGACACCCTCCTGAGCGTCGATGAGAATGAGGCAGACGTCGCTGCGCTCAATAGCCATGGTGGCCCGCAGAACGCTGTATTTTTCGATGTTGTCATCTACCTTGGACTTTTTCCGCATACCGGCGGTGTCGATGAAATTATATTTGCCGTACTGGTTCTCAAAGTAGCTGTCGATGGCGTCACGGGTGGTGCCGGCTACATTGCTGACGATAACGCGTTCCTCACCCAGAATACGGTTCGTCAAGCTGGATTTACCTACATTGGGCTTTCCGATAATGGCCACCTGTACCACGTCGGAGTCGTCCTCCTCATCCGTTTCCGGCGGAAAATACTTGATGCATTCGTCCAGCAGATCGCCGGTGCCGTGGCCGTGAACGGCGGAGACAGCCACGGGGTCGCCCAGACCCAGGTTGTAGAACTCATAGAAATCCGGGTCGACCGCGCCCACAGAGTCCATCTTGTTCACCGCCAGCACGATGGGCTTACGGCTGCGCTGAAGCATACTGGCCACCTCCTGGTCGGAGGCAGTCAGGCCGGTTTTGATATCCGTGACGAAGATAATGACGTCGGCGTTGTCGATGGCGATCTGGGCCTGCTCCCGCATGAAGGACAGAATCTGGCTGTCTGTATTGGGCTCGATGCCGCCGGTGTCCACCAGACGGAATTTGCGTCCCACCCACTCGCTCTCACCGTAGATACGGTCACGGGTGACGCCGGGGGTGTCCTCTACGATGGACAGCCGCCGGCCGATGATCTTATTGAACAGCATGGACTTGCCCACGTTGGGGCGTCCCACGATCGCTATCAAAGGTAATGCCATAGTTTATCCCTCTCTTTCCAGCATGGCGTCCAAGAGGTCGCCGCCGTCTATCCCCACGATCTGCACCGGGTAGCCCAGCTCAGCGCTGAGACGCTCCACGGTGTAGTCGTCCAAAAATACGTTTTCGCCGTGCCGCAGCATATGCAGCGGCAGCAGCACCCGGCCCAGATCCGGGACCTTTTGCAGCTGCGCCGACAGGTCCTGCCCCGTCAGCAGACCGGCTACGTCGATGGTGTGGCCGAAAAAGTCGTTCTCCACGGCGATCACCTGTCCCCGCAGGGCGGGGAAGTACGCCTTGGCCTGCTCCAGCAGGTATGTCATGAACGGCGCTGCCGCCGTGCCGGTGGCGATGGTGAAGGGGGAGGGCGCTTCGCCGTGCTCCTCCATGCGCATGGCGCTGAGGAAGTCCTGCTCCAGCGAGCGCAGCATACCCACGCCGTTTTCCAGCTGCCGATAGCCCTCGTAGTAGTCCTCTTGGGGCAGCTCCAGTCCGGCCCGCAGGAACAGTTCGTCAGCACAGAAGAACCTGCGGGTGCCGAAGCGGCGCAGATTTTCCAGCCCGAATTCCTCGGCGATGGCAATGATGTCCCGGGCACAGTCCCTGTCCACGGGCCTTAGCTTGGCCAGACCCTGGCGGTACTTGGTGATACCCACCGGCACAAGAGAGCAGCTGGAGAACTGCCACTCGGTCAAGTCCCGCAGGGTGCGGCGCAGTTGGCCACCGTCGTTCCAGCCGGGGCAAACCACGATCTGCCCGTTCATGACGATACCGGCCTTGCAGAAGGCCTGGATATAGTCCAGCGACCGGGCGGCGTTCTTGTTGCCAAGCATGGTGCAGTGCAGCTGTGGGTCGGTGGCGTGGACGGAGACGTTGATGGGGCTGATGTGCAGGTCGATGATCCGCTGGGCTTCCCGCTCCGTCAGGTTGGTGAGGGTGATGTAGTTGCCCAGCAGAAAGCTCAGCCGTGCGTCGTCATCCTTGAAGTACAGCGTGGAGCGCATACCCGGCGGCATCTGGTCCACAAAGCAGAACAAGCAGTGATTGGCACAGGAGCGCATTTCGTCCATCAGATACGTGTCGAAGTTCAGCCCCAGGTCCTGGCCTTCGGCCTTGCGGCAGGTGACGTGCCGCACGTTGCCTGCCGCCGTTTTTAGCTCAAGGTGTGACAGGGGATCATAGCCGTAAAAACGATAGTCCAGCACATCCACGATGGGGTGGCCGTTGATGGATAGAAGCTGTTCGCCCACCTGAACGCCGGCGCGCTCCGCGGGGCTGTGCCGGTCGATGGCGGTGATGATGGTACTCATAATACGTCCTCACTCATGCAAAATGCGGCCTTATCCACAATAGGACATAATACCACATAATAATCAACTCATTATACCGTTTTTTGACGTGAGACGCAAGCACAATATAGTATAGCCGCCCACGAGCATAAAGTAAAACGATGGATTTTGATACTTCCCATGACAAAAAGTGTGGGAGCAGTAAAAAACAAGAGGGAAGCGGCGCTTCCCTCTTGCAAAGGCACAACAGAACTTATTTCGCGGCCACAGACTTGACGACCTTGACCTCGCGGCCGTTGTAGCTGCCGCACTCCGGGCACATTCTGTGGGGGAGATGCAGCGCGCCGCACTTGGCGCACGCCACCAGCGTGGGAGCTGCCAGCTTCCATACGGAAGAACGTCTCTTATTGCGTCTTTGCTTGGATACTTTTCCCTTAGGGACTGCCATGTTGACACCTCCTTGGTCTTAATTGCCTGAGCAGCAATGTAATACAAAAGTAATTCACTCATCCTTCTGCAGCAGCTGCGCTAGCTTCGCCAGACGGGGGTCCACTGCCTTTTTGCATCGGCAGTTCTCCCGGTTCAGGTTCACACCGCAGCCGGGGCACAGCCCCCTGCAGTCCTCTGAGCAGAGAAACTTCGTGTCCATATCGAGGATAAAGGCGTCGCGCGCCAACTCCTCCACATCTACCTCGTCGTTATCCAGCAGGATGATGTCGTCGCTTTCGTCAGACTCGCGCGCCTCTGCCAATACGCAGTCGTAGCGTGTCGTCTTGTCCGCGTCGTACGCTTCACCGCACCGGTCACAGATACAATGCAGCATGGTGGTCAACGTCATTCCGCACAGCAGCAGCCCAGCCTTATTCTCCAGCCGGCAGTCCACAACAACCGGACGGGAAACGGGACAAGAACCACCGAATTCCAAGTCGGACAGATCCATTTCAAAACGGATGTCCTGTCGGGTATCGGGGGTATGCAGCAGCTTGTTGACGTTCAAACGCATAGTACACCTCACAATGGCACGTGTAGTATTATAGCCGACACAAAATGCCTTGTCAAACATTTTCTTACAAATATTTTGACTTTTTTCAAAAACACGGTACAATAAACAGAGAAACACAGGGGAGGACGCCGTTATGCGGGAACTGACCATCGGAAAAAATGACGCCGGACAACGGCTGGACAGATTTCTGTCCAAGGCGCTGCCCCTGCTGCCGCCTGCTCTGGCGCAGAAGTATATCCGCATCAAGAGGGTGAAGGTCAACGGCGGACGTGCCCAGCGGGACCAGCGGCTCAGTGCGGGCGATGTGCTGCAATTATACATCAACGACGAGTTTTTCGACAAGCCATCAGAGGAAAATCTGTTTCTGACGCTGTTCAAGCCGCACCTGACGGTGGTGTACGAGGATGAGCACCTGCTGCTGGCGGATAAGCCCCAGGGGATGGTGGTCCACGCCGACGAGACGGAGAAGGTGAATACCCTCATCAACCACATTCAGGCATATCTGTATCAGAAACGGGAGTGGAACCCCAAGTGGGAAAATGCCTTTACGCCGGCGCTGTGCAACCGCATCGACCGCAATACCGGCGGCATCGTCATTGCCGCTAAGGATGCCGAGACACTGCGGGTCATCAACGAGAAGATACGGGACCGGGAAATGGACAAGCGCTACCTCTGCATCACTGTAGGTCGGCCAAGGAAGCCGGAAGGCCGGGTGGAGTGCTTTTTGCTGAAAGATGAGAAGAAAAAGCAGGTGTCCGTGTACCATAAGCCGATCCCCGGCGGAAAGACCGCCATTACCGATTACAAGGTGCTGGAGACGCGGGGAGAGCTGAGCTTGGTGGAGATCGGGCTGGAGACGGGCCGGACCCACCAGATCCGCGCCACGATGGCGGACCTGGGCTGCCCGCTGCTGGGGGACGGCAAATACGGTCGTGGGGACGTAAACCGCCGCTACGGCGAGACGCGGCAGGCCCTGTATGCCTACAAGCTGACCTTTGACCTGCCCACGGACGCGGGGCACCTGAACTACCTGCGCGGGCAGAGCTTTACGGTGGGAAATGTGCCCTTCCGGGACAAATATTTCAGCTGAGTGCCGTGCAGCGGATGGCTTTTGCCATCCGCTGTATTTTTTTCGGGGAAAAACGGGAAAATCCATTGACTTTCCCGACGCTTTTATATATAGTGTACTCGCCATCTTTCGACAGAAACGAGCGCGTGAACAGACGCGCTGCCGCCGCGCCGGAGGGGGGCTATTTTACTGATGAATGGAGGAGGATAAATGTCCAAAGAGTTGATTCGCCTGCGGGATCTCTGCATGGCGTTTGACGACGAGCTGGTTCTCGATCACATCAATCTTTACATCAACGATTCCGAATTCCTCACGCTGCTTGGCCCCAGTGGGTGCGGCAAGACCACCACACTGCGGATCATCGGCGGTTTCACCACGCCCACAAGCGGCGATGTGACCTTCGACGGCGAGAGAATCAACGATGTCCCGCCCCATAAGCGGCAGATCAACACGGTGTTCCAGAAATATGCGCTGTTTCCGCATCTGGACGTGTTTGAAAACATAGCCTTCGGCCTGCGTATCGCAAAAGTGCCGGAGGACGAGATACGACAGCGTGTCGGTGAAATGCTGGAGGTCGTCAGCCTGAAGGGCTTTGACCGCCGGCGTGTCGACCAACTCTCCGGTGGTCAGCAGCAGCGTGTGGCGATTGCCCGTGCCCTGGTGAACCGGCCGAAGGTGCTGCTGCTGGACGAGCCGCTGGGCGCGCTGGATCTGCGTCTGCGTAAGGATATGCAGAACGAACTGAAACGTATCCAGCAGCAGATGGGCATCACGTTTATATATGTCACCCACGATCAGGAGGAAGCCCTGACCATGTCCGACACCGTGGTGGTCATGGACAAGGGCCGTATCCAGCAGATCGGCACACCGGAGGATATCTACAACGAGCCGAAGAATGCCTTTGTGGCGGACTTCATCGGCGAGAGCAATATCCTCAACGGCACGATGGTCCGCGACAGGGTCGTGAAAATGTATGGCAAGGAATTCCCCTGCGTGGACGGCGGCTTCGCCGAAAATGAACCGGTGGACGTGGTCATTCGCCCGGAGGATATCGACATCGTGCCGGTGGAGCAGGGCCAGTTGGTAGGCACTGTCACCAACGTGACGTTCAAGGGGATGCAATATGATATCATCGTGGATTTCCGCGGCTTCAAGTGGTTGATTCAAACCACCGATCACTCTCCGGTGGGTGCCCGTATCGGCGTGAAGATCGATCCCGAGGGTTTCCACATTATGAAGAAGAGCGAGTATTCCGGTATGTTCGGCGACTATTCCTCTTACTCCGAGGAATACGAGGAACTGGCGGACGCCGGTGCTGAGCCGGAAGAGGAGGAGAGCGAGGATGAAGAGTAAGCTCTCCCGTTTCGCCGTGCCCTATGTGGTGTGGATGGCTATTTTTGTAGTAGCCCCCATTGTCATTATGGTGGTGTATGCCTTTGCCGGCAGCGAGGGCGGCTTCACGCTGGACAACTTTGTCCAGATGGGCGGTTACGCTGCTGTGTTCGGCCGTTCCTTCAAGCTGGCGCTGATTGCCACGGCTATCTGCCTGCTGTTGGGCTATCCTGTGGCGTACCTTCTCAGCCGGGAGGGCGAGCGCTTCCGCCGCACGGCCATGGTACTGATCATGCTGCCCATGTGGATGAACTTCCTACTGCGGACCTACTCCTGGATGACCATCCTGGAGAACAACGGCCTGCTGAACCAGCTGTTCCAGAAACTGGGTATCATTGCCCTGTACAACCATCTGACAGGCAGCAGCCTGGAGTATTTTACCATGATCGACACCCAGGGCGCTGTGGTGCTGGGTATGGTCTATAACTACCTACCCTTTATGATCCTGCCTATCTACTCTGTGATTTGCAAGCTGGATTACTCCCTGCTGGAGGCAGCCCGCGACCTGGGGGCCAACACCGTCACGGTGTTCCGCAAGGTCATCCTGCCCCTGAGCCTGCCGGGCGTGCTGTCCGGCATCACCATGGTGTTCGTGCCCTCTGTGTCTACGTTCGCCATCAGCCGTATGCTGGGCGGCGGCACGGAGCTGTTGCTGGGCGACCTGATCGAACGGCAGTTCCTGGGCGGGGCGTATAACCCGCAGCTGGGCGCGGCTATTTCCCTGGTGATGATGCTGATCGTCGTTGTCTGTATGCTGGTGATGAACCGCTTTGGCGAGGGCGAGGAACAGGCGGTGATGCTATGAGACAGAGAAAGGGCAACTCCGTCGGCGATCGCCTGCTGATGATCCTGGTGGGCCTGTTCCTGTACGCACCCATCATCATCCTGATCGTCTTTTCCTTCAACGCCGGCAACAGCTCCAGCGTGTGGAAGGGCTTTTCCCTCCACTGGTACGCCGAGCTGCTGAACGACCGGCTCATTATGCACAGCGTGTACACTACGCTGCTGGTATCCTTGCTGGCTACCGTCATCGCCACCGTGGCGGGCACCTTTGCCGCTATCGGCTTTTACGGTATGCGACGCCGGGCGCGCACCGGGCTGATGGCCGTGAACAACATTCCCATGATGAACGCGGACATCGTCACCGGCGTCAGCCTGTGCCTGCTGTTCGTGGTGTTCTTCAACGGATGGAACAGCTTCGCCGTGTGGGTCAACGGCTGGCAGTCACTGGTGGTGCTGCCTGAGCGACTGACCCTGGGCTTTGGCACACTGTTGATCGCCCACATCTGCTTCAACATCCCCTACGTCATTTTGTCCGTGGGGCCCAAGCTGCGGCAGATGGACCGCAATTTGGTCGATGCGGCCCAGGACTTGGGCTGCACCTGGATGCAGGCCTTCTGGAAGGTCATCATTCCGGAGATCAAGCCCGGTATCGTCTCCGGTGCGCTGACGGCTTTCACTATGTCCATCGATGATTTCATCATCAGCTACTTCACGGCGGGTACGTCCTCCTCCACGTTGGCCATGACCATCTACGGCATGACCAAAAAGCGCGTCAGCCCGGAGATCAACGCCGTATCCACGCTGCTGTTCGTCACGGTCATCATCCTGCTGGCCATCATCAACCTGCGGGAGAACCATGCCGAGCATCACCGCAATGTCCATCACGAGAGCGCTACGTTCGCTCCTGCGCCGAAGAAATATCCCGGATTGGGCAAGAAAATCGCCGCAGGCGCTATGGCCTGTGTGCTGTTGGCGGTACTGATCGTCACCGGTGCCGCGGCCCGCAGCGAGCGCGTGGTCAATGTGTGCTCCTGGGGCGAGTATATCGACGAGTCCCTGATCACCGAATTCGAGGAGAAGACCGGCATCCGTGTGAACTACCAGACCGCCGAGAGCAACGAGGCGCTGTACTCCCTTATCAAGATGGGCGGCGCGGACTTTGATGTGATCGTGCCCTCCGACTATATGATCGCCCGGCTGATCCAGGAGGATATGCTGGCGGAGCTGGACTACGGCGCCATTCCCAATTTCCAACTGATGGACCCCCAGTTTACCCATCTGAGCTTCGACCCGGAGAATAAGTACACCGTACCCTACACCTGGGGCAGCGTGGGCATCATCTACAACACGACTATGGTGGACGAGCCCATCACCAGCTGGGGCGCTATGTTCGACGAGAAGTACGCCGGGCAGGTGCTGATGATCAACAACTCCCGCGATGCGCTGATGGCCGCCCTGTGCTATCTGGGCTACGACATCAACACCACCGATGAGGGACAGCTGACCGAGGCCTTTGAGCTGGTGAAGAATGCCAAAGACAAGGGTGTGTATCAGGCCTTCGTCATGGACGAGGTCTTCGGCAAGATGGAGGGCGGCAACGCGGCCATCACCATGTACTACGCCGGCGACTATCTGACCATGCTGGAGAATAACGAGGACCTGGCCTTCGTCATTCCCGAGGAGGGCAGCAACTGGTTCGTGGATGCCATGTGTGTGCTCAAGTCCAGCCAGCACAAGGCCGAGGCCTATGAGTGGATCAACTTTATCGCCTCTACCGACAGTAACCTGGCCAACATGGACTACATCTGGTATGCCTCTCCCAATGCCGAGGCGCTGGCGGAGTATCCCGCGTACTACGAGGAGCAGTATGGCGAGCCGCTGGACGAGGAGATCTACAACATCATGGCCATTCCCGATGAGGAGCGCGAGCGCTGTGAGATCTATGTCAACCTGCCACAGGAGACGCTGAAGTTCTACGATAAGCTATGGACACAGTTGGGCGTCTGACATTCGCGGTTTTTTCCGCCCTGCGTATAGGCAAGAAATGTATTTAAAGAAAAGCGCTTAATTGGAGGAATTGCTATGATCGAAGTAGGTATGACCTATACCGCTGAAAAGACCGTCACCCCGGATATGACCGCCAAGGCCATCGGTTCCGGCGGGCTGGAGGTGTTCGGCACCCCCTTTATGATGGGACTGATGGAGTACGCCGCTATGCAGTGTGTGCAGCCGGAGCTGCCGGAGGGCAAGGGCACCGTGGGCGTGGAGATCAGTTCCAGTCACCTGGCGCCCACGCCGGTGGGCATGAAGGTCACCGCCACTGCCGAGGTGACGGGTATCTCCGCCAACGGCAAGATGATCACCTTCAAGGTCACGGCCCACGACGCCGATGGCCTGATCGGTGAGGGCATCCATACCCGCGCCATCATCGACAATGCACGGTTTTTGCAGAAGTGCAACGACAAGCTAGCGCGTGTGTAAAAGACAAAAGGCCGCCCGGAAGGGCGGCTTTTTCCTTGTCACGGGCAGCTATATTTGGTATAATAAAACAATACTATGACCGGGGGAGGGGAGAGAACGATGCGCGTTTTGGCCACGATCGGGTTTTCCTTCTCTGCCGGTGTATTCCTGGCGGCACTGCTGCCCTGGAACGGCTGGCAGCTGTATGCCGCCGGGGGCGTTTTGCTGCTGGCGCTTGCGTGGCTGTTTGCTGCACGCAAGCAAAAATATTTTCGCCGGGGGCTGCTGATCCTGCTGCCGCTGGCGGTATCGCTGGCCTATTTTGCCGGGTATGACCACCTGGTGCGCCAGCCGATAGAGGACCGCTGTGGTGCGGCGTCGGACTTTGCCGCCACCGTTTGCGATTGGCCGCAGGCTACGGAGCGCGGTGCCAAGATCACGGTGGAGCTGGAGGGCTATCATCGGGCCAGGGCCGTGCTGTATGGCGAAGCGGAGCTGCTGGCGGCCCGACCGGGTGACACGGTCACGGGCACGGCCCAGTGGCAGTCTGCCGCCCATTTCGACAGCGATGATGTGACCCATTTTAATGCCCGGGGCGTGTATGCGCTGCTGTATGGCCGTGAGGATGTGCGTCTGTCGGCGGGTGATGGGGACGCCCTGCGCTGGCTGCCCCAGCGGGCGGGCAAAGCTTTCCGCGAGAAGGTGGCCGCCATCTGGGATGACCCGCGTGTCAGCGGATTCCTGACAGCGGAGCTTACCGGGGACAAGTCCGCTATGGACGATGGAGACTATCTGGCCATGCAGGAGACGGGCCTGGCGCATCTGTTCGCGGTGTCCGGCCTGCACTGCGCTTTTCTGGTGACGCTGCTGGCACTGCTGATCTCCCGGCGGCAGAGACTGCTGTGCGCCGTGACCATTCCGCTGCTGCTGTTTTACATGGTGATGGTGGGCATGAGCCCCTCGGTGGTCCGCGCCTGCATCATGCAGATATTCCTGCTGATCGCGCCGCTGTTCCGGCGTGGCAGTGACCCTCTGACCAGCCTGGCTGCCGCGCTGCTGTTGATCCTGCTGTGCAATCCCTTTGCCGCCGCCAGCGTCAGCTTGCAGCTGAGCTTTTCCGCTACGCTGGGAATGGTGCTGCTGTCACCCCGGCTGTACAAGCTGCTGACCGGGTGGTATAAGGGCAAATGCCGTCCACTGCGGACCGCGTTGTGCTTCGTCGCGGCGAACCTGTCCGCCACCCTCAGCGCCGTGGTGTTCACTGCCCCGCTGACAGCCTGGTATTTCCGCATTTTCGTGCTGGTAGCACCGCTGTCCAGCTTATTGGCGGTGCCTGCGGCGGGATGGAGCTTCATGGCTGCCTTTGTGACGGTGCTGCTGGGCTTTGTGTGGCTGCCGCTGGCCAGCCTGCTGGGTTGGATCTCCTGGGCGCTGGTGCGGTACATCCTGTGGATCGCCAACGGTATGATGTCCTGGCGTTATCACGCGGTGTATTTCACCAATCCCTATCTCGTCTACTGGCTGCTGTTTTTGTACGCGGCCTTTATCGGCTGTGCTGTTACGCCGGACGGCAAGCGGAAATACCTGCTGGCATCGGCATTGTCGGTGCTGACGCTGACGGCGGCCATCTGGGTCAACCGTCAGGACTATCAGTACGGCGTACTGACCGCCCTGACGCTGGATGTGGGACAGGGCGAGAGCGTCATTCTGACCTCCGGCGGTGAGACGGCACTGGTGGACTGCGGCAGCAGCAACAGCTATAAAGACCCCGGCGGTCTGGCCGCCGACACGCTGCACAGCATGGGCGTCCGGGAACTGAGCGCTGTGGTGGTGACCCACTACCACGCCGATCACACCAACGGTTTGTACGAGGTGCTGCGCCGTATCCCGGTGCAGACGATCTACCTGCCGGACATCGAGGATGAATATGGCGTTCGGGAGCGTCTGGTGTCGCTGGCGGAGGAGAAGGGCGCGCAGGTGACCTATGTGACAAAGGAGACGGCCGATACGCTGGGCGATACCGTTTTGACCATCTATCCGCCGGTGCAGTCCGGCGGCGATCTGAACGAACTGGGCCTGACGGCACTGGCCAGCACCGGAGACTTTGACCTGCTCATTACCGGCGATATGTCCGGCAGTACCGAGAAAAAGCTGGTGGAAACCTATGCTTTGCCGGATATAGAGGTGCTGGTGGTCAGCCACCACGGCTCCCGGTATAGCTCAAATATACGCTTTTTGAAGGCGGTGATGCCGGAGGCGGCAGTCATCAGTGTGGGCGATAACAACTATGGCCACCCGTCGGAGGAGACGCTCCAGCGGCTGCTGGCGGTGGGGGCGGATATCTGGCGCACAGACCAGCAGGGTACCATCCGCATCACCGTGAACGGAGGATAACATGGCAAAGGAGAAAAAAGAAAAGACCCCCGGTTATGAGGAATTCCACGACGCGCTGCAAAGCGGCGCCGTGGGGAATGTCTATATATTCCACGGCGAGGAGACGTACCTGATGCAGCAGGCGGTGGCGGAGCTGCAAGCACGGCTTGTGCCGGCGGGCTTTGAGGAGTTCAACTATCACAGGCTTGCAGGCAAGGGCCTGACTATGCAGGAGGTCGTCGAGGCGGCGGAGGCCATGCCTATGATGGCGGAGCGCACCCTGGTCACGGTGGAGGATATGGACCTGTTCAGGCTGGACGAGGCCCAGCGGGGAGCGCTGGTGGCGTTGCTGGAGGACTTCCCGGAGTACTGCACGCTGGTGTTTTTGTACCGGCAGATACCCTATAAGACCGACGCCAAGCTGAAGAAGCTCACCGCCGCCCTGGCGGAGCGCGCCCAGGTGATCGAGTTTGCCCAGCAGGGACAGCAGAAGCTGCAAAAGTGGGTGCGCCGCCGTTTTGCCGCTGCCGGGAAAGATATCGATGCAGGCACGGTAGACCATCTGCTGTTCACCTGCGGCAGCCTGATGACCGGTCTGGTGCCGGAGATCGCCAAAATCGCCGCCTATGCCAGGGGACCGAAGATCACAGCGGCGGATATCGACGCTGTGGCGGACCCTGTGCTGGACGCGCGGGTGTTCGACATGACGGACGCAGTGGCGGCTCGTGACTATGACAAGGCGGCGGAATGCCTTGCAGAGCTGCTGCGGATGCAGGAGGAGCCTATCCGCATTCTGGCGGCATTGGGAAAGACGCTGCGGCAGCTGTACACAGCCCGGCTGGCGATCGACGGTGACAAGGACGTGCTGTGGCTGAAGGATTTGTGGCGCATGAAGTCCGATTACCCGGCCAAAAAGCTGATGCAGTCAGCCAGAGGCGTGCGGCGCAGTTGGTGCCGTGAGGCGGTGAAGCGCTGCCAGACGCTGGATCATCGCATGAAAAGCGAACGAAACATGGACAATGAGGGCGAACTGAAGCTATTTCTCATGGAACTGGCAGGTGTGAAGTGAAGCCGAGGGTCAGGGAAGTCATCGTAGTAGAGGGGCGGTATGACAGAAATACGCTCCTGCAGGCGGTGGACGCCGCCGTGGTGGAGGTGGGCGGCTTCGCCCTGTTCAACGACCGGGAGAAGGCGGCGTATCTCCGCCGTCTGGCGGAGGCGCGGGGCGTGATCCTGCTGACCGACCCGGACGGCGCGGGCTTCGTGCTCCGCAGCCACCTGAAGGGGCTGCTGCCCCCGGACAGAGTAAAGCAGGCGTATGTCCCCGACGTGTACGGAAAGGAACGCCGCAAGAAAAAACCCGGCAAGGAGGGGAAACTGGGGGTAGAGGGAATGAGGCCGGAGGTGCTGGTGGAGGCGCTGCGGCGGGCGGGGGCGACCTTTGAGGACGGGGAGGGGAGGCGGACGGCGGCAGGGATCACCAAGGCAGATCTGCTGGAGAAGGGCTTGATCGGGCCGAACAGCCGCGAAAAGAGACTGGAAATACAGAAAAAACTCGGGTTTCCGGAACATTTGACGGCGAATGGACTGCTGGAGGCGATGAACCTTCTGCTGAGCCGGGAGGAGTTTGATGCGCTGTAAGCGTTGTAATTGTGTCACCCTATTGCAATTACAGTGGAAATCGGATATAATAAATCGTTCGTTCGGTTATGCTGTCCGGACACAAAATGATACGATCATGATACCATAACGACACAATAAGGAGTGTGAGACAATGACCGAGGAAAGAAAGACCAGTACCCCCGAGACCGAGGAGGTAACGGAGAGTAAAAACTTTATTCTGAACTTTATCGACGAGGACATCGCAGAGGGTGGTCAGTTCCAGGGAATGACCGTCCACACCCGTTTTCCGCCGGAGCCTAACGGCTATCTGCACATCGGACACTGCAAGGCCCTGTGCATCGACTTCGGCACCGCTGAGCGGTACAACGGCCTGTGCAACCTGCGCATGGATGACACCAACCCCGCCAAGGAGGACACCGAGTATGTGGACGCCATCCAGCAGGATATCCACTGGCTGGGCTTTGACTGGGGCGACCGCTTCTTTTACGGCAGCGACTACTTTGAGGAGGATTACCGCCAGGCGGTGCTGCTGATCAAAAAGGGGCTGGCCTATGTGTGCCAGCTCTCGCCGGAGGAGTTCTTGCTCAGAAGCAGGCCTTCTTCGATATCTCCATCGGTACCGGGACCATGGTCTTCGGTCTCGCAAGCGTCATCCTCGGAACCCAGCTGTTCCATCGCTTCGGAAAATTAAAAGCGACCACCGCGGTCATCGCAGGCGCGATCCTCTACAAGGCATGCGTCGCTTTCGTCATTTCCATGCGCATCGTAAAAGCAACTGACCTGAAACTGATCACTGCGGCGATCCTTCTTCTGATCCTGATCATCAGTGATTCCATGAAGAGAAAGGGGGCACATCATGCTTGAATTAAAGAACATCAATAAATATTACAATGCAGGCACCGTGAACGAAATGTGCCTCTTTAAGGATTTCAACCTGAGCATCGCCGACGGCGAGTTCGTCTCCGTAATCGGCAGCAATGGATCCGGAAAGACTTCCATGTTAAACCTGAT
>ENA-ORPF01000747-ORPF01000747.1-human-gut-metagenome-genome-assembly--contig:-NODE-747-length-30721-cov-4.066686_pt1 | contig 30721 bp, 28 predicted proteins | sample MGYA00242140_ERZ509070 | MGnify/ENA primary metagenome ERZ509070 (study PRJEB26280, sample SAMEA2338713) | human gut metagenome | biome: human gut; feature: human-associated habitat; material: faeces... | reverse complement strand
TAATGGTAAGGGTTTTAAAAACTCAATCTGTCCAATCTATAGGGTACATTTTATTATGTCCCAATTATAGCACTGTGAAATTAAAGATACAATATGCTTTTTTCAAACAATTCCTTCGAATCGCAGCCTTTGCTGTGACGATCAGTCCACGATCAACACTGTCTTTCCTTCAAAATCTGCATCATATATGAAAGCCTTTAGACTTATTATAATCTAAGGGCTTTGTGATCGGCAATTTATCTTGTTCTATTCATTACAGATTATACGATCAGCTTTTATTTTAATCGTAATCTGATAACAGCATTCATCCTTTTTTGTGAGCAAAAATACTTGAAGTTTATAGAGTTTTCCCGCAATTTTAATCATTTGTTCTGCGAAATCATATAAACGCGGGATTTCTTTTTCATAAGGTTTTAAATTATTTTGCAATTTCAGGAAAAGTAACTTTGGAATATCTTGCTGCTCACCTGAAAGAATTTCTTCCAGTCTCTTTGCCACATTTTTGAATTTTTCGGCTTCAAAGCTCTTTGTTATAATTCCAAATGTTTCCTCTTCTATATATCCTTCATTCTCATAATACAATAAAAAACTATTTTTATGTAAACGTTCCATCTGAATTTGCTCAATAAAATCACGAACTTCTTTTATTGCAGTCAACACTGCGTTTTCTTTTCGCAAATCATCACTAAAAGCAGAAATATCACTTTTTACATCAAAAATAAATGATTGTATCTTCTTATTACTGTCATCGAACACACAAGATAAAACATCTGCTGTTTTACATCCATTTTTGTCTATCTCAGGTCGGCGATATTCGTTTGCGTAAATTGCATATTGTTGTTCTTCCAGGCAATAATCTATATTCACAATTTCCTGTGACTTCTCATGCTGTTCTTTAAATACAACCCGTGCTGATTTATTTATCTTATACAACACATTCTTATCGACTGATTTTGTCTCATCATACACACGTGTATGTACCTTTATCATTTACTATATTCTCCTATTTTTACCGCCTCATCATACAACTGCATTGCAGATTCTGTAAAAAGATCGAACTGATACCCCATCTTCTTATCCGGTTTAATCTCATTTACTACACTTTTTCCGTTTTCTAAATTTCTGAACTCAAACACAAATAAGTTCGTTGTGTCTATTAAATCCGCCTTTTCCAAATTAAACTTTTTCAATATGTCTTCCCCATTTGCTTTCACTCTCTCAGACAAAATATATAAATTATTTAACTTGGAAACAAAGGTATCACTATGCGTACTTATCATAAGCTGCATTCCCTTATTATTTAATCTATTAAAAAATCGGACAAGTTCTAACTGTTTTTGAGGATGCAAACTAGCTTCCACCTCATCAATAATCAATCGCTTAAAATAATGCTTAGATGTGATTGCCAATATAATTGGAGCAACTTCATTAATCATAGATGATGCCAAATACATCGGTATTCTGCTATCCTTTTGTGCCTTTGCAGTATAAGATAATATCCCATGCTTTTCTGCATTAATATGTCCTTCGATTACATGTTCTTCAAAAAACTGCAATTCTTCTTTATAATGCTCTTTCTTATCCTCATCCTCTAAATACATCAATAGAAATCGTAAAAATTCATAAACCGGCTTCGTCAAATCAGACTGTTTTTCTGTCTGTTCAACCTTTCCTTCCCTGCCAAAACTTAATAACATATCTCTATCTGTTCTGTTAGCAAAAAAATCTTTATACAATAACATGATTCCTGTTCTTGATGCCGGTAAAAAAAGACTTCCACAGTCTATCAAATCTTCCATCATCCCTGTAAAAGCGTCTGGAATATGCTGTGAAAGGGACAAATGCATTGTTATTAAATCATCCATTTTTTTGTACTGCTTCCCACGATACAGTATACTAATTTGCCCCTTTTCTACATCTTTCTGAATAATTTTGCTAAAAACATTAAACGGTGCTTTTTGCAAAGTCGCTTCCATATCTGAAGTTCTTTTTTCTTCGGCAACAGACAAAATTTCAAACGTATATGTCTCATTTTCTTCCAATGCGATTTGCATATATATTTTTTCAATTGGAATCTCTTTTCCAAAAATCTCTTTTATAATTTCTGTTTTTCTTTTATGAAGATTTACATTTATTCCCCTATTAAGGATATCTATGTTACTTGCAGTAAGGCAGCATTTAAAATATCCAGCCTGTCCATCTTTCAATAGTTGATTCACAGTTTCCTCATCAATCAAACTGGCTAACTTTGTATATATTCCCTGTACCAACTGCATTAAAAACGTTTTTCCACTATTATTAGGTCCCACCAAAACCGTATAACTGTTAATACAAATTCTTGCGTGTTCAATCTTTGCAAAGTTCTCAACTTCAAGCCAAATTTGCATATTCTTACCTCTCAACCAATCTAATCTCTAACTCCATATCCAACGCTGCTGCCAACTTGACCAACACTTCAATTGTCGGAGCATTCCTTCCACTCTCAATCCGGGCAACATTCGTACGCTTCATTCCTGTACGATCTGCAATTTCCTGCTGGGTTATTCCTTTTTCTTTTCTTAATTTTATATAAGATGTAAGTATCTGATTTTTTACCCGTTCCTTCTGTCTCTCTACCAATACTTCAAAATCATCTTCTCTTACTGTAAAATCCATTCTTATCCCTCTAAAGTATGTATCATTGTTGATACAACGATATCATATACTTATTTTGTTGTCAATTACATATGAGTAATCTGTCCTGTAGATCATTATCTTTACATACTCTTCTGTTTTATCCCGCATGACAACAAGCCCCTGCTCCAATTGATCAAAAGCCAGTTTCTTTGTAATAAACCGTTCTGGTGCAATTTTTCCCTCTTGAAGTGCATTTAATACATAATGCCAGTCATCTCCACTATCATGCGTAAAAGAAGAATTCCAGCTTCCTTTTACTGTCAATTGATTACGCAGAATTTTCCAGTAAATATTTTTTTCAAATAGAATATCTGATGCCGGGTTTCCGATTAACTGTACAACACCTCCTGGTGCAGTATTTAAGATAGCCTGATTGATTGTCTCTGTTTTGCCGACACATTCAAAAAACACATCCACACCATATGCATTTGTCTGCTTTGCAAGCCATTCCTCTATCTTTTGTGTCCGGCTGTCACAATAATGATCTGCTGAAATTCCAAGTGCTAAAATCTGCTGTTTTTGAAACTCTTTGTTTCCAATAACAAAAATATTTTTAACACCTGCCTGTACCAAAAACATACACAACAACAGCCCAATTGTTCCAAGACCAATAACTGCGACTGTCTGATCACTTTGCACATCTGCCTCACGCATTGCATGAACAGCTACCGCCATCGGCTCCATCATTGCCGCCTGCTCAAATGATACACTTTCCGGCAATTCAATCAAATTCCAAACCGGAACTGCAACGTATTCTGCAAAACCTCCATCCGATCTCGAACCAAGATAACTGTAATGTCTGCACATTTCGAATCTTTTGTTTTTGCAGGGAATACATTTGCAACACGGAATCAGCGGAAATACTCCTACACGTTTCCCACTCCATTTATCATCAACCTTCTGACCTACCATTTCCACAACGCCAGAAAACTCATGTCCCGGAATCAACGGAAAAGAATAAGTTCCCGTCTTATAAATCCTTGGAATATCAGAACCGCAGACACCTGCCGCCTGCACATTTACCAATACCTCATTATCTTTCACTTCCGGGATATCCACTTCTTCATATCTTAAATCATTTACTCCATGCAATGCATAAGCCTTCATCTTTACTTCTCCATCTCCTCACGAAAACGTTTTAAGTCTTCCTGCGTCGTTACTTTATAATTTCTTTCATCCCCCGGTATTGTCACAATATCCATCCCCGCTAAAACTGCCGGTTCTGTAGAACCGTTGATCTGTAAAATCTGTTCAGGAAGAAGTGTCCGATTCGCTTCTAAATATTTTCCAAACCGGAAAGCTTCCGGTGCCTGTCCTGCCAAAACTTTACTGCGTTTTAAAAGTTTATCCACATGCATACCATCATCACTATAATAAACTGTATCTTTCATTGACAACACCGGAAGCACCCCATCATGTCCCTCAGCTGCGCAAATACACTCCTGTAAAAGTTTTTTTGTCAGACATGGGCGTGCCGCATCATGAATAATAACCAGATCGTCCGGTTTTGTCTCGCTTTGCATTTCCTGCAACCCGCTATAAATTGAAAGCTGCCTGTTCTCCCCCGGTCTTGCAAAACCTCTGAATTTTTCTTTATTCTGTTGAATTTTCACCTGTTTTTCTATAAATTCCTGCCAAAAGGCATCCGCCACAATCCACACAGCATCCACTTTTTCGTTGTTAAAAAAAGTGTCCATGCCATATGCGATAATCGGTCTTCCTTTAATTTCTATGTATTGTTTTGGAATATCAGCGCCAAGCCTTGTTCCTGTTCCACCTGCTAAAATAAGTGCTATATTCATTTAGAATTTCAACTCCCGGATATCTTTTAAAATCTCAGAATAGGATTTTTCCTTTCCAAACAACAATGTTGTTCCAAGCACAAAACCTTTGACTCCCATCGGCGCAAATGTCTGAATCTTATCCGCTCCACACGCACCATCCCAGTATACCTCAAAATTCATATCTTCCCGCATTTCCAGCAGCCGCTTTATCTTCTTTCCTACATACGGAAGATACATCTGTCCGGCATTCCCCGGATTTACTGACATTACAAGCACTTTGTCCACAATCTGAAGCATTTCCATAACTGTTTCTATGCTTGTTCCAGGATTTATCGCAATTCCCGGCACCATACCGGCATTAATAACCTTCTGTAACGTTGTAGATGGGTGATATTCTGCTTCCGGGTGAATGTAAACGGTATCCCCCTTCCGTAAATGCGCTAAAAATAATCCAATATTATTGTTCGGGTGCTCTATCATCAAATGCACATCTAACGGTTTTTCTGTCGCTGATGCAATATAAGCCATATCACTCAATGACATCGCATAATTTTGAACAAATCTTCCATCCATAATATCAATATGAAAAGAATCAATTCCTGCTGTTTCTAAATCTTTTACCTCTTTTTGTAAATTTCCGTAATTTGCACACATCATTGATGCTGTTAGTTCTATATTCATATGTTCCTCCAAGAAAAAGCCTTTAGACTTATTATAATCTAAAGGCTTTATGATTAGCAAAAAATTATAAACTTTTTTCTTACTCCGCCTGCTCCAACATTTTATTAATATTAAACGGAGGAAGCACAACACCCTCCATCTCTGGCTGTGCTGTCAATAATGTCAATTCACTTCTCAAATACGGCATCAAAATTGCTACCGCATTTCTATTTATCAAATCCTGTATGAATTTATCTTCCAAATTTTCTGTCGTATCAATCGTAAAATATCCTGACAAACTTATAGAAAGATTATATTCTTCCTGCTTATTACCATTTAAAACCAATGTAACTTTGTAGATTTTCTCTTCATTGGTTCCAATTTGGACTTGTAAATCAAACTTCAATTCTTTTTCATTTTTAAATCCAATTCTTTCAAATTCAATCTTATCAAATACCATTCTTTGCAAAATCAATGTACTATTAATATTCGCCATATGTTCTCCTTTATGCTGCATATACTAAATTGTCTATTGCTTCATCTAATTTCACGCTTATTGTTTCATTCATATTATCAATTTTTATTGTATTTAGAAGATTTTTTTGTCTATATTGGAAATCATTGGTTACTGTTAACTTATCATTATCTAATAATCCAGATATATTTAATGTATTTACTATTTCACTTCGTATCGTAACTTCTTCTGCAAACCTGACTTGTAAGGTTTCATTTTCAATTGGCAGTTCTTCCTTATATATTACTTCACTTTTCTCCAAAATATTTGTATAACTATCTGGCTCATAACTCATATGATTTTTTATAGAAAGAAAATATTGTATTTCTTCGTCAAACTCTCCTGGCTCTGCCCACATATAAGAGTCCTTTTTCGGCAAATAAATACTGTCCTTTTCCCAATCATCATTATAATATTCAGTTACATATTCCCCATTTATATTTACAACGGACATTCGTTTACTGCAATATTCTGTTAATAACTGTCTTATTGTTATCTCATCCCTTAATACACTAACAATATTGACCGGTTCGGTTTTTCCCAATAACCATCTATGTGCCTGTTCATTATACTGACAGCAAACACCAATAAAAATCTCACCATATTCATTTTTACATGAAAATATAATTGGATAATGTGCCTCAAAAAGTATTTTATCGTAATATAATTTTCCGTACCTATCCGTATTTATAAATTCCTTCATTTTCCCCCATCTCTTTCCTGAATGTAGTCCTCAAGATACTTGTCAAAATCATCTATTATTTGGAACTCCATATATGGCGTTGCCTCTTTGTATAACCACCAATCAACATGTGACGATTTACACTTTTTTCGTTCTTTTGTTCTTTGCACCAAACCATATATAGGATTCGTTTCTCCCATTGCAATTCTACAAGGTTCTTTTATATCATACATAACACCTGCAAATCGCTTTACATGAGTCGGTTTCTCATATGTAGATAAAGAATATTGTCCTGGATCCTTTTCATCCGCTCCATCATCTACCACAAATCCATTTTCCTCAAATGTAGATAAAAATGATTTTCTATCACACTTTCCAGTTTTACATGCCCGATACACTTTTATACTCTCCGCTCTCGCCCCTTCCGGCAGTTCAAATCTATCAAAGTAATCTGGAAATATTGCCTCTAGTTTCATTTGTTCCTTTTTATCCAAATTGTTCATCCCTCTACACAACTAAAAGATATCTTATTATCTCACAAGTGACTTGCTCCTGTCCATCCACTATTTCTAGTGATAAGTTTTCTATCGTCCACTATATAATCTTAAAATTTTTTCATATATTTTAGTATATCATGTTTTCACTACTGTTAGTATATATTTTTTGTCTAACTTTTCGACAGTTTATTTTTTATAACACATCCGTAATTTTTGTCATTCGATTAAAAAATGGATCTTCTACATTCAATTTCAAAAAACGTTCATCTAAGATTTTCACTCCATGAATCATCTTTAAAAAAGCTTCATCAATTACTTTATCCTCTAACCGTACTTCATTTGGACATAATTTTAAATATGTCTTAAAATAATCTAAAATTCCTTGCTGTGCCTCCATAAAACAATCAATGTCTTGCTTTTTTCTCGTTTCAATAGCATAAACCGGCTTACCTTTCTTATCAAATTCTAAAACGGAAGCTTCTGGTGCCGTAAGCATTGTTTCTAATACATAATAATCATCAAAAATAGTACTTTTCTCTCTTTCCTGATTTGAATAGAACGCAACTATATCCACCGGTTTGTCACGCATTTGTTCTTCTTCCAATTGCAAAAAATAAAAACCTTTCATATGGTTCGACACAAGTTTTCTGAGAAACATCTGTGTTGTTCCTTTTGCCACAAAATCAAAAAAAGCAATTATATCTGTTTTCTTCTCAGGCTCTAGTGTACGAAGATATTTTTTATAATTTTCTCTCATTTTTCGGGAGGCTTCTAATATTAAACCTGAATATTGCAAAATATCTTCCTCTGCATTTGTGTCAAACTCTGCGCTGTTTATCTGAATTCCAAAACGGTCTGCCATTTGCTCCTGCAGACTCCCACTAAACTTCATATCTGTAACATATCTGATATCATCCTCATTTTCCATACCTGCACGCACTGCTGCTGTTCGTGATGTCAGAAAATACTTTGTGATCGAATTTTCTACAAGTAAATCATACATTTTTTTTATCAGATACCCATCCCGTGCTCCAAACCAAATATTTCTTATATTTTCTTCCTTCATTTGATGTGCAAACCATAAAACGAAATCCGTAATAACAGGTGCAAAAAACAGATATCCCAAATCATATGCCTTTTTTACACTTATTTTAGACGCTTCAGTCTCAAACTGAAAAGGACTGTTAAACAGCTTTGCTGTAAACATTCCTATTTTTATTCGATTGCAGATTTTATCCGCACTTTGCCACAACCCTAAATACCCTGCCTTATCCAGTAAATCAATGCCACTATATAACTGGCAGCATTCTATTCTATTTGTTCGTGCACATTCTATATCTGCAACTATATCGTCTCCTATATGAATCCAACTGTCTATTTCCAACTTTTCACGTACTTTTTCAAACAACTTCTGTGTTTTTGCGGTTCCATATTCACATGATGCAAAAATATCTGCATAAAAAAATATATTGCATTTGTCTAAAACCAGTTTGATCTGATTTTTTGTATAATATGTATCCGACACAATATAAATATTTTTCCCTGATTTCTGTACCTGTTCCATAAATTCACATACTTCTTTTCTTGGAACAAGAAGTTCATAATCTATTTTCCACTCTAACTCTGCAAGCTGTTTTTCATGAACATTCGGTATCTGATAATGCTTAATCATATAGTCATAAATCTCTTCCAACATAACCTGATCTTCTTTTGCAAGAAATTTTTCACTTTCCAATCTTTTGCCACAAAAGTCATTTATAAATATTCCCTGCTGTTTCAACCTCAAGTCTACGAGTTCAAACACATCTGTTGAAAAAAGTACCTGTCTCATAATTAATGTATCGAACAAATCTATACTTATCACAGAATATGGTTCTATTTTCTGCCATAATTGTTTTTTAGTTATGCCATTTACATTTTGAAAATGATAAACAATTTGTTTTGGATTACATAAATCATTTCCTCTGATATCCAACAGTTCGATTTGATGTTCGCTGCATGTTTTCCCAATTCTTTGTGCAATTGCCTTACAGGAACCTGGCCTTGCCACAACAAGAATTAGTTCTACCCCCTCCTGTATTGCTTTTTCAATGGAAATTATCGGCAATCCATACAATTCTCCATCTTCTTTATATCCGTCTAAAAGCCCTATGATTGATATTTCCTTTGATATTTGATCCAATACCTTTTTTGTCACGTTGCTTAAACCATATATTGCGATTTTCTTATATTTTTGAAACAAATCCGATATATCAAACATTCTTTATCTTTACCTTTCATTCCCATTTATCACTTCGTTTACCAAACTTATTAGATTTTTCTCAAAAGTACACATTGAAAACTGTTCCTTATATATTTTCCTTGCTTCTTTTCCTATGTCACGTAATATTTTTCTATTCTGTATACACCATGCAATTTTTTCTGAAAGCTGTTCTATATTTTCACTTTCAAAAGTAAGCCCATTTCTACCATCACATATATACTCCGCCGTCCCGGTCACATCAGAAACCAGACACATCACTTCATGCATCATCGCCTCCGCCGCAACAGTAGGCATTGGATCTTCCCTGGATGGACAAATCAAAACATCTGCTATATCTAGTATATGATTGATTTGCTCTCTTCCAACCATCCCCTTCATAGTAATTTCAGGAATATCCTTTATTTCTGCTTTTAAACACTGTGCCAACATCGAACTATCTTGTCCAACCAGCCAAAATTCTGTCTGATTTCTTAATACGCTTGGCAAGTTTCTTATCGCTTTTACAAGCAAATCCTGTCCTTTTCTTTGCTCTACATATCCAATTGTCACGAAGATAATTTTATCCTTTTCCTGACAAACTTTCCTTCTACAATAGCTATCTTCTGTTCCATACAACAATCTTCCAACTGGCACTTCCGGTGCAACCATGTGAAATGCACTCTCTGGAACAGCTCCCACTGAAACTACATGTAAATTATTCCAGTCGATTTCACCCATTATCTGCTTATTGATTCCATTATAAAAAAAGGCTGAATCATGCAGCCACCAGATAACCGGTATTTTTTTTTTTCGTTCTGATAAAAATACAAAGAAATTAATCGTATTACAGAAAACAAGTGAAAACTTTTCCAGCCATTCCACCTCGCTCATTTTTTTTATCTGTAAATTTACATCTACAATAACCGATATCTCATGCTGCATCAGTTTTTCTCTCAATGGTCCATCTAACATAGAAGCATACACGACTTCATAACCGTGTTTTTTCAAAATTATTGCTGCATGAAATAATGCAATTGCCGGTCCTCCCAGTGTCAAATCCTGAGATAGCAATAATATTTTTGTGAATCTTGTCTTATCTGCTTCTGCAATAGTTTTCGCCTGATCATAATACTGTACTGGATAATAATGTATTTTCTTCTGAAACAAACGGTTCAAATCATAAAAATGATATATTTTTTTCTCTGCCACTCCAAACCCCAACAATTGTTGTTTCATTTCTTTTACGTAAAAGCTAAGAATCACAATAACATCATATTTTCTCTGTATACCAATTTCCGGTGCCAGAACTTCAATTCCATCTATAAAAGTATTCTGCTTTGCAGGTGAATTATCAATCAATGCGACAATATCTTTTTTATCAAACCATTTTTTATATCTCTCGTAATAATCACCGGTACCAAAAATAATATATTGCATGTCTATCTCTTTTCCTTACATACATTATTCTGCATATAAAACAACTTCATTTGCCAACAAACTGTAGTGCCTTAAATAAAATTTATAATCATCATGAAATTCCAACAAAAGTTTTGGTATTTCAATGATATGATTCGGATGATGATATACAGAAATTGCCAATCTTGGTTTCTGTTCCTTTATAATTTTCTCTGCTCCTTTTAATGCGTCATATTCTGCTCCCTCGATATCCATCTTAATAAATGTGACTCTTTCATTCTCCAGTATCTCATCCAGTTTTACCACATTAACCTGTTGAACACGATTATCTGATATATCTCCATCTTCTATAATTTTTGCATTTTCATATCCATTCGCCATAAAAGAAACCGTACCTGCTTTATCTGATATTCCGTATGGATATAATTCGCACTTTGCCAAAGAATGTAATATATTCTGACATTTTAAATAAGAGGCTGCATCCGGTTCAAAACTCCAGATTTTATCATAACTTTTTCCACCCTCAGCACACCATCCTGCAAATCGAAATGCTGTACTTCCATCATAACATCCACAATCTACAAATGTCTCATGATCATGCGGAATGAAAACATCAAAATATTGTGATGCATTATTTCTCCAGTCCTTGATATATATAATATCATCTTCCTCTACTCCGCTTTTTATAAGCTGGCTATAAATATCTTTCACATAATCTATTCTTGAAACAGCAATAATAAATTTGGAATCCTTCAATCCATATTGTTCTTTATACTTCTCCAGTGAATAAATTGGTAATTTTGTCTGAGGTTCTATTTCTTTATTTTGAAAATTATCAATAAAACAAAAAAATGGTACATCATTCAGATTTCTAACCAAATCTGTACCATTTGCCCCTGCTCCAAATACAACTAATTTTTTATGTTTCTCAGTGTATAATTTTTCTGCAAACATTATAATATCTGCACTGAGATTTCGTGCTTTTAGTGAAAGGTTTTGCCTATAACTATTATCCCCGGTTATCAGATAATTGTTTCGACTCATAAATATATCTCTCGAAATATTATCTTGTAAACGCTCATAAATTTGATGTGCAGCTTCAAATGATATACTCATAACTCCAATTCCTTTTCCTTATAATCAGGATAACACCACCATATATACTCTCTTATATATTGCGCAATATCCATATTTTCTGTACCTTTTATCGCATTACTATCTGTCCGTATGCTGTCTTCTTCCCATCTCATTCCAAGCACCTTCCTAATCCATGGATAGATAGGTACCTCATGATAATCCAGCTGTCCCTTACACTCTATTTCTTCTTGTATTCCTAATATTTTTAAGATTTCTTCGCTTATTTTCTTTAAAATTATATTAGTAGGATGTCCCTTATCATAAAATAGCTTTTTTTCTTTGTAATGCTGCAAAATAAAATCAGAAATTTTAATGTCCCATTCTTTTTCTCTTATTTTTATTTTATGAATGTATTCTTCAAAATTTGATTTTATATATTCTTCTGAAATTATGTAATCCCTATTTACATATTGGCATATTTCATTAATGCTTTTATTCTCCAGTACACATTGTTCAATTACTTCATCACGTAAAGGGAACATTCCATTTTCATATGCACCATTTAACAGTCCTATATTTCGTTTGTTTTCCTGTTTTGCATGTGGGAAAAAACCTGCTCCTAACCCATACAAATGAGGCATCACAATCTCAAATACAGTCGATGACATATATTTTTTTATATACTCATCCGAAACCTTATAACCAAATGCATTTGATATTTGAATATCTTCATGAATCCATATATCTATTTCTGGCAATATTTCCTCATTCACATACTTTCCAGTACAAATTCTGTCAGTTGGATATACTGCATACTCTTTCTGAAATGTAACAGAAGATTTAAGAAATGACTCTACAATATCCATATGACAATTTCCATGCAAAAAAACCATTTTTTTATCTAACCATTCATAATAAATATAATTTTCAAATTCCTTATATTCATGAAGCCGCTCTCTTATTGCTGAATATGTCTCAAATGCGCATGCTACTATAATATATTTACCATCTAATACCTCAGATGTCGGCTGATATACCTGATAATTCTTAAATTTCCCTATACCTTCCCGTCCATCTATTAAATATTCAACTTTAATATGTTCCATCTCAAGAAAATAAATACATTTCACCGCATTTATTCCTGTGCCATATACAATAACATTCCTTTTTCTAAGCGCTTCTAATGTGACCATTCTACTCCAATCATATCATTATTAAAATAAGCTATCAAAATTAACGCGTTCAAATTCTTCCAGTTTTCCACCTCTTGTTGCATTGCAAATTTTTATTTCATGTTCCTTGCAGTATTTATTTGCCGCCTGATACGCGAGCAATGTTCTTTCTGGATAAACTGTATTTAACCTAATTCTATTCTGTGGTGTATCACACCCTTCGAAATGATTTTGTGGATCATACACATTCTTCGTGTAATTAAAATCAACACCTAATAAATATATTTCAGCGAATCCCATATATACTGCCAATTGTATACATAAATAAGTTACTGTAGCTCCATGACTAATTCCACTTTCTATACACTCTGAAAAATAAGGCATTTTTTCTATAAAACCTCTTAATAAAATTTTATACGGTATAGAGTCTTCTCTGGCATGATTGTTCCAATAGCTTTTAGGTTCGTTAGCAACAAATTTGTGTTGTAACTTTAAATCTGCAATCTCCTTCGACATATCTTCAATCATTTCTGTATCACCGACCATATAATAATCTGGACGCCACTGTGTTCTGTCAAATATATTGAAAATGCGATTCATGCTAATACAAATATCACCATTCTGATGCAATTTGTCCAAATCTTCTACCCTCAGGCTTGGTCCGGTAGCAACAATAAAGCACCTTTTTCCACTATGGACGTTTTTAAATTTCAACAACTCTTTTCTTGTTGGAAGCATATTCTCCATAACGAAATCTTCTGCCATAACATATTTTACCTGTCCAACAGATTGCTTATCTTCATTCGATATAATAATCTCATCTGACTCAGTTATCACTTTCTCTATTGCAGAAAATCTGATGTTCTCTTTCAACAATTGCTCTAAATCTGGATATATCCCATTCTGCAACGCTATATTGACTACGGTACCTGTTTCCCGCATTTTTTCATATAAATAAATAGAAAAAAGATTTGTTTCTAAAAAGCCATACTTCTTCTGTTTATCATAAGATAATACGACACTAAATTCATCTCTTTCGTCACAGGGTAAATTCATGGGTAAATCATCTAATTTAAAAAATCTATAAAAATGCTCACTTTCCAAATAAACCTGTATTTCTTCGCTCCCCTCTAATGAAGATATTATTACAATATAATCCTTATATATTTTCTGTGCTGTTTCCCAGGAAATAATTTTCTTTCCACAAAAATTCTGTCCAATTCTGTCTGAATTGCCATCAATAAAAGCCAGTACCTTTTCTTCTCCAAGAAACTGAATTGCCCATTTTCCACGCCTTCCAGCTCCCCAAATAATATATTTCATCCTTATTGCTCCTGTTCATAAATCGAATGTGTAATAAACCGAATATCAATTTGTTCTCCATATATCCGCAACATATCTGATATACCTTGATTCATCTCATCAACAATCGTGGATTTTGTAAGTAACATTTTTGAAAATGGTGCATAATTTTCCTCTGCATTATGAGAATAACCATCAAAACCAGCAAGATAAACTTCCTTTTTCCCTAACGCTATCATCAGCTTTACCGCCATTAATCCGGCATTGTCCTGTACACTCTGTATAGATGCTAAAAGTTTTTCATACTGAACCGTAGCAAAAGCTTGACTTTCTTTGATATTTGAGGTTACAATGCACCGTTTATAACATTCTCCGTTTAATTCCCTATACCTGATTAAATTGCTGACAAAAACATATTCTACACCCTGATATGCAAAATTGATACTGATTGGTATAATGTTGCTTTCTTTCATAAAAGATTGCAATCGCTCTTTATCCTTTTCAATTGATTTTCCAGGTGCGATTAATAACACCTTTTTTCCATTAAGTGCATTTGCTAATTTTTCCATATCCCTTTGAGGTGTCTGCTGTCTTTCCATGTATTCCAAATATATTTTTTCTATATATTTTCTGTCAAATTCACACTTTTTTTCTTCATCTACTGCTGCTAAAATTTCATCCATCGCCTCGTAAGTAAGTGTATTCTTATCTTCCAGATACGACGCATAATTCGGATGTAATTCATGTGCCGCTGACAGATATTTTGATAATGAATATCCCCAATTATTTCTTTTATAAAAATCATTCAATACTTCATCTATAATTTGTAGCAATGGTTTTATTATATATTTTTCCTCTGTATATTCATTAAGATAGTCTGCAAACAACTCCGTGTTGAGATTTCCTGCTCCTCTTCCCATTCCATATACAGATGTATCAATAATTATATTCCGGGTTGTCTGTGCCTCTATCAGACTCTGTGCGTTCGAATAAGCCAGCTGTAAATTATTATGTGAATGAAAACCTACCCAGATATCTTCTGACAGATTGTGTTCCACCATATAAAACAAACGCAGCAGATTTTTTCTTTTCATCATGCCAAAACTGTCTACAATATAAAATGCATATGGTTTTATTTCATTTACCCTCTGTATTAATTGAATAAATTCTGTGTCAGAATAGCTTAAAGAAATCATTGGCTGAACAAACACCATATAACCTTTTTCTTTTAATTTGCGGCAATACTCTGTCGCTTTATCAGCATCTTTCTTATGAAATGCCACCCGTATTCCCTGTATGCCTTTTCCCTGATAAACCGGAATCTTTTCTAAAGAAAACTCACCATAATTTATCATAATAACATACATATTTTTGTTTGTTTCTAATACAAAATTATTTACTTCCTCTAAAGAACTGAATTGTGTTGAATCTTTATCCGGTAAAACTTTATCTGTGAGATATCCGCATTCTAAAATATTAATATTTGCCTCTATTAAACCCTTAAATATTTTTCGTTTATTCTCGCAGCCAAACTTCCACTGGTTACAATATCCGCCATCCCGCAGAGTACAATCCAAAATATGGACTTTTTTCATCTTGTTACCCTCTATTTATCTAAAAACATATAATTATAAATGGCATCTGCTATTTCAAAATCCTCCGCCTCGTCAATATCAACACTCTCTATCTCACTGACCTCCACCATATATGGGTGATTTCCAATCCGTCTTTTCAGTTTCGTAATCACATCTGAATGATAAATATAAAATCCACTTGTTTCCTCATAAAGTATAGGTAAATCCTGTGTTCTTGGTATTGCATCCAGCTTATAATTAAACGGTTGTCCATCCTTCCACAGAAAATCCTGAAGTTTTTTTACTGCAAATGCAGAATCATATCCATTTTCTTTAACAGCCTGTATTCCCTTTTCAATGCTTTCTGCACTGATAAATGGTGCCGTTGTATGTGTCATAACATAAATATCGGCTGGAACCTCTCCTGCAAAACATTCTAATACTTCATTCATTTTCGTCGTATCCTGATCTAAAGATTCCGGACGCTGCAAATATTTTATTCCTTCCGGAAGATACTCCTTTATATCCGGATTGCTGCAATAGACATAAACCTCACTGATTTCTTTTATTTTTAATAATGTTGAAAGAATATAATAACACAGTGGTTTTCCATTATGAAAAGGTTTTGTGTTTTTCTGTGGTAACCTTCGGTTATTTAATTTCATGGGAACTATTGCAACTATTTTCATAATGATTCCTTTCCCTGATAATTTTTCTCTCAGTTTTGTAACAAAAATACTCTCTTTCTTTCATCTGATTCTATCTGTTGTAAAATATCCTTCTGATACTTTTCAGAAACCGCAATAATGATATATCCCTGTTTTTTTTCTGCATGGTATACCTCAACAGGAATTTCAAACAGATTGGAAGGATTATTTTCTTTCCTTGTTACATAGAAACGTTCGATTTTTATATCATTTTTATCTAACAATAAAAATATTTTTTTTGCAAAATATCCCGCTCCATATATTGATATATCCACTTTTCCTTTTAATGCAGATAAATCTTCCTTACTGATATACATATTTATTTCTTTTTTTTCTAAAAAATGAAATTGCGGTATTTGATTAATTATAAATTCATCCGTTTGCGTATTTTCGCAAGATAAATACTGAACATATCTTTCTTCTATCATACTTTCAATCATACGAAAGTACTGATTTATATACCCTTCATCTTTTTGACTCCACGAATTTTCCTGCTTATAACTTTTCCAAACACATTGCATATCTATGTATCCACTGATAAGCCCTTTTAGTAATTTTTTATAATCTGGAGAATGCAATATGGAATCTCTTCTTTGTCTATAATAATACACTGTATCATGTAAATAGCATACTTTATGTGCATTTAATAATGCATTAAAAGTAAACGGTATATCTTCATGCTGTCCATCTTCATTAAATGCTATTCTCTGACTGTTTAAATACTCTTTTTTATAAATTCCTCCACAAGCCGTTCCTGACATTTCTTTATTTGCAATCAACTGGCAAAGTATCTCTATTCCTCTTTGTGGAATATATGCATATTTTCGTATTCTTTGTCTGCCATTAAAACCCGATTCATTTCCTGCATCTAAAAACATTAACATATCAAATAATAATATATCTGCGTTTTCCTCTTCTGCATACAAAATAACTTTATCTAAAATATTTTTTTCAATATAATCATCGGCATCTAAAAACATAACATACTTGCCTAATGCATATTGTATTCCCCTATTTCTTGTAGCTCCAAGACCTATATTTTTTTCGTTTTCATATATTTCTACAAAATTATATTTCTGAGCAAATTTTCTTGTTTTCTGTAAAGAATCGTCCTGTGAACAATCATCAATGCATATAATTTGTATTTCTTTCATATTCTGTTCACACACACTTTGTAAACACTCATTTATATATTTTTCACAATTATATATTGAAATAATTATAGATAATTTTACCATTTTTCTTTTCCGTGACTCATTTTAATTATTCTCGCAATACCTTTTCAACAATTAGACTTTTTTATACACCCTCTCTTAACTGGCTTTCCAGATATGTAAATGTGATATATTCACATATCCCTGACGCATTTAATTGAACTAACACATCATATATTTTTTCTTCCGAAAGAGCGATTACAATCTGATACTTCTCTTTTACATCCAAATAACTCTTTAAATTCTTTATATCGATCCCATTCTTTTTTGTTCCGATTAAGCTTTCATTTTGATCCACAAAAAATATAACCTTGTCCTTTAGCAGTTCCAATGCTTTCTGCCCATAGTATCCCGCACCATAGACAACACAGGGCTTATTCATATGTAATAGCACGTCACCTTTAATTAACTGACATTGATTTAACCGATTAAATATTCTTTCCCGTTTCCAGCCACAATTCAGCAGCATAAAATAAAGCAAAAGCGTATTCTTTTCATCCGATTGCATATGATTGATAAAAAATTCCAGGTGTCTTTTTCTCATTTCTTTTAATTGGCTTTCCACGTAATCTCTTCTGGTAGAAGAAAGACTTCCCGCATGCCATCGGTATTGATACAAAAATTCTTTTATATTTCCGATCGTTCCATATTGTTCCATAATTCGAATCCAATAATCATAGTCTTCCACACAAAAAAGTGTCTCATCGTATTGCCCGACCTGCTGCGCCACACTCCTGCGATACATAAAGCATGCACCCACGCAATTATTAATAAACATCTTAGGATAATTATATTCCTGACTTTCCGAGATAACTTCTGCATTTTCATCAATCAAAAGCATATCTGCCCTGACCATTGGAATATTACGATTTGCATCCAGATACTTAACCATTTTTTCTATTGCATCTTTTTCGTAAATATTGTCATCTGAAGTCCATGTAAAATATTCTCCATGTGCATATCTAAAACCTATATTTAGCGATTCTGGAAGTTTTTTATTTACGCTATTATTTATAATTCGAATTCTTTTGTCTCTTCGACTATATTGTTGTATTATTTTAGGTGTATCATCAGTTGAGCAATCATTAACAATTATCAGTTCCCAATCGGTATAAGTCTGACTAAGAATACTGTCCATTGACTCCCGAATATACTTCTCGCCATTATATGTTGGCAATATAATTGATACTTTGGGCATTGTTTATTACTCCTTAAAATGTTTCTCCATGATATTCACAATTCTTTCAGATGCTTTTCCATCTCCATATGGATTTTGAGCATTGCACATATGCTGATATTGACTCAGATCTGTCAATAATCTTTCTGTTTCCATATAGATATTATCCTCATTTGTTCCTATCAGTTTTAACGTACCTGCTTTTACGCCCTCTGGACGCTCTGTTGTATCCCTCATTACCAAAACAGGCTTTCCTAACGAAGGCGCTTCCTCTTGTATCCCGCCACTATCCGTAAGCACCAGATAGCATCTTTTCATTAAATTATGAAAATTAATGACGTCCAATGGCTCAATCAGCCGAATTCTATCACAGTCTGCAAAAGCATGCTCCGCCAGTTCTCGAACTTTTGGATTCCTGTGTATTGGATAAATAATTTTAACATTACTATAAACATCTATGATTTTTTTTACAGCTGCAAACATTTGTTTCATAGGCAAGCCAATGTTCTCCCGCCGGTGTGCTGTCAGCAAAATTAACTTGCTTTCCCCCACCCACTCCAGCAGTTCACTTGAGTAATCATCTGCAATCGTTGTCTGTAGCGCATCTATAACTGTATTCCCTGTCACAAAAATACAATCATCCCTTTTTCCTTCGCTCAAAAGCTGTTGCCTTGCCAGTTCTGTCGGTGCAAAAAATAAATCAGCAATCAAGTCGACACTCTGTCTGTTAAATTCTTCTGGAAATGGCGACTGCATATTATACGTCCGAAGACCAGCCTCCACATGACCAACTGGGATATGACAATAAAATGCTGCTAACGCCGCTGCAAAAGAGGATGTCGTGTCTCCATGAACCAGTACATAATCCGGCTTTTCTTTATCAAAAATATCATCTAATCCCAAAAGCACACGGCTTGTAATCATTGATAAACTCTGATTTTCGCTCATAACATTGAGATTGTAATCCGCCTTAATCTTGAAAATATCCATTACCTGATCCAGCATCTCTTTATGTTGACCGGTAAGGCAAACAATCGTTTTTATTCCACTTCGACATCTAAGTTCCTTGATAACAGGACACATTTTTATCGCTTCCGGTCTGGTTCCAAAAACAACTACTACCTTCATCTACTTAACACATCCAATCCACGCAGAAAACAAATCCTTATTCTGCATATTCTCATATTGAATACCATGCTTTACCTGAACATTACTACAATACTTCAACATAATGTTCCTAAGATTTTCTTCATTCGGCCACTGTTCCCATTGGCCTATTTCAAGTTCTCCATAGCAACCATCATTTTTATCAACAACCACGATTATGCCGCCGGAAATCGTTACTCTGCACATTTCCTTTATTGCACTCTCTATATCCACAGCATGCTCCAACGCCTCGCATGTATAGGTTACTGAAAATTTGTCATTTTCATACGGAATACACGTTAACGTCCCTTCTGCACAAGATACTTTTATTTCGCTTAAATTCTTCAAAACATTCTCTGAAATATCAACCGCATAGTATCTTCGACTATCTATATCCTCCAGTAAATTTCTCAAATAACGGCCTTTTCCGCACCCCACATCAAGAATACAGCTTCCAATTCCCGTTTTAATCACTTCGTCTCGAACTGCAACATATCTTTCGTCCACTTTTGATATATCATTTAAAAATGTATCTGCCCATTGATTAAACTCTGCTTTATTCTTATAGTACAATGCATCCAGAAAGTACTTATTTGCCCAGCTAATCTCAGCATTTGGGAAATAACTATTTACTTCATTTGAATTGTCCTCCGATAAATAACTGCCAAACCATCCTCCTGTTTCATTCTGAAGTCTGCATGCATAATCAAATGCCCGATTGCCTCTTTCAATATTCCCCAGTTTAAACCATACCAGTGCAAGTTGAAATAGACCTGTCGAGCAAACCCAGTCTACGTTGTTATAGGCAGGCACCGCTCCTGAGATTTTCTGAAGTTTTGCAATTCGTTCCATCGCCTCTTTTGCCATGTCAATTTCTCCCAAATCAACTAACGCTTCCATCACATACGCATAAAAATGCGAAAGTAGACTAAAGTTTATGATTTTTTCATAGTAATTCTCCTTGTAAAAACCAAGAATCTGCTCTACCGCATCTATATACTCCGATTTGCCAAATACAATTCCCGCCTCTCTGATTGGCGGCAGACAATACAAATGTATTAATTCAGAGCAAACGCTGTCATCCTCTCCCCATTCTTTCTGAGAAGGTGTCACAAGCCTTCCATCCTCCATTTTGTTAGAAAGCAGCCAATCACATCCCTTTACTATAGCATAATCCAGCTTCGAGGTATCCACTGCAATTGTCTTCGCCGCTAACAGCCCCCTCAGAACTTGCGCACTGTCAAAAACATAGGGCGAAGTGTTATTTGTGTCAAACCATGAACCATCTTCTTTTTGAATGGAAATCAACCAATCAGCATAATTTAAAGCTAATTCCCTATACCCCCAGCGAATTAAGGTCGGAATATAGTACCCTGTCACTTCCGGATAACCTAGTGGCAAAGCTGTATTACATATAATTGCCTCATTATTAATAGAGTTCTCCTTTATCCATTCAATACATTTCCGGTATACCGCTATAGAGTCAAATCGGTTTGCAATCTTATTTTTTGTTATCTCCATTTGAATCTCACCCAACAAACAATAGTTGTCAAAGCCATCATTTTTCAGTTGGTTTTCTATTTGATTCTGATATTTTTCAGAAACTGCAATAATAATTTTGTATTCTTGCAGTTCATTTTTTTTTAAATCATATGCATAAATATCAATTCCTTCGAGTTTTGTTCCATTTTTATTTTTATCGTTATCAACAATAAATACAATATTTTCTCTTCCAACAATATCTATTGCCTTTTTTGCAAATAAACCAGCTCCAAATAATACGTTCTTCATTACTTTCCTGCTTTCCCTTCACATAGCATACGACCCTTTTCCATCAATTCATCAAACGTAATTACATTATGAACATTCAATATAGATAGTTCCCTACGTATTTCATCGTAATACTGCGGTGACGTTGAAATAATGACCGTAGCATTTTTATCTAACAATTCAACTGCCTTTTCTGGTGATACAACCTTATACTTTTCAAATGTTACCTTATCCGGATTATTGTCAATAAAAAAAGCTATATTCCCTTCCAGAAATTGAATTGCTTTTCTGCCATACAGTCCAGCGCCAAAACATACCCAATACCGTTTGTTATCGACTTTATCCTTATTAAAGCCGTCACCAAAATCATCATCACTATTACTGTATTCTAATGCCTTTTTTTGTGCAGCAAGCACTTCCTGAAGCTTGTCCTGATTAAGGACCTCTTTTGTAAGCAAAACAAATGGTCTGTCATAATCTTCCGTCTTTCCTAATATAATTTTCCCCCTTAATCCAAGAAAGTTCCTTATAAATTCAACTTCCTCTTCCCAGCTTCTCCCATTATAGATTTCACTTTGCGTAGCAAATTCCATAAAAATACATTCAACGTCCAAGTTCTTTAGCTGTTCAAGAAATTTTTCTTTTTCTTTTATATGATGCCACACAGAACAAATGGATAATGCAACCGGTCCATTAATATGTAATTTACTGATATCATCTTCACCACAAACAAAATCGTAATACTCTGTCTTATAAATATCTTCAATAAATGCAATACTTCTTGCCAAAACATTAAAATTATGAAATCCTTCTAGTCCTATACATCTTGTGGCATTTTTTACATGTTTAGCTATTTCGCGTCCAAATAGCCCATTATTGCTCCCTATATCAACAAATGCAAATCTATTATCGAGAAGTATTTCACATATTCTTGTAATTATCCTAATTCGGTTATTTGCAGATCTCTGGCCACCTATAACAAAATATTTTGTCCTTATTCCCTGATATATCTTATTGCTCCTGCCATGATCCAACGTAGTACAAATTCCATTTGTTGAGTCATAATTACACATCTTTGTATACTCAAATGCCTTTTCAGCAATAATTTCATTAAATACTTCCTTTAATCGGCTGAGACAATTATACGGAATTGTATAATCTTGCTCCATATACAATGGGTACTTACCTAATGTTGTTACATTGTTATATCCAATATAATCTAATGATTTCTCAAATGTTGTGCTCTGATGTAAAAATCTTGCATCTTCAAAATCAATTAAATAAACATTCCCATCTGCATAACGTATGTTTTTTTCATGCAAATCACAATGAACTATTCCGGCATCATACAGTCTATTTACATTTTTAACAAGCTTATCCCAAATCTGCATTTCTTCTTCTAGTTCAACTTGTTTCAGCGCATCCAATAATGTATCTGCTATATATTCAATGGCCAAAAAATCATATCCACCGCATTGCACAAAAAATACAATATCAGGAACGTTCACTCCCGCTTTTCTTGCACTAGTAAGCATTTTGTACTCATGAAAAAGAGCTGATTCATCAATAAATCCTTCTTCTTCCTCGAGCCGCGATTCTACCATAACATTAGAGCTCTTTACTTTCAAAAATATTTTTCGGTCACCCTCTTGTAAAATAAATAACGATGCTCCCCCTCCATCCCATATTCTGTCAACTGGATTTATTTCAAAATCTGACATCATATATTTAGAGACCACACTGCGAAAAAGCTCTTCCTCTTCTAAAATTTTATCCGTGTTTTCAAGTTTATTTTTTACTGACACTTGATTAAATAACATTCGTTATTCCTCATCTTTCTTTGTGGTTGTTTCTTTATTTCTTTCTTCCCAATAAAAAAAGATTATTCTCGACATCTCCATATATATACGGAATTTTTAAAAGAGAAAGAATCTCAAAATCAATATAAAACAAAGAATACAGACTATTTTCATCAAAATGGCGCACATGAGTCAAGCTTTCGCAATTTTTTTTATAAGGAACCGTCACGAAAACATAACCATTCTTCTTTAAAACCCTTTTAATCTCTCTAACGACATTATATGGATTTATAACATGTTCAAGGCACTCCATACATGTCACTGCCGAAAAATACCCATCACCAAACATAATATTTTCAGCTGTTCCTATCACCGCATTCAAAGATTTTTCTCTAATATCCGCCACTCTTGCCGATGATGAATCTATCCCTGTAACACGCTTTCCAATCCCGGCCAGTTTATTGATAAATTCCCCTCTTCCACATCCAATATCACAAATATTATCAATTTCCATATCATATATAATGTTAAATATCAGATTCATCCCAACTCTTACCTCAAAATTTTCATCCGGATATTTAACATCATTTTCATATATATTTTCTAATATATTTTTTATTTTATCCGTATTCCCTGTTTTCATTGCATCAACCAACATTTTGTTCGTTTCAGATAGATAATCATCTCTCCAATATTCCACGGCACCAACATTCCACGGCATTCGTAACAATCTTTTGTCATATTTAAAGAGATACAGTAAGTTTTCATCAATATATTTTTTTGCCTCATCGTTTATTAAGAAGAAATTTTTATGATATCCTTGGGAATTGTAACATTTAACTCCATTTTTCTCCATATATCTTTCAATATCTCTATCTATAAAGCTCATAATGACCGTAGAATTTCTATAAGGCAGTATTTCCGGCGAACATATTTCTATACCACACAAGCATTTTCCCTGCTTTGCTGGATCTTTGTCAACAATCGCCCGTACGCTTCCATAAGGCAATATATTCAACAAATTAAGTGCACGTTCCCCTCCGCCATATATTATCAAATCATCCATTTCTTTTTCTCCTTAAATTTAACCATCCCAATAATCGTCTTTTTCCTATCTGCATAAGCGAGACGTAGGAACAGCATAATAAACATATTCGTTAATCGCATCTGGCCAACATCCCTTATACTTTCTAAGAAAAAAATGGTAATCCTTTTGTATACTTTTAATATATTTTGGAATTTGAATCAAATCCTCCGGTTTATGATATGCACAAATTGCCAGTACGGGTTTTCTGCTTCTTATCAGTTCCTCAGCGCTTTCCAAAATTTGCATTTCTGCCCCCTCAACATCCATATTAATGAGTGACACTTCTTCATCTCCAAATAAGAAATCTATGCTCTCAGTTCCCTTTTGCAATTTTTTCTGAATTACTTTGATATTATAATTTGTGTATGTATCAATAATTGTCTTTATCTCTTTCAGCCTTTTTACCATTTCGGAATCAATATCAATCGCATATATCTTGTTACACTTTCTTTTACCATTAATAAACCTTAAAATCGTATCACCTGTCGCAGCACCACAATTCAGCCAAATTCCATCATCATTTGGTTGAAATATCTCATCATCAAAATATTTCATTGAGGACGGATACTGCTTTTTTCTATAAATATCATTCTCTATCAAAGCTCTCACGCACTCCACAAAGCATTCTTTAGATTCTCTATCATGTAGCAATTGAATAATCTCCGCATATTCGTCCTCATGATTAAGCAAATAGAAATAGTTCTCAACACTCCTTTTTCGAAAATACCCCATTCTTGCCCTTTCACGAAGAACGAATGAGAACTGATCCTCCCTGTAATCAATTTGTTCTTTTTCTCCAAAATCTGATTCTCTATTGACTATTAGGAGCATCAACTTCGAAGTGTCCAAACAAATTAAATCTTCATAAGTTATTACCTCGATATTCTGTATCTGCTCACTCCTTTCTGCAACATCATAGCGTGACAATATATATCTCGGCTCCACATGCATACTTCTCAAATAACGTATATGCCAAAACAATTCCGGCATAATCTTATCACACCTAATTACTATTCCATATTGCCCCGATGTCAATTGATTGATCTGTGCACACACATAGTCACTATATACATCTTCATAATCATACATAGTATTACTACTTTGTATCTCTCTTAATCTCCCAATAAACTCTCCATCTACTTCATTTATCAATTGTCTCTACCTCCACCTTTCATTTCCATTAATGTCTGATACCATTCCATTTCCATGAATGCAATTTTTTTCAGCCTCAAGTCATCTACAATCTTCTTTCTATGAAATGGTGTAACCACAACAACATACTCCTCATCAATGTCTTTTAATTTTGATAATGAATGAATTTTAATTCCATCAATCATACGTCCTTGTTTTTGTAGGGATTGATCAATAAAAAATAATGGATTCTTTCCTCTTTCCTTCAAATATTGGAGAAAACATACGCCATTCGCACCTGCCCCATAAATAACAACAGGAAGTTTGAGTTTAGAACATTCATTAAAAAACATACCTTCTGCCATCAAATCCGGACCATCTGAAATTAATTTTTTATAGTTTTCGACCTCTTTTTTAAATGCGTAGTTTCGATCAAATTTCATTGCAACTTTTAATGCGTTTTTTTTCATTTGACGGATCGCTTCTGTATCTTGGCACGCCTGTGCAATCTTTTCTGCAATTTCCTTTGGATTCTCAATATCTTTTATTAAAAGTGCAGATTCACTATCCGTCAAATATTCGTTCATCGGAGCAATATCAGATGTCACTACAGCCGCCTCACAAGCACACGCCTCAATAAACACAAGTCCAAAACCCTCCCATCTCGATGGCGTGCACATACAATTGCACCATGAGTAAAAATAGGATAGTTCCTCATGCGACAATCCTTCCTCAAAAAAAACTCTATCAGAAACGCCTTCCTTAAGTGCCACTTCCTGATATTTTTCAATTTCTCCTCTACCAACCGCAATAAGACAATACTCTTCCGGTAAATACTTTAATGCCAAAATAGTATTTTCCAAATTTTTTTGTTCTTCTTTTCTTCCAACATGAAGAATATGTTTTCCCATTCCATATTTTGTATCGAGTTTACAAAAGATATCTTTATCATGCTTTTTTTGGAATATTTTAGTATCTACATATCTTGGAAGATACGTTAATTTATTATCTGAAATACCAGTACAATTTATCACAGCCTTCTTAACTATATTAGATATGCATACCACTTGATCTGCAAACACAATAGATTGGTTAATGCGCTCAAATAACGAATCATGGACAGATATCATGATAGGAATTCCTTGTATTCTGCAAGCCACTGCAATATCACTGCAGAAAAATCCAGCATTTGCCCTTATCACATCTGGCTTAATTTGTGCAACAAGCCCTTGTATCTCAGACAGTTCTACTTTCAAAAAAATTAATGTACCATAATTATCGACGCGGTCTTTTGGACTAATAACATATACTTTGTCAAAAAAACCATTGGGATTATAGTTTTCTTCAATTTCATCCATAGTCGACCCTTTTTTTAACAAATCTCCGGTTGCATCTAACGGGAAAAAAACAAGTGTGCGCATTTTATCTCCTCTCATCATTGTAAAACACTTGATATAAAAAACTGCAAATCTAACATTTTGCTCTCATAAAGAACTTCATACTTTTTTTCTCTTCTGCAAGTCAGAACACACTCCCTTATTTTCTGACATAATATTTTCTCCCCATTAATTTCATAAAACACTTTTTTCCAAAAAGGATTATATAAAATAATATGGTTATCTGCTGATATTTCGTAAATATAGTCCTTTGTCTTTATCCATTTACTAAAACAGTAGCCTTTTCTTCCGCTTAAACTTTCATTAATCTCCTCTTTCTGAATATTTAATTGTTCATCAAATATCCATCTACAGGGCGTGTCAACCGCTTCAGCAATTACATGTGTATCAAAAAAACATATTATTTTTACATTTTTATTCTCAATTTCCTTCCCCTTTAAAATCTTTAAAGTTTTTCTATCTAAACAATAGATCGTTTTTTTATTTACATCAAACACATAGATATACTTTTCGGAAACATCTACAGAACTTAATTTCGAATTATCAATACATACTTTGGAAACAAATTTACACAATTGCATGTCAAACACTAAAATCCCATTCTCAATGACCATATATATATAATTATCTTTTGCACATGCAGATAATATTCCATGCTTTTCAGATAATCCAATTTCATTAGATTCTATATCAAAATAACACATCTCGTCGGAATTAAGTTCAAACTTCAGTATGCGATTATATAAATTAGGAATGCAAAAAAGGTTTCCTTCATATTCTATGGCCTCACGGAATAAGCCAAAACAAGCTTCTTGCACACTAAACGTACTAAAAGTTTTGTTGCTTTTACTATACAAATAAATACAATTTGCAGTGTTTGGAATTAAAACAACCGTATCTTTATTTACATACATTCCAAAAAAGGAAGCTGTTAACTCGAACTTTTGAGTAGGAATAACTTCTGCTATCGTAATTTTTTGACCACTAAAATCAAAAAAAAGAAGAAGTGCATATGAATACTCCACAAACCATATTCCTCCCGAATCCAGGCTGGCACAACAGGATTTTAAATATATTTTTTCATCTTTCACTAATAATCCTCCAAACCAATCATTTTTATGAAATCAGTACCACCCGTCAAACGGGTGGTTTGCTCAGCGGCTATAAGCCTTTGTTACCGGCCAACGCCTAAAGACGCTGGCTTTCACTTTCGTTCAAGCTAATAATGCCTTTGACTCATCGCTGCCCTTAAAAGGGCATTTGTATTACTAGCAACCCTTAAAAGGGTCTTCGTATTCTTTTACACTTAATTTATCCAAAGCTATATCATGTTTTTCCTGCTCTTGGATATATTTCTTTATTGTTGCTTCATTTAATCCTACTGTACTCACATAGTATCCTTCTGCCCAGAAATGTCTATTTCCATATTTATACTTTAAGTTTGCGTGCTTGTCATATATCATTAGTGCACTTTTTCCTTTTAAATATCCCATAAACTGTGATATACTATATTTCGGTGGGATACTTACCAACATATGGATATGATCTGGCATTAAGTGTCCTTCTATTATTTCCACACCTTTGTATTTACACAATGTTTTGATGATATCTCTGATATCTTCTTTGTACTGATTGTATATTACTTTTCTTCTGTATTTTGGTGTGAATACAATATGATATTTACACATCCATTTTGTATGTGCCATAGAATTTGTTTGATTTGCCATTAAAATCACCTTTCCTTTCGTTAAATAGCAGCCTGAACAACTCTATTTTAGCGGAAAGGTGATTTTTTTGTATAACAAATTTGTTGCACCACCCGCATATGATATGCCCCTTGTCAAGTAGACAGGTAAAATATCTAAAATTGGATGTGGATGATGCCTGCATTTCCTTTTGAAGTGCAGGCATTTTTCTATGCACACCATTTCTCTTTATATTTGCTTATTCGTTTGTTTTCAGGAATCGGGTATTCTGTGGGTACATCAGATGACAATGCTTCCTGGCGCACTTCTGATGGGGTTTTACAGCCATATCTGTCCTGTGGACGTTCTTCACTGTAAAAACGCAAATAATCTTTGATTGCATATCTTAGTGAAACCTCATCAATGATTTCGTACATCTGATACATTTCAGATTTTATAATTCCCCAGAAACCCTCTATCGGTCCATTGTCGATACAATGTCCAACTCTGGACATAGATTGCTCCATTTCCTGGTTTTCAAGTTTTTTCTTAAATGTCTTGCTGGTATACTGAAATCCCCGGTCCGAATGAAAAATCGGTTTGGCATCCGGATTTGCTGCGATTGCTTTATCAAATGTCTTAAATATTAATCTGTTGTCGTTTCTTGCACTTACAACATATGCTACAGGATATCTGTCATATAAATCTATAATGGCACTTAAATACAGTTTCTTTTTCTCTCCAGGTACTTTGAATTCCGTTACATCTGTAGCCCATTTTTGATTGGGAACAGTAGCATAGAAATCTCTTTGAAGTATATTTTCTGCCGTTTCATCCGGCTTGGCATAAATATATTTTTTCTTCTTTTTACGGATTACAGAATGGATTCCCAGCTTTTTCATAATTCTGTGGACTCTGTTTTTACTGTACGATGTATGATTGAAATGGTTGATCCAGGATGTCATTCGACGGTATCCTAAGATATGGCAAAAACGTTCATCGTATTCTTTGATAAGTTCCGCAAGTCTGATATTTTCAAGTTCCTCATACGGTATTTCACGATGTAACCATTTATAATAAGCAGCCCTTGATATCTCAAGCTGTCTGCACATCCATTCTATACTCCAGTTTTTCTTTGTATAAAAATATCGGATTGCTAAATATTTTGATTCATGGCGTAACTTTCCAAGCTTCACATCCCTTCGAATTCCTTCACTTTTTTTAACAGTTCAACTACCATATCCTTTTCTTCCAACTGACGCTTCAAACGCAGATTTTCACGCTTTAATCGTTCTAGTTCATCCACTTCGGCATCTGTTTTGTGACATCCTCTCCGATCCGTTAATCCATCTGCACCATCGGTGTCATATTTTTTTACCCAGGAATAAACCTGGCTATAAGAAACGTCAAATTTTGTAGCAGTATTTTTATAGTTACGATTATGATTGATACAGTAATCAACGATTTCTTTCCGTTCTTCCAATGTTGTTTTTCTTCGTGCTTCTGCCATATAGACCTCCTGTTTCGGATTGTAATCCTTAAGCTCTCTATTGGCATTATACATTCTAATCCACTTTCTTAAAAGACCGGAAGAGATATCATATTTTATTCCTAAATCAATGGAAGAGCCGTCACCTCTTACATATTCCTCAACCACTTTCATTTTAAATTCCTTCGAATAAGACCCATTTCGCATTTTTTTTGAAAAACCGGCAAGTCCATGTTTGTTATAAATCAAGGCCCAGTCCTGAATGGTTCTTGAAGAAATACATAGTTCTCCACATATCTGTATTCTAGATTTATTTCCTTCAAGATAATCTATAACAGCCTGTTCTTTTTCTTCAGGTGTAAACTTTGCTTTTCTGGACATGAAAAATACCTCCAAAGTAACAGATTTTTATATTTAATCTGTCTACTTTAGAGGTATCATATCAATAGCAGGTGGTTTATTGTTTCGCACATCTCCATTTCTCCGTTGGGAGAAACTCCGATGCACTCAACAGGCTAAAGCC
>ENA-ORPF01000729-ORPF01000729.1-human-gut-metagenome-genome-assembly--contig:-NODE-729-length-31079-cov-3.848698_pt1 | contig 31079 bp, 19 predicted proteins | sample MGYA00242140_ERZ509070 | MGnify/ENA primary metagenome ERZ509070 (study PRJEB26280, sample SAMEA2338713) | human gut metagenome | biome: human gut; feature: human-associated habitat; material: faeces... | reverse complement strand
GCAATGCTCGGCGATAAAAACTTACAATAAATGTGTTATTGCCTCGCATTGCTTTAAACTTGCACCGCCATAGTCGGACTTGTGCCCTCCTGTGGCGACAGCAAGTGCAATGCTCGGCGATAAAAACTTACAATAAATGTGTTATTGCCTCGCATTGCTTTAAACTTGCACCGCCATAGTCGGACTTGTGCCCTCCTGTGGCGACAGCAAGTGCAATGCTCGGCGATAAAAACTTACAATAAATGTGTTATTGCCTCGCATTGCTTTTAACTTGCACCGCCATAGTCGGACATGCGCCCTCCTGTGGCGACAGCAAGTGCAATGCTCGGCGATAAAAACTTACTTTGTAAGTTTTTATTCCCACTCGATTGTTGCTGGTGGTTTTGACGAGATGTCGTAGCAAACGCGGTTAACGCCTTTTACCTTGTTGATAATGTCGTTGCTTACCTTTGCAAGGAAGTCGTAAGGCAGTCTTGCCCAGTCGGCTGTCATAGCGTCGGTACTTGTTACCGCTCTGATGGCAACGGCGCGTTCGTATGTTCTTTCATCACCCATAACGCCAACGCTTTGAACAGGAAGCAATATAACTCCCGCTTGCCATACTTCGTTATATAGACCCCAGTCGCGTAGGTTTTGGATAAAGATATCGTCAGCATTTTGTAGGATTTCCACCTTTTCCGGAGTGATGTCGCCAAGGATTCTCACTGCAAGACCAGGTCCTGGGAATGGGTGGCGGTTGATTAGGTGTTCCGGCATACCCAATTCGCGTCCAACGTTGCGTACTTCATCTTTGAAGAGGAGTCGCAATGGTTCGCATAATTTTAGGTTCATCTTCTCTGGCAGACCTCCAACGTTGTGGTGGCTCTTGATAACAGTACCGGTAATTGAAAGAGATTCGATGCAGTCAGGGTAGATAGTTCCTTGAGCAAGCCATTTAACGTCGGTAATCTTGTGTGCTTCTTCGTCGAAAACATCGATAAAGCCTTTGCCGATGATTTTTCTTTTCTTTTCAGGGTCAGTTACTCCAGCTAATTCGCTGAAGAATTTTTTAGAAGCGTCAACGCCGATAACGTTCAAACCAAGTCCTTCGTAGTCGCGAAGCACGTTTGCAAACTCGTTTTTTCTAAGCAATCCGTGGTCAACGAAGATACATGTAAGGTTGCTTCCGATAGCCTTGTTTAGGAGAACGGCTGCAACAGAAGAGTCAACGCCGCCGCTAAGACCGAGGACAACCTTGTCGTTGCCCAAAGTTTCTTTCAGATTGGCAACGGTAGTTTCGATGAAAGAAGAAGCACTCCAGTCCTGCTTAGCACCGCAAACGCCGACAACGAAGTTTTCGAGCATCTTTGTGCCTTCTGTAGAGTGGAACACTTCAGGGTGGAATTGAACGCCCCATACCTTTTCATCACAAATCTGGTAAGCCGCAATCTTCACCTTGTCGGTAGAAGCGATTACCTTGAAACTTTCAGGAATTGCGGTGATAGTGTCGCCGTGGCTCATCCATACTTGAGATTTTGGAGTGATGCCTTTGAATAGCGGGTTCTCAGCGTCGAAGGTATCAAGATGTGCGCGACCGTACTCTCTTGAGCCAGCCGGTTCTACCTTTCCACCGTTAGAGTATGAGATGAACTGTGCACCGTAGCAAATTCCCAAGATAGGGTATTTGCCTCGAATTGTTGACAAGTCTATCTTGAATGCCTTTTCATCATATACCGAAAAAGGGCTTCCCGATAGGATTACTCCAATAACGTCCGGGTCGTTTTCCGGCATCTTGTTGTAAGGCAAGATTTCGCAATAGACGTTTAGTTCTCTGACGCGACGACCGATAAGTTGTGTTGTCTGCGAGCCGAAGTCTAAGATTATAATTTTCTCGTGCATAAGAAAGTTATTTATTGATGTTTAAATGATTTCTTTAATTTTATTTTTGTCACCAACCAGCCAAATATTGTCACCAGAATTCAGAATGGTATTAGCATTAGGGCTTTCAAAAGTACCATCTGCTCTTTCAACTGAAACGATAAGTGTAGTATAATTGTCTCGCAAGCCAATTTCAGCCAGGCGCTTTCCGATAAGAGTGGAATTGTTGTCAAGAACGATGCTTGTAAATACCATTTCAATTTCTTCACTTGCCGGTGCCGATGAATTTATTTGTTCTATATGGTTTAGCAGTTGTTGAATTTGTTCGTCAGTGCCGATAATACCCAGAGTGTCACCAGGAAAAATGCGTGTATCGCCTTTTGGAATTGCTATTGTATTTTCGCCACGCTGTATGCTTGCAACGTTAATACCAAAAAGGCGTCCTAGATTAGAATCCCTAAGTTTTTGTCCAACAAACGGGCAGTTATACCCGATGTTTATATACGCAAGGTGCATATCACTGACAAGATTATTGTTTTTTCCACTGCGTCGCAATTCTCTTTCGTTGAGATTATTGATAAAGGTTGATTCGATGCGTTTCATCCTTTTCTTTACCGATTTGGAGAAGTATATTGCAATAAGCACGAATATAGCAAAAGCGATAGTTACAGCAATCAAATGAGAGTAAATTTCTGTAATGAACCCAACGATAAATGCTATTGCTATAAGAACACGCACCAGTCTGAATGCGATAAATGGAACGTTTGAATGAATGCTTGTTTGCAGTTTTTCTCTTTCCCAGTGCTTAGTGCTTGGGTAGCATAGAGCCAATAAGAAAGGCGACATTGCAGCAATTGTTATGCCTGTTGCAAGCAGTTTGCCAAGATTTTCGCCAATTGTTTTCTCCATAATCGGGAATAGGAGGCTGGTTGAAGCATATATAACAGCCACGAGAATAACAGAATAGAGCATTATTCTGGTAATATTCCTCATTGCGATTTTTTTCCATAGTCCGCTAAGTTCTGTTTCGCTGCGTGTGGAGTTTTTGCTGTACCCGTTAATAAATAATGCAAGGCGTTTCGGCATCTTCTTTTCTACCCAACGGCTGAAAGGGTCAGACAGTTTGATAAAGTAAGGCGTGAAGAATGTTGTTATAACTGAAACTGCAACAACAATAGGGTACAGATTTGCGTCTATAACACCGAGCGACATACCAAGAGTTGCGATAATAAAAGAGAACTCGCCGATCTGTGTTAGCGAAAATCCTGATTCAATCGCAATTCTCATTGGCTGGCCAGACGCGAGCATACCTATTGTTCCGAAAAAAATCATACCTATTATAACTGTTAGCGAAAGACCGGCAATAGGGCCTGCGTATTCACTTATAATAGTTGGGTTAACCATCATACCAACTGATATAAAAAAGACTGCTCCAAAAAGGTCTTTTACTGGAGAAATCAGTTTCTCTATTCTTTCAGCCTCGCTTGTTCCTGCAAGGATAGAACCCATTATGAATGCTCCTAAAGCGGAAGAGAAACCAGAGTATGTTGAGCATATTACCATTAGAAAGCATAACCCTACCGCAATTACAAGTAGCAATTCGTTTGAAAGATATTTATGTTGTTTTTGCAGAAATGACGGAATTGCATATACTCCAACAAGAAACCAGAGAATCAGGAAAAATGACAGTTTGGCGATACTTCCTATAAGTGCATCGCCAGAGAAACTGTTGTTAATAGCAATTGAAGAAAGGAGGACCATCATAACGACGGCAAAAAGGTCTTCAACGATAAGAACTGCAAGAACTTGCGATGTGAATCTCCGATGCATCAAGTTAAGGTCAGTAAGTGCTTTTAGGATAATCGTTGTTGACGACATTGAAAGCATGCCACCAAGAAACAGGCTGCTTATAAAAGAGAAGCCCATAATCTTACCGGCAAAGAAACCCGTTGTCATCATTCCGGATATGATAACGAGTGCCGTTATCGCCGCCGAGCCGCCAACGTTCAGCAACTTTTTGAAACTGAACTCCAAACCGAGAGAAAAGAGCAGAAATATTATACCCAATTCAGCCCAGAAGTCGATATTCGCTTCATTGACAACAGTAGGGAAGAAGCCACAGTGAGGGCCAACGAGGAAACCTGCAACAATGTATCCAAGAACAACAGGCTGCTTTAAACGCTTGAAAATCACCGTTGCCAAACCGGCAACAACAAGGATTAGGGCAAGGTCAGAGATAAGACCTGTTTCATTTTCACCTTCAGATGAATTGCTTTCCTTTGCGGGTATTTCAGTCGCTACACTTTTGGAAGAACTGCTTAGTGCTGTTTCTCCATTTGCTTTTAGTATATTGTCGAAAATCGGTACGCTGAAAAATTTATCCAATTCAATCATAAGTTAAAGTCGCTGTCAAATGAAACGGATTTAATATTGCCAAGGCTTTTTAGTTTTGCGAACATAGTCGTCATATCAAGGTTTGCTTTGACAAGAGTTATCATACTAATCGTTGTTGAATTTTCAGAAAAATCCTGTTTCATGAAAGTATCAACGATCCTAATATGCTTGTTTAAGATAGTTTGCTGGATTAAAGAGATGTTAATATCAGTTTCTGCAACAACGATTTTGAGAGTTTTTGTCTTCCATCCGATATTTACCCGTTGCTCATAATCTGAAACGCCAGTAAGAATGGCAATCATTATAAGGGTGGCAATAATTCCTACGAGGTACATTCCCGAACCTACCGACATACCAACCATAGCCATCATCCATATACCTGCAGCCGTTGTAAGTCCCTTGATAGTTCCTTTCATTCGAATTATTGCCCCGGCACCAAGAAAACCGATACCTGTAATTACTTGGGCTGCAATGCGCCCCGGGTCGCCGTTTTTCAGTCCAATATATTCTTGTGGGATATACACAGACAGAATCATAGCCAATGCTGCACCTGCAGAAATCAGAGCAAAAGTACCCACTCCGGCGATTTGCCCGCGACTTTTCCTTTCGTAGCCTACGGCACAACCGAGGGCTGCGCTCAACAGCAATCGTAGAGTCGCATTTGACAGGTTCACTTCTGGCGATTCGCACGCAGATAGTGCACTGCTGATAATTCCGCTGAGTGATGCTATTTCCATTAGTGCAAAGTTATAACATTTCAATTGGCTTTGCAACCGATTTTTTACCTTTTATTTTTATATAACGGATTGTGCGGAAAAATGTTTGGTTGGAAAATAAAAGAGAAGGTAGTGTGTCATAATTGCAAATTGCTTCCTTACTGTTGAAATTCGATTTCAGTCAGTTACTATTAGTAAACTTCTGTTGGCTTCATTCTCAGAGCCTTACGTTTTGTCAATTATAACCACCTAAAAGGGGTTGCGTCAAAAATTTATTTTGACACAACCCCTTTCCTCAAAAAAACAATACCTACTATTTTACAATGAATCGCTTAGTTATGCTTGAATTTTCATTACGCATGTTAAGGAAGTAAACGCCCTTAGACAAGTTAGAAACAGAAACCTTAGTGTTACCATTGTTTCTTTCTGAACTGAAGACGCATACACCTGCAGCATTCATAATTTCAATGTCGTAGTCGCTCATGTCAGTGTTGATATTCAGCCAGTCAACAGCAGGAACAGGGAAAATTCTTACGTTTGCTGTTTCGATAGTCTCAACAGAAGAGAATTTATACTCGTCGATGCTAAATGGAAGTCTTACAAACTGCAATTTGCCCTTTTGCTTAGCGCTGATGATAAGTTCTCCGCTATCAAAGTCTTTTGCGCCAAGAATTTCGAGATTGTCGCCGCTGATTGTTGCTGTTGCGATGCTTGCGTCGCAATTGTCAGTAATAGCGTACTCAACAGAAGAACCGTCGCTTTCAACGGCGAATAGAGAACTTAGGCTGATTGGTCTTGTTGATGAAGTTCCAACAATTTGTTCCTGAGCATCGGTGATTTCTCTTGAACCGCCGAAATCATCAAGACAGAAATAAGTTGGAGTAGTCAATCCGTAAGCATTTCTCTTAGTTCCTTCAAAAGCAAACTTGAAGTTCTTCACCTTTCCGAGGCTTCGAAGGTCAACCCATTGCCAAGAGTCGAGGTAGAAGTGGTCAAGACTGTTATCAGAGCGGTAGTCTGCAAGGTAATAATCCTTAGAGACAGTAGAGCCGTCCGCTTTTTCTGCATTGATGATAAGTTTGAAGTAGTCACCTTTCTCGAAACCAGTGTTAGGGTTCGACATACCGTCACCGTTAACGATAGCATTAGCAGTGTAAGCGGCATTTGTAACGTAGAAACCACTTACAATGTCTCCTTCCGTGCGGTTGTTGCTAACCTCGATAGTGTAGGTTGAACCAGATTCAGGAGCGAAGGCAACGCCGTAGTTAGCGGAGTTGTGTCCGTGTCCGACGGCAGACTTGTATTGGTCATTCAAGCCTGTAAAGTCAACAGAAGTTTGGTTCGACAAACCGAAACCACCCCACCAAGTTGCTGTATGGCGGTTAGTGAAGAAAGAGTATGAGCCACTGATGAATCGGGAGTCTGTACCTGGGTGAGTATAGTCGCCATTATCTTTTCCAAGACCGTTATAGTAACTTTCTGGAGCAAGATAGTTATCGTCAAAAGTAGCCACGAAAGCAGGGCCTGCCACGTAAATTGTTACTCTGTCGTTAAGAGTATTTCCCCAGGCATCGGTAACTGTTACGTCGTAGATTCCAGAGTGTTCAGGTTTTGCAATAGAGCATTCAGCAGTAGTTGCGATAACTGTTGTCATAGCGTCAGTCCAAGAGTAAGCAAATGGAGCAACGCCACCGTTTGCAGTTACAGAGACTGTTGCATTTTCGCCAGCAGTTACCGAAACTTCCTTAGATGAAGTTTTGATAGTCAAAGGAAGCGGTTCGCCGCTGAAGTTGTCGATAAAAGCGTTACCGGTTGTTTCAAAGTCAATTTTTGTCACATATCCCTTGTCTTTCAAGTTGATGAATGACCAAGAGTTTTCAGTGCTTGCAAGGTTGTAAGGCTTCATTTCGTCTTGACCGTTATAAGTCTTAATGGTAACGTCTTTATCCGATTTCAAGAAGAAACCAGTGAGAACCAAGCCAGAATCTGTATTTGTTAGTTTTACAGAGGCGTTAGTTCCAACTTTAGCAGCCTTATCGCCGTCAACAACAGCGTCGCTGATAGTTTCAACAGTAAAGTTAGAGAATTGAGCAGTACCGTCTCTGAAGCCTTCTTCATTTGTTGTAGCGTTTTCGAAAGTAGAAACCTCAGTAGGGTCAAATGTTGTTGTGAACACGTCAGAGGCAATAACTTCAGAAACGCCAAGGCCGTTGAGGCTCATAAGTATAGAGTAGAGTTTATACTCAGTTTGTCGTGACAGACCAGTTAACTTAAGTGATAAAACCTTTCCTTTTCTAAGTTCAACAACATTTAGAGTTGCCATGAGTTCATCAGTAGAAGGAGCAGGTTCTGATGCTTTCTTAACAAGAGTAAAAGCAGTAGCGTTAATATCTGTCATCAGTTCGGCAGTTGCAGAAGAATTATTGATTCCCCCAAAAGCAGGGTATCCTTCAGAATAAGCAGGAACATCAGCATATTCACTGTATTCGTATGCTCCAATAGTTGGTTTCGTTGCATTTCTAAAAGTACTGTCTTTGTCAGTCTTGACGTACTCAAGTGGAAGTGCGTTTTGCAAATTACCAGCCTCAGTAGGAGTTAGAATAGTTGCAGAGTAGAATTTAACCTCTTCGTTAAAACTGTTCTTTTCGCCAGATGTAGCAACCCAGTCAGTGAAATTTGCAAATGTTGTTGGGTTTGATTTGGCAAAGCCAGTACCGTTTGTAAATACTACATTATTAGAGAAAGTAACACCCTCAATGCAATTGTCTTTATAGAAACGGTAAACGTAACCGCCTTCTGTATTGACAAGGATGTTGTTAACAATGGTAACGTTTGTTGTTGTATTGTTCAACCAAAGAGCAACGCCGAATGCCGAATTGTTTTTAGTACCGCTCATTAGAACTGTATTATTTGCAATATTGACATTTGAAGAAGCCGAAGAAAGTTTTATACCAGCAGATGTTGCAGACGGGCAAACAACGGAAATTTCGTTATTTGTGATTATGCCAGGCTTTTCCTGAGTGCCTTCAATGCCACGAATGTTTACAGCAGTGGCATTTTCAGCAGTTGCCAAGAAAACAGAGTTCCCTTCAAAAATAAAGTTTTCAGAAGTTTCAACGTCAACACCGTAGAATCCAGATTTTGTAGCGGTTGTATTCTCTATAACGTTTCCTTTCAAAGTCAAGTCGCGTTCTCTTGAAGAAGAGTAGAAAGCCTTAGAACCTTGGTCGCGGAAAGTGTTGTTTTCAACCAAGCCTCCCTTTTGTTTTGGCAATTTTACGAAAGAACTACCTTGAATAACTACGCCGATATAACCGCCTTCAATCAAGCAGTTCTTGATAGTAGGGAAGTCATTGTTGCAGTTTGCAACATTTTTCGCATACTGGTTAATCAATCTGATGTCTTGGTTTGCAGAAGCCGATTCAGATCGTTTGGTGAATATGTGGCAGTTGTCAACAGTCACGTGACGACTCTGATTCCTGTAGTGGATAACTGATGGGTAGTTTAAGTCTGTAGTTGTAACGGTTACTCCCTTTAGGGTGAAATAGTCAACGCCGTCGAAAGTGAATACGCCGTATTCATCGTTCATCTTGTCGTCGGAATAAGGAGGTTCAACGTAGTAGTCGTTGAAAATAACAACGTCATCACGTTTCCCGCTTTCAGACTGAAGGGTAATAGTGTTTGTAGAAGAAGCACCAGGAATTTCCGGCACTTTGACAGCCTCTTCGTAAGAGCCCTTTTTGATGTTTATAGTAACAGGACCGTCGATACCGCCTTTTATGGCATCGATAGCAGATTGGATAGTCTTGTACTGGCTGTCCTCGCCAACGGTAAGAGTTCCGCTAATTCCTTTTTGTATCTTAGTTTCAGCAACGACTGCTTGTGTTGGAGTGTAGTCCGCATTGGAAACAGTCACTTTCTTCAACGACATCTTGATGCGTTTCATAAGTTCAGCCTCAGAAGAAACATTATATGTCAGCCAGAAATGGTATGTTCCAGCAGAGGTAATCTTGTAAGAGCCATTGAGTGCGTATGGAGCAGCATTTGCTTCCATAACCTTGTCAACCGGGCTGAATGTTGTTTCTAGACCTGTTGTAAATACAGAAATGCCATTTATATATGTTTCAGTTGTTCCTTCGGTTGACATCTCAACAGAAGTAAAGTCAAGTTCGCCCTTGTCGCCTGAAACAGTAACGGCAACGTCAAGCATTGCAACGTCGGTCATGCCGCGCATTACCTGTAATGGAGCAACTGCAGTTGCAGTAACTTCAGAAACCTCCAACGCCTTCATTTCATATTGGCAAACTTCGATTTCCCAACCGTCAGAAGCGTAAGAGTAAGAAGGAGAGCGGAAATTAACTGTCAATTTACCGTCAGGAGATTTTGATACAACGTCGGCAGGCAATGTCGCTTGTGACTGGTATTTAATGTCTTCCTTACCAGTCGCCGAACCGCCGTAGTAAATCTTCATAGCGTCGTAGTTGCCGTTTGGTTTCCATTTCTTGAAAATCATCTTGATAACTTTACCGGCATCTTGAGGAGCGAAAGTAACAGTGCCTTCAAAATCTTTAGGTGTTTTACCGTCAGGACCGCCAAAGTCGTAGAACATCAGAGAGTTTGCTCCGATAGTTACTTCTCCGTTTTCGCCCTTTTGAAGTAGAAATAGGTTTTTGATAGTGCCGAATCCTTCTGGGTCACCAACCTTGATTTCAGGAGTTGCAACTAAGCCGTTGATTTTTGCGGACGTATATGCGGCGTCGATTTGAGTATCGATAGGAGCAGTGTCGCTAATATCGTATGCAACGATGAAATTGTTGTCACCCTCGAGAAGAGATATAGGAGCGGAAAGTTTGAATACCGCAGATTTTGTTTCAGGGGTGATTGCAATTGTTTCAAGCGGAGTATTCTTAACAACGTCAGCATTAGCACCGTTGTAGTAAAGATAAGCATTTTCTACGGCAACTTGTGAGCCTTTTAGGTCGATTGTTATTTCGCTAACCTTTTGAGGGTCAAGGTCGCCTGCTGTCTTGATGTTGAAGCCGATAACCTCAAGATTCTTTGCACCTATCTTAACTGTTCCGTCAACAAGTTGTGTTGCAGAAAAGCCAGCAATAGTCATTGGAACAGATTTGTATTCACGAACTTCTGCAGTCCATCCTTTTGCTGTATAAGAAGATGAAGTTGTGTTGGCATCGAAAACAACAGTTAAAGCACCGTCTGCAGATTTAGAGCGGATAATTCGACCAGGACCTTTATCCTTGTCATCTGCGTTTGTCAAAGACCAGAGAAGTTCTCCCTTAGTATCCTTACCGCTATATACCTCAAATTTGGCTTTTGTAGCCCATGAACTTGTAGAGTAGTAAAGAGCAAATGATTTGATGTCAAGTTCGATAATCATACCCTTTGAACCAGGAACGAAAGTCGTTATTTGGTCGCCTTCAACAGGGTTGTAGCCGTTATAACTTGATAGCGGGTTCTTTTCGCTTGTAAACATCCAAGTGCCGTAAACAGTTTTTTCAACTTTACCGACTTTGGAAATCACCGTATTTTCAATAATAATTTCACCGTTAGGGTTTCCGTTGGCAACAGCGTTTTCTTTGTCAGATAAAGTAACGGCCTGAATGGCGGCATCAACTTTCTGTCCGTTTGTGACAGTAGAAGCGATGTCGTATGTAACCCAAAAATAGTTGTCGCCCTCAAGGAGACTTGTTGGAACTGATGCGTTTATTGTGTAGGAATCAGCATTTACCTCAGCCTCACCAACCTTTCTGGCAGTAGAGAACTTGTTTGAGCGACCTGTATAGTATATGCTCGCTTTTGTGATGTTTGCAAAAGTTGAGTTTGAAGTAAGTGTGAATTTAGAAGCCGTCAAAGCCGGTTCTGTGTTTGCAGTCTTGATGTTGAAAGACAGAGCAGGAACGTTTGAGTCACCAGCACATGCTTTTAAATTGCTTTCTTGAGAAGCAGTTATGCTCTCAACGGTCATTGCTGCTGGCTTGAATTGCGAAACAGTAGCCTCAAAACCGTCTTTTGGGAAACCAGTGTCGCATGTTAGAGTGACTGTTAAAGCACCGTCGGCAGATGTTGAGCGGATTTTTTCAGGAACGCCATTCTTGATGCGGCAGATAAGGTTTTCTGGCTTCGCTTCAGTGCCGTTATAAACGTTAAGAATTTCATTTTTGTTGGAACTTTCGAAGAGAGTGACTTTAGTGAAGTCAATCATAATCTTCATACCAGGAGTTTCTGGTTTGAAAGTTGTTGTTCCAACAAAGTTTTCAGAAATTTTACCATCCTTACCACCGTCGTCGAAGAATAAGATAGCGTTATTTCCTACGTTATATGAAGAAATTCCCTTTTGCATAAGAACCATGTAAGGCAGGTTGATATTAACAGCATTCGCCTTAGCAAATCCGGAAAATCCATTAGGATTATCAGTAGTTTTAACACCGATAGCATCAACCTTTACGTTGGCATTGAAAGCCGCTTCAGGCAATATGTCACTGGCAATAGTGAAGAAGTTGCGGTTTTCTTTTAGCGGTTCTTCCAAGGTGAATTTGTAAGTGCTGCCTTCGTTAGAAATAGTAGCGTTAAGAGGCAGTTCGTCCTTGAATTCACTTTTAATACCAGAGTATAGTTTCAGTTGAGTCGGGTCAACAACGTTTTCGTTTACAGGAATAGTAAATGAAACCTCAGTGAGTTTTACAGGATTGAGAATTCCTGAAGCGTCAACGTATACGCCAGCAAGGGCAACGCCTTTCTTGGCAGTTGGAGCCGCCAATACTTTAGAGTTGTCGCCACCAGCGGCAGTTGTGCTCATGTCGCTGACAGTTATTGTCTTTACCCGAGCAACCCATCCATTGCTTCGTTTGCCATAACGGAATATACATCCAACAGAAAGGCAACCGTCGGAAGCGGTAGAAATGAATGTTTTGTTGACATACTGACCTTCAAGTTTCTCCAAAACGTCACCTTCTGGAAGAATTGAAGAACTTGTTACGCCAGATGTTGTTTCCGGGTAAACAAATTTGTTGTTTGGGTCAACTTCTCCGTTATAGACATTTGCGTAACCAAAGTAAGAGCCAAAGTCAGAGCGTAGGTCAAAATCTTCAAAAGTGATTTGAACTACTTTCCCTGGTTCCGCAGGTTTGAAAACGATTGTAGCAAGAGTGTTGTCGGAATTTGAGGAATTGATGTAACCTGTTCCCTTATAGTCGTAGAACAGCATCTCTTCCGAAACTTCCACCACTTGCTTGCCCCAGCGGGGCATAAGAATTTCTTTCATAGCCTGGGCATTGGCGTTGCTTGCCCCAAATAGGGTAAAAAGCAGCGTTACCAGCATGAAAAAGCGTGAAATTTGTTTCATAAGCATGATGATTAGTTATACAATAAATAAATTTTTAAACATTTATTGATTAACTTTCATGCTCTGCACGAATTGAAAGAAATAAAGCCTAAATGCGACCAAAAGGGCCTTTAATCTTTAGAAAAGTCAAAAGTTGGCATCATTTCTACTCTTTGCTTTAACTCCCGAAAGCGATGAAAATTAATCGAGTAAGAGAAATGGCAGGTCTTCTGACTTATCCCTCCTCTCGTACGCCTTCCCGCGAAGTACAGAACTTTGCAGTGACATAGTGTACGGGTTCAACAGGAATTACAGCAGCGGGTACTGTCGCCGATTCTAACGGCGTTCCCTTTTATCGTATATAAATACGAACCGTTTCGGGAGCAAAGATAGTGCTTGGGATTCATATAAAAAAACAAATTGTGGATTTTTATTTAGTGATTAAGAAATTAATAGGTTAATAGTATGGATAGGGATTATATAAATTATAGAGAAATAGGATTCGGTTCGGCATAGCCAAGTTCGAAAACTTCGTTTTCACTTGTCTCTGCACTCACCTTTCACTATATTTGTAAAAAAATAGGAAATGTTATTATCATCAAAACCATTTACCTTTGACAGAGTTGTCAGGTTGTTGATAACGGTAGGTTTTTTTGTTGTCGTTATCTGTTTGCTCAACGTTCTTAGCGAAGCGTTGTTGCCGTTTTTTGTTGCCTGCTTGTTGGCTTACGTGTTTAAGCCGTTTGTTGAGTTCAATAAGAAGATACTTCATGTTAAGAATAATATTATTCCTATTATTCTGTTTTTGATAGAGATGCTTTGTGTATTATTTCTATTCTTCTATTTGCTTGTTCCGGTGATTATTGACGAGTTCATCGTTGTTGCGAATTTGGTTAAGGATTATGCTAATTCTTCCAGCAATCAGAATTTGCCGGTCGCCGTTGATGAATTTATCCGCAAATATGTTGATTTCGAGCATTTGAAGGACTTTTTGACGAAGGAGCAATGGATGGCGTTGATAAAGAATACACTGCAAGGAACATGGACCTTTGTTAGTGGCAGCATTTCAGTTATTCTGACAGTTGCAAGTTGGTTTATAGTGCTGCTATACTTTATTTTTATCCTACTTGATTACGACAATTTTATAGCCGGTTTGAAGCGTCTTATCCCTGACAGGTACGAAAAGGCTATATTCAGGGTTGTTGGCGACGTTAAGTATAGTATGAACAAGTATTTCCGCGGTCAGGCGCTGATAGCTTTTCTTGTTGGAGTGCTGTTTAGTATTGGTTTCAGCATTATAGATATGCCGATGGCGATAGTAATGGGTATGTTTATCGGCTTTCTGAATTTGGTGCCTTACTTGCAGCTGATATCAATACCGCCCACGATATTTTTGTGCGTTATCTATTCTGCGGAGACAGGAACGAGTTTTTGGCAGATATTTGCCTTGGCAATGGCAGTATATATTGTAGTTCAGGCTATTCAGGATTTGTACCTTACGCCGAAAATTATGGGTAAATATATGGGATTGAACCCAGCAATTATATTGCTGTCATTATCTATCTGGGGAACGTTGCTCGGATTTATCGGGCTTATCATAGCCTTACCGTTAACAACGTTGGTGCTTTCATACTATAATCGTTATGTAATAGAAATAGATAAAGAATATTCAAATAGTAAAAAAGATGAATTATTGTCCTAATTGTGGAAGAGCAACTAAAGGGTCAGAGAGATTTTGTCCTAATTGTGGAACATCGTTGAACGGAAACTTTCCGCCATTATATAGTGATAGACAAGATAATAGTATAGAATATCCAAATTTAAGAGGAAGTGATATGATTATAGATGCTTGCAAAAAATTTTGGTTGCGAGCCTTTGATTTTGAGGGCAGAACGTGCAAGCCATATTTTTGGTGGGCTGTTTTGATGTGCTTTTTGTTGAGTGGAATACCAGGTGTTGGTTTGGTTGTATTAATTCCATTAATAGCACTAACTATGCGCAGATTGCATGATATGGGAAAAAGCGGAATATATTGCCTTTTTGCATTAGTGCCTGTTGTTGGGTGGATTGCGTTGCTGGTAATGTGTGCAGGTGATGGGGATAGATTTTCCAACGAATTTGGTGAGCCTCAAGAAAATAATTATTAGAAAAAAAATCCTTGGTTTTGTGATTCTATTAAATAAATACTATATTTGTGATTGTATTTAAAACCTAAATCGTTATGAGATATTGTCAAAAATGCGGTAATCCAGTAGGGGAAAATGCTGGATTCTGCCAGAATTGCGGAGCGCCTGTTCTGCCACAGCAACAGCCGCGTCAACAAGCGCAGCAGAATTTTTACCAACCGCCTTATAATCCAAGTCAGCAGGTATTTAGTCAAAATCAAGGTAATGGAGGTGTAAAACCAATGGATTTTGGAACAGCGCTGAAAAAGTTCTTCCAAAATTATGCTAATTTTGAAGGGCGTGCCCGCCGTGCTGAATATTGGTGGCCTTACTTGGTTGTTATGATTGGCTGTTGCATTCCTTTCCTTAATATTTTGGTCGGCCTTGCAACAATGATTCCTATTATTGCGGCCGGTGTCCGCCGTTTGCATGACTTGGGTAAAAGTGGACTATATTATTTATTTGTCCTTATTCCAGTCGTTGGCGGTATTATTCTGCTTATTTGGTTTGCTCAAGAGGGACAGAGAGGTCCTAATGAGTATGGAGAAGATCCTAAGTATTACTAATATTCCAGTTTAGTTATATCAAACAGGGTTTCGCAAAGAAAAAGGCGTGACCCTGTTTCTTTACTGACACTATGATATTTCATTCATTTGAGTTTTTGGTTTTTCTGCCGTTGGTGTTTGTTCTCTACTATGCCTTTGCGAAGAGGGTGCAGTGGCAGAATGCCCTTGTCGTTGCATCAAGCATGGTATTTTATGGCTGGTGGAACTGGAAACTCTTGTCGTTGATATTATCGGTTATAGCGGTCAGTTTTGTTTCGGGACTGCTGGTAGAGCGGTTTGCTGACAACCGGAGAAAGGCGAAGGCAGTTTGTACGATTGCAGTTTTGCTTATTTTGAGTACTCTTGGGGTTTTTAAATACTTTAATTTTTTTGTTGATAATTTCGCGATGCTATTGGAGCGGTTTGGTTTTTACCCTGACAGGGTAACGCTTCATTTGGTTTTGCCTGTTGGCATAAGTTTTTATACCTTTCAGACTGTTGCTTATATTGTTGACGTTTATCGAAAAAATATTACTGCATCGCAGGATATTATCTCATTTACTGCATTTATTTCATTTTTTCCGCAGTTGGTGGCTGGACCTATTGAGAGAGCAAGAGACCTTTTGACTCAGTTTGGCGAGAGTCGCTGTTTTGATGCGGCGATGGCTACTGACGGACTCAGACAAATGTTGTGGGGCTTTTTCAAGAAAATCGTAGTTGCAGATACCTGTGCCGTTCTTGTTAACCCTGTTTTCAGTGATTATGCTTATGCTGATGGCGGTACGCTTGCATATGCCGCTATACTTTTTACTATACAAATTTACGGAGATTTTTCCGCTTATTCGGATATCGCAGTTGGAATAGCCAAACTGCTTGGTATCCGCTTGTCAAGGAATTTTGACAATCCATACTTCTCTTCATCGATACCAGAATTTTGGAGAAGGTGGCATATCTCGCTAATGTCGTGGTTTAGGGATTATGTTTATATCCCCTTGGGCGGAAATCGCAAAGGTAAGTTTCGCCAGTTGTTGAATGTTTCCATTGTGTTTCTTACCAGCGGGTTATGGCATGGGGCAAACTGGACCTTTGTTGCGTGGGGCGGTTATAATGGCTTGCTCTTTCTCCCGTCGGTGATGTTTAAGAAATCATTTGCGAAAGTCAATGCGTGGACCGACAGTTTAAAGGCGTTAAAGATAATGAAGATTATAGTTACTTTTGCACTTGTTGTTATTGGTTTTACGGTTTTTCGCTCGGAAACCATTGGCGATGCTGTTGATTATTTTGCGAGGATATTTGACTGTGGTTTGGGCGGATTCTTTGCCAATCCGATGACTATATTTATCTACGTTGCGGTGATGCTTGGTGTTGAATGGTATGGCAGAGATTATGACTATGGTTTCCGCATTGTAGGTAAGGTGCGAAGCCGGTTCTACCGTTATGCAATTTACTATGTAATGATTGTCTTTATCCTTCAAAAGGCGTGTGAAGACATTCAGTTTATTTATTTTCAATTTTAGGCTGCGATGAATAAAGTTTTCAAATATCTGTTGAGGGTTCTGGTATTCCTGATACCGGCGTGGCTTCTTATAGTAGTCTATCTTATTACAGATCCTTTTAAGGTCATACATACAAATTCCCCCTTTTATGCCGAGGAAGGTTATTTGGGAGTTAATTCGAATGCCGGATATATCAGTACGATGACTTTTAAGGAGAATTACCCAAGGTATCATTACGATTCCTTTATTTTCGGGTCGTCAAGAAGTATCCATTACAGTGTTTCCGATTGGAAAAAGTATATTGGAGATAGTGCCAGTTGCTATCATTTTAATGCCGATGGGGAAACGCTCTACGGAATGATGAAAAAGGTTGAGTATATCGACAGTGTTGGCGCTAAGATTGAAAATACACTGTTAATTGTTGATTCTTACCTGCTTGAATGTGATTATAACAAGCCTGGACATTTATATACAATATGTCCTGAACTTGAGGGCGGAAGAAATCAGGTAATGTTTCACTGGCAGTTTTTAAAGGCGTTTACCAGCCCGGAATTTTGGTACACATTTGCAGATTTCAAAATCAATGGGGAATTGAAGCCATATATGCTTAACCAGTTGATTATTTCTCACGAATATATCCATTATGACGTTGGCACTAATGAGGTTAGGGATATTCGTTTTGAGCAAGAGATAGCGGAGGGACAATATTATAACTCCCATCGGTTGGAAAATTTCTTAAATTTAAGAAGAAGACCGTTTAAACGAGTTATTGGAACGCGTCATAAAGTAATGCTTGAGCGTATTGCATCTATATTAGAAAGGCATGGTGCGTCATATAAGATAATTGTTCACCCAATATACAATAGGGTAAATATAGATTCTGAAGACTTGAAAACGCTAAAGGCTGTTTTTGGAAAAGAAAACGTCTATGACTTTTCTTCGGATTCTGTATTGACAAGCGACTATACTCTATTCTATGACCCTCATCATTTAAGGCCAAAAGGAACGCAACAAATACTTGAAAGGGTATATTTGCCTAAAGTTTAATTATAAAAAAAGATTATTTTTTTGCAATCAAGACTGTAGCGTATGCTGATATGCCTTCCTCTCGACCTGTGAAACCTAGCTTTTCCGTTGTTGTAGCCTTAATGGATATGTCGGCTTTGTCAACAGACAGGCATTCAGCCATAACTGCTTGCATATTCGGTATATGTGGGTTTATTTTAGGTCTTTCTGCACAAATTGTTATGTCTGCATTCCCGAAAACATAGCCTTCACTGTCAAGGAGACTTGCAACGTTTCTAAGTAATATTTTACTGTCTATACCTTTATATTTCGGATTTGTATCGGGAAAGTGGAAACCGATGTCGCGCAAGTTGGCAGCGCCGAGTATGGCATCGCAAAGAGCGTGTATGACCACGTCGGCATCGCTGTGTCCGAGAAGTCCTTTAGTATGTTCTATTTTGATTCCACCAAGCCAAAGATCCCGACCTTCCACCAACTGGTGGACATCGAATCCCATTCCTACTCGTATGTTTATACCGTTAGCCATCAGTTTTTACCAAGAAGGTGTTTAAGTCCGTCCATATCGAAAGTTAGTGAAAATCTCAAAGTTTGGTCGAGGGGACTGTTTTGTGCAGTAGCAAGCATATATGCTGCGTCGAGTTGGATAACGTTCAGGGAGAAGCCGGCTCCGAATGAGAAGTATTGACGATTACCCTTCATTGCATTTTCATAGAAATAACCGGCGCGTACGAAGAACTGTTGGTTATAATTATATTCTGCTCCCATAGAAACGGTGATTTCTTTCAATTCCTCTTTGAACCCCCCAGGAGCATCGGAGAACGACTTGAAGATACCAGAAATGGAAGATGTGTTTCTCCAGTCTTCCAAAGCCTCTTCGTAAGCCAATTGGTCATCTGTTCCGTCTTCAGTTTTATAGTCAGATTGGCGAGGTCTGGTAGGTACAAGTAATTTGTTTATATCCAATGATAAAGCAAGGTTATTTGCCTGTGCAATTGGAAACGTGAAAGTTGTTCCTAATCTTAAGTTTGTAGGCAAAAATGCAGGGTCATTACCGTCGTTATAAGAAACTTTTGAACCGATGTTTGAGATGTTGAAACCCCAAGACCATTGGCATTCGTTGCGTCCGATAATTGGGTAAGTAGTCAAGAAACCGGAGATGTCGGCAGCAAAAGCAGAAGCACCGCTTTGCTGCTCAGCGGAGTAAGCATCGCTAAAAGCAAGGTCAGAATAAATATATCTCAAAGCCACACCCATAGAAAAACTTTCTGAAAGTTTTCGAGAGTATCCGAGGTCGAAAGCAAGTTCGTAAGGATTTACGGTATTTGTAACAGTACCAACATTATCTGTCATTTTGATTTCACCCAAAGAGAAATATCTTAGAGAAGCACTGACTGCCTGATTGTCGCTGCTTCCTATTTTCCAATAGCCTGACATATTTGCCAGGAAAATATCGTTTACCAATTTTCTCAACCATGGGGTATAGGATAAACTGATAGCCGCTGTACTATAAGCGAAAGCGTATTTAGATGGGTTCCAATATTGGCTATAGGCATCAGGCTCAGTAGCAACGCCAAGGTCTCCCATAGCTGCACCTCTTGCATCAGGAGCAATATTTAGAGATGTAACACCTGTCTGGACAGGGTTAAATTGATTTGCAGCATTTTCATCAGCCGCCTTTGCTGGAATGCTAAGGGCTGTGATAAGTGCTGCAACAATAATTCCTTTTATCTTCATTTAAAAATACTTTACAAGTCTGTACTATTACTAACTGAAAAAATCTGATTTTATTGCTTCAAAATGACAATTTTTTTGATTTCAGTTCCAATATTGTTTATTTTGGCGTATGCGTTATAGTCTCCTGCAGCCAATCTCAAGCCATTGTTGTCTGTAAGATTCCATTCGTAAGGGAATGAAGAAACATTAGTGTTGTATAGGATGTTTCCTTTAGAATCGGTTACAAATATTTCAGCAGTTTTAATATCTTCGCTGTTATCAAGGTCGAAATTTACTGCAGTTGTAGTAGCAGGGTTTGTGATAATTAGATTTCTGTCTAATTTGTTGTCAACGAAGAAAGAAATTGTTTTCCTTTGAATGTTTCCGCTGAGGTCGCTGATTGAAACGTCAATAGTATGACGCCCGTTATCAACATCATAGAAAGGCACGTTGAAAATGCCGTTTGCTTCATTAGCAGGGTCGTAGTTATAAATTGGTGCAGTTTTTTTACTTGAATCAAGGGCTATTGTCATAGATGAGACAAAAGATTCTGTTGAAGTGTTAATTCCTTCATTGTCTAAGACCTCTCCATAGACGGTAAAGTTGCTGCCAACAGTCATACCGTCTTTGAAAGTGTTGGGGTCGTTAATGTAAAGACTGCAGATAGTAGGACTTTCAGAGTCTTGTGACTGCTCAGAAGTCAAAGTTCTGTCAATTGCAAGATTTTTGTTAGAGCCCGATAGGATTTTCCCGTCTGTTCCTTCTGCAATCATACGAATCATAAGACTGTTGCCAGTAACTGTTTCTGAAAAATTCGGAATTGTTATAGAACAACTGAATCTGCCGTTTATAACGTCAGCTTTTGTTTGGTTTAGAGCCTTTCCCCTGGTGTAAATGTCGGTATAAACGCGAGTGTTGTGCTCGTCGGTTTTTAAGGCTGATATAAGGAATCTGTCTTTGTCGTAAAGTTGGACAATAACATTTCCCATGAATGATTCGTCAGCAGTACCGTCAGGCAATTTTATTTCTCCTTCTAAAGTAACCTTATCGCAAAGAGCGGCCTTTATTTTAGAGTCTTTATGAAGGGATTGACCGTTGATAGCGTTTAGAACAACGCGGTTTTCAGGAGGTGTTAACCTGATTGCAGGGTCGCCGAGAATACAGTATTTCAATTTGTTAATTGAATTTTCCTTTGCGTTGTTTTTTGCATCCTTGAAAATGTTGCCAATTGTTTTTTCTCCCATATAGTATTCAGGTAATTTTGCAAGACTTGTTGCAAAACTGTCAGAAAGTTTACCGTTTAGATTGGTGTAAACAACGCGAGTGGAAGCAATTGCCGCAATTAGTCCGCCATTCTCGTTAGCAAACATTGTGCTAACGATGTTAGAACCGCCGTTGTCGTATCTTGCTACATCACACGTTGAAAAGTAGATAATTGGCAATTGCGGGTACTTTGTTTCCTTCCCTTTGTCAAGGTTGGTTATTATTTGTGTTTTTGTCAGGGAGGTAGGTGTCCCGTGTCCTACGTACAGGGCAAAATATTGTCCGCTGTTTAGGTATTCAAGAAATTTCTCTCTTACAGTGTTTTTGTCGTAGCATTGGAGGTATAGTTTGTTGTAGTTAACGTCAAAGTTGCCGGAATCAATCATTTTTTCAGAGAAGGTTTCGCATTGTTCCAGGTGAATGTCATCATCGCCGTTTTCTGCAATCAGCATAATGTTGTTTCTCCACTTGCAGTCGTTTTTATCTCTTTCTTGAGTGTATTTGATAAGTTTGTCGATATATGTCTTTGCTTCTTTGGGTGATGATACAGGGATTCTTCCCACAGCAATTTGCAGTTTTCTTTGAGTGTAAAGAGTGTTTGAGTCGTCAAGAAAGCCGAAAAAGTCATCAGTACAGTATGATTTTGTTTGGTTATTGCTTGCTTCTGACTGGTATGTAAGGAGTTGCTCAGACTTAGCATTTGTATAAATCATTCGGTTGTCGTATGTTCCTTTGCCAAAAAGAAGTAGGTATTTGAATTTATTAGGGTCTCTATTGTATAGCATTTTGCAAAATAGTCTGTATGCCATAGCGTCTCTGTTACCGCCAGAAAATTCATTGAATATTTCATCCTGATTGACAACGGTTACATCCATTCTGTCATATTCTCGATGGAATTGGGCAAGTCTTTCCGCTTCATCTTTTAGTATTGAGTTTGTAATGATCAGCATATTCGGAATGCTTGTCATTCCATGAAGGTTCTGGTTTTTAACTTCACCAGCAAAAGCAGGTTGCTTTTGGGTTTTGTTTGGGTCAAAAAGAATAAATTCCAGCCATGTGTTTTCCTTGTTGTAATAGAATATAGGCTGACCTTCTCCGTTTACCGTTGTGATGCAGTTTTTTACGTGATAAGGTTTTTCAGAAGATGCGCCTTTCTCATTTACCATCCAAATAAGCATTTCTTTTCCCTTATATTCAACGAACTTCAAGCCATTTGTATTGATGTCAGCATAGTGTCGTATTTGGGATTCAGTTTCAGGAAGTCCGAGAAATGTTGGATAAATGATAGAGGCGTAGTCAACCCAAGCCTTTTTAAGTTTTCCTGGGGTATTTATGCTTATTTTGAGCGAGAATTTATTGTCTTGAGATGTAGAAGCGTCTATATATGCGCCATGTTCAATTATTCCATATTCAAGGTATGATATTCTGTCGTTACCGGAAATTATGTTTGCTGTAGTCCTTGTCATGTTCTGTCCGTTCCACTGGCAGTTTGTTTCCATTTCATCGGTTCCATAAAGGCAGAGTCTGTCGGTTAGATACAATTTTCCTTCAGCGTTATATGCAGGAAGGTTTGGAAAGAATGTAATTTCTTTGTCCTTTGTAAAGTCCTTTCCCAAGAAAGATTGACCTGTAGAGCCGGGGTTGTACAGTTCTTCTTCGTAAGACCATACTCCAAATCCGTTTTTATTCCATTGCTTTATGTTGTCAGCGGGTTTGCTTTCAAGATTTTCGATCTTTAATGGAGCCTCGTTGCCTTCATCAGTTAGAAATAAGGCACCAGTGTTAGAGTATGGATTTGCTTTAGGAATAAAGATTCTTATACCGTCGCTTGTTGTTCTGATTGAATCTTTGCTAATGCCTTTTGTGTAAAAGTAAATCTTATTGTTTTTGTGCATTGTGGGAGTCTGCTCCAAATCATCCATACGCGGGAGCAGATAGTCTTCGGAAAGAACGTTCCCACCTTTTCCGTAAACTTTCACCTTATTTGGGTTTGAAAAACCATATTTTTTAGTGTAGAGTATGATAATTCATATACACCGGCGTCTGTTACTTCTATTTTAATCCATTTACCTTTGGAAAGAACTGATTCATTCTTGAAATTAATAGTGGCAAATAAAGGAAGAATGATTAATAGGCAAGTGATTGCCGTAATAATTCTTTTCATGTTTAAGGGTTATTTTATTTTTATGTCGATTGAGTCATTTCCATTAAGCGATGCTGTTATTTTGTTGCCAATGGAGAGGTTAATTGCTTTATGATTAGTTTCTAAAAGAATAATATCTCCTATTTTCAGCGTGAAGAATTTGCTTGCGTATTCAATAGCATATTCTATTTTTTCATTTAAATTCATTTCGGCAAATTCTTCGCATGATGTGTTTGTTTCTACTTTGACATTGACGTTATTTCCTATGCTTCTTTTGTCAAAAAATTCGCCAATTATAGTTGAACCGTCGAAGGCAGTTGCTTTTGCCCATGGTTCTCCATTTTTTTGTAGTTCTGAAAGCAGGTCAGTAGTTGTTATTGACAGGCATAATCCAATTTCCTGATAGTATCTGTCGGCAAATTTCCTTGAAATGTTTTTCCCGAGTCTGTTAATATGTGCGGCAATCTTTGTTTTTGCCTGAAACTTTTCAGCAAATTCTGGAATAAAAAAAGGTTTTCCGCTTTTCTGCAAAGCGGAATCAGCAATTATATCGATTTTAAAATTGTCGATATCTTTAGGTGTTAAAACAATAACCTTCACTTTTTGTAGTTTAAACGATTGTACATAACGGCGAGGTGAGCGTAGATAGAAGTGTTTTGAATCACGACATCATCGTTAACCTTTATTCTAAAGGGGGTAAAGTTCCATATCGCTCTTAGCCCGCTTTTGGCGAGGAGGTCTGCTGAAGCCTGTGCGTGCTCAACTGGTACGGCAAGTATTCCGATACCTGCATTGTACACTTCTTGCCTTTTTTGCAGTTCGGCAATGTCGTAGATTGGAATACCGCATATTGATTTTCCGATAATGTTTTTATCAACGTCAAAGCCGGCGACAATACGCAATCCATATTGCATCAAGCCTGAATCTTGAATAAGAGCGGAACCGAGGCTGCCAACTCCAATCATAAATGCGCTGTGCACTTCATGAAACCCAAGGAAGTTTGACAGTTCGGTGGCAAGGTTTTCTACCTGATATCCTATTCTGGTTTTTCCCTTTATGTTTAGAAAAGACAAATCCTTAGCAATTTGAGAGGCATCAACATTGATTTCCTTTGATATCTGGGTTGATGAAACATGTTCAATATTCTGAGAACGTAACATGTTTACGTATGCCAGATACCAAGGAAGCCGGCGCAGTGTAGGTTCCGGCAGTAGTCCTTTTTTATCTTCCTCTCTCATCTTTTTCGGTTATTTTTGTCTGGTACAAAGATAGTGAAAATAACTTTTAAAAGCAAGTGTTGATAATTTCAAAATTAAATAGCAAACGGCAACAAAAGATTGTTAAAATCTATTGTTGCCGTAATGTAATACGCGATGTGCTAAATCTTTAAGAAGCGGTTAGTCACCGCATACAGCTATGCGCTTTGTTGCAGATGACTCATTTACGCCGTCGGTAGATATTGTTGCTCTGTATAGGTATATTCCTCTGTTTACCCTAACGCCTGAGTTGTCGGTAAGGTTCCAAGTGACAGGCATTGACAGGTACATGTCGCTGCGTCCTGTTGTTGTGTTTGTCCAAACCTGTTGCCCCATCATATTATACACCTGAATTGTTACAGTGACGTTCGCGTCTGGGCGGTTGTGGCGGATATAGAAGTTGGCTTCTGTTTTTGCCGGGTTTGCATCGGTATATACGTCGAGCATCTTAGGACTTAGGCCTTTTGCAACGGTGAAAGATATTTCCTTTTCAGAATGGTTGCCGAGGTTATCCCATACGCGCAATCTTAGTGAGTGGCTACCTTCTTTAATTTCTTTCATTTGGAATGCAAGAGTGCCTATTTTTTCAATGTCTTCGCTATAATAAGGTTCGAGTTCATTGAATGTTGTTTTGCCGTCAAGAAGAAGGGTCATTTGGTGGCCTATTCCGGCACTTGATATGTTGATTCCTGATTCGTCATGAAATTTTGCAATGATATATGGCGTTTCATTGACGATGTCGCCGTCTTTAAATTCGCTATCGTTGATGACGAACATATCAATTTGGGGACCTTCAGTATCTGTCTTTTCTTCTGTTGAGTAGTCATAAATATAGAATTGAGATTCTATTCCGTTTGCATCAATTGATCCATCCTCATTTGTTGCATAAAGAGAAATCATTCCAGGTCTGTAATTGTTTGATATTTCCATAGGAACTCTGAAGGTAAATTCGAAAGTTCCGTTTGTTATCGGGTTTACTCCGCTGTACAGCTTGTTGCTCCATTCGTCAAAGGTGAACTCGAGTCCGGGGTCTTTGTCTCCTTCTCCGAATCCGTTTGTTGTTACTGACTCTTCAGCGTCATATACGGTGGTAAATAGTTCGCCGTTCATTTCCGACAAAATGTTTCCGTTTAAATCTTCAACGTGTCCCTTTAAAGAAGCGAGGCTTCCTGCTTTTAACTCTATAGCGTCATCAGTTCCAACGATTTTTCCGTTTATCTTGTCAATAACTATTTTTTCCTGTGGATATTTCAGCTTCATTGCTGGGTCGCCGAGAAGAACATATTTCCAACGGTGTCCTCCGTCACTTGGACGGTTATTTTTAAGTTTGACAATAATGTCACCAATGCGGTCATATTCGCCGTATTGATTCTTCTTTGTGAGGAATTTTCCCATATCTGCGGCAAATTCCCCATTGTATGAAATTCCTGTTGCTCGAGATGATGTCAGCATACCGATAAAACCGCCCTGGTCATTAAGGAATAGAAGTTCGCCGCCAGAAACGGCAGCGTCGTCCCAGCGAGTAAATTCGCAGGTTCCTGTGTAAATGAAGGCAGGATGCTTGTAAAAATATTCTGAGTTTATGTCGTTCCAAGTAAGCAATCCGTTGTGTGTCCATGATTTAGGGTTTGCGTGTCCAACGTAACTTGCGTATAGAACGCCGTTTTTGAAGTTTCTTAACATCCTTTCTCTTGCTTCTGGATAGTTTTGTCCTGTACCGTCAGATGTCCTTTCAAAGGCATCGATATAAACTCTGTTATATACGTACCGTTCTCCGCCGTTTGCTTGCATGTTTTTTATAAATTCGTCGGATGAAAGCATGTGTATTCCGGAGTCACCGTCATCGGCAATTATCATTATGTTGTTTTTCCAAGCGCCTGGGTCATTGCTGTTTACGTATTTGTAAAGTTTGTCAACAACTTTCTTCGCCTCTGCAACACTTTTAACAGGGAAGCGTCCTGATGCGATATTTAGTTTGCCGTTTTTTGTGGAAATGTCTGTATTGTCCTCAAGTACGCAGAATACATCATCAGAGTTGAAACTTGAAGATTGCGATGTTATGTTGTCAGACTCCCATGTCAGCAGCAGAGGATAGTTTATGTTTCTTACTTCTGGCGTTATTTTGCGGTTGTCGTAAACGCTTCTGCCGAAAAGAATTAGGTATCTGAACTTGTCGTTGCTGTTTTCTGGCAGCGTTTTGGTTCTTTCCCACCACATTTTGCATATTTTTCTGTATGCCATAGCGTCAGGAGTGCCAGATGAAAATTCGTTATAAATTGCTTTGTCGTCGATGACAGCGACCTTCATCCCATCGTTTGTTCTATGTAATTCGGCTATTCTTTCCGCTTGTGCGGTAAATTCAGCAGGTGATATAATCAGCATCGTAGGTGTTTCCATACCGTGTATGTTCTGGTTGCTGATATTTGCTGCAAATTCAGGAGAGGGGAATGTGCCTGAAGGGGAGAATGCAACGTATTCTCTTCTTCCAGATTCTGTCTGTTGGAAATAGGCGTAAGAGCCTTCTTTAGAAGTATTGACTGTTATAGGCCTGTAGTTTGTTGTAATGTCCCAAACAACAAGGTCCTGCTTTGCTCCAGCAATAGCGAAAACGCTGTCGCGGCAACTTTGTGTTGTGCTTCTGAAAGCCATTGAAGGCTCATGCATTTCGAGTTTCCGAGTGTAGTTTATAGTTATGTAATCAAGGTATGCCATGTGTAGGATACCCGTATTTTCATATTCTATACCTATTCTAACTTTTTCACTCGGACTGTTTATCTTACCGTCGCAGAACTTGACGTTGCAAATAGCGTAGTTGTCGTTTAGAGAAACGCCTTCAATATTCATTGATGTGCATTTTTCTGAATTGCTTGTTACGTTGATAGTGCTGCGCCCCCCTGCAACCTTTGCAATGAAGTTTACTCTAACGTATGCATCTAATCCCGGAACGGAATTTGCAAGGGTGAAGTCAAAATATTGTGAAGATTTGTATTTGAAGTCTTCTCCAACAAGAGAAGAACCTGTATTTGCTGGTGCCGTTTGCTCTTTTTCGTGGTGAATGTATTCTGGAAAAGAGGTTATAAGTGGACCTGTTTGTGCGTTTGCGGCTATACCTGTCCCTTCTTGTTTTGGAATTTCAATGTCTTTGTCCGAAATAAAGTAGTATCCATTAACTGAATATGGATTAATAGTCCGTAGCAGTCGAATGTTTCCAGTACCTCTGTCCTGCCAACTGGTAGGCCCTTGAGCATAGAAAATTATTTTATTATTGTCTTTATATGTAGGGATAAGTGGCAGGTCATCAATGTAGTCGTTACCGAGGCGTTCTGATACTTTAGCACCTCCGTAGCCGTAAATATTTACTTTTGAAATGTCTGAAAAACCCCATTTGGAGAGGGTGCTTTTTGTTATTTGATGAATACCAGATTCGGTAATCCTTATTTTTACCCATTTGCCAGTTGCAAGTGCAGATTCGTTGCTATATTCAACGGCTTTAGCATTTTGTGGCAATGCCCAGATGATTGCACAAATTATGCTGACTGATATGTATTTCCAAGATTGAGAGATATAGTGTTTCATTATTGTTTTAAACTTTATATAGCAATGCTTGATTTTATAACGGTGAAACAGGTTATTTATTGCTTGGGTTATATAAAAACGCGTATGTTTTGTGGCTGTTTTTGAATAAGTAGAGTGTTCTCTTAATTGTGCTCCTGTTTTGTCAGAAAGTCTTTACGTCCCTTTTTGGCTTATGAATGTCTGATTGTATTTTTAAGCGGATATGCATTTTTTTTGCGTGGTATATGGTTTGGAAAATGTGTTATTAATTTTATTGCTCATTTTTTTAGTAATGGTTATACTTTGAAAAGATATGTTGGGGTGTTATGTTTTTTACCATCTTTTTGTGAATAAAGAAAAGCAAAGGAGGTATGCCAAAATCTTTGACACACCTCCTTAGAATCTTATTATAAAAAATTATAAAGCTTTGCCGTCGCTACCGAGCACGTTGATAATTTTGTGAATGTAGAGTTTCTTCATGTTATCACGAGCCGGGCCGAGGTATTTACGTGGGTCGAATTCTGCTGGAGATTCAGCGAATACCTGGCGGATAGCAGCAGTCATAGCAAGACGGCTGTCAGAGTCGAATGCATCAACTTTTGAAGACACACTCGCCATAAGTCCCTGCTCAATACCTATCCGTATATCAATCTGACTGCGGTATTTTTCACGCAGCCCGGACAGTGTATCAAAGTAACTGTCAAAGTCAATTTTAAAGACGATTTTCCCATCCTCGGGAGGGTAGTCGTAGTCATTATGCTCCGTGAAGCACATGGATGTAAGTCCAAGTTTTAAAGCTTTTTGAATCATTGATTCCGATGAAGCGTTTGAATCAGATGAGAATGAAGAGTGAAGATGATTGTCACTTATTATATTCATTGTGTATCCTCCATACAGTGTTTTCAGACAGTAAAATTATAAGATGGGCGTTGATATACGTCAAGGATACATGATGATAATATATGTGATGCCGGAGCAGGTCGGAGCCAAAAGCCAATGGTCAAAAGCCAATGACATTGATATAGTCAGAATATACTTTATATATACATCAAACTTACATTTTATTTACAAAAATGAATGGCAATGATATAATGCTATCGATAAAAATAATTAAAAATCAACTACTGGAGGAATTATGAGTTTAACGGATGTGGGTAATCTGTTTGAGTTCGCAGGCGGCATAGGAATGTTCCTTTACGGAATGAATCTTATGGCTGATGGAATGCAGAAGACGGCAGGCGGCAAGATGCAGAAGCTTCTTGGACTGCTTACCAGTAACAGATTCATTGCGATTCTTGTTGGTGCGCTTGTTACTGCAATAATACAAAGCAGTGGTGCAACTACGGTTATGGTGGTTGGTTTTGTTAATGCCGGTATTCTTACACTTACGCAGGCTGCCGGTGTTATCATGGGAGCTAATATTGGTACTACAATAACTGCATGGATAGTATCAATGGGGCAGCTTGGAAGTGCGGCAAAAGCATTTTCACCGTCATTTTACGCACCGTTTCTGGTCGGTATAGGTGCGTTCCTTATTCTGTTTGCCAAGAAGGACAAGCAGAAGCTTGCCGGAGAGATAGTGGTAGGTATAGGTCTTTTATTTATGGGACTTGATTTTATGTCAGGTTCAATATCACCTTATACTGAACTGCCGATTTTTTCAAAGGCATTTGAAGTGTTTGGATCTAATCCGCTTCTTGGTGTTATGGTTGGTGTTATTGTTACAGCGATTCTTCAGAGTTCATCTGCATCTGTCGGTATTTTGCAGACACTTGCACTCAATGGAGTTGTTACTACTAATGCAGCAATATTTATTACACTCGGACAGAATATCGGTTCATGTGTGACGGCACTTATTTCCTGTGTGGGAGCTAACAGGACGGCAAAGAGGGCAGCATGTATCCATCTGCTGTTCAATGTCGCAGGTGCAATACTTTTTGGTACGCTTGCATTTGTATTATTTGCAATAAGACCTGATATTGCGGCACACAATATTACAAGTGTTGAAATATCACTTTTCCATACATTCTTTAACATTACATGTACACTTATTATGTCTATGTTTGTGAATGTACTTGTTAAGCTTTCTGCTGTAATTGTTCCCGGAGAGGATGAGGCAGCAACAGATGTACAGACAGACAGTGATTATCCGCAGACCCACCTTGATGACAGAATTCTTGAGTCACCATCGTTTGCAGTCGAGACGTCACTTAAGGAAGTCCTCCAGATGGGAAGAATATCATATCAGAATATATGTGATTCCATGCAGGCTGTTATCAATAATGATACCGAACTTGCACAAAAGGTATTCAGAACCGAAAAAAGAGTAGATTATCTCGAAGAGACACTTACGGCATTCCTTGCTAAAGTTAATAATCTGGCACTTAATGAGTCCCAGCATCTTCTTGTTAATGACCTGTTTCATGCAATAATTGATGTGGAGAGAATATCAGACCATGCAGAGAATCTTGCAGAGATTGCAATGTACAAAACAGAGCATAAGATTGCGTTCTCTGAAGAAGGCACAAAAGAACTTATTGAGATATGCAGCATGGTTAAGGATTCATTTGGAACTGCACTTCAGGCAAGAGCAACAGGAAGTGCGGAATATGTACGTAAGGTGCGTCAGCTTGAGGATGATGTTGATAATTTTGAGGAAGAATTGAGAGACAAGCACATACAAAGACTTTCCAATGGACAGTGTATCCCACAGAATGGTGTTGTGTTCCTCGACATACTTTCTAATGTAGAACGTGTGTCGGATCATGCCAATAACATTGTAAAATGTGTTATGGATGAGATATAGGGATACTGTATACAAAATATAGCGTTACTATAAGATAAATATACAAAAAAACGACAAAATATACAATAAAACAAGCATATTTATCAAAAATTGCAAAAAAGAAAAAATTGTCTTGAATTTTTTGATTTTATTATGTAAAATATGTAATGCTATAGTTAATAGGGTAATAATTTTTTTAAATATTCTAGGAGGAATTACAATGGCAGTAAAAGTAGCAATCAATGGTTTTGGCCGTATCGGCAGACTTGCATTCAGACAGATGTTTGGTGCAGAAGGATATGAAGTAGTTGCAATCAACGATCTTACAAGCCCTAAGATGCTTGCACACCTTCTTAAGTATGATTCTTCACAGGGTAAGTATGCATTAGCTGATACAGTTAAGGCAGGCGAAGATTCAATCACAGTTGATGGTAAGGAGATTAAGATTTACGCTAAGGCTAACGCTGAGGAACTTCCTTGGGGAGAAATCGGTGTTGATGTTGTTCTTGAGTGTACAGGTTTCTATACATCTAAGGAGAAGGCTTCAGCTCATATTAAGGCAGGTGCCAGAAAGGTTGTTATTTCAGCTCCAGCAGGAAATGACCTTCCTACAATCGTTTACAACGTAAACCACAATACATTAAAGCCAGAGGATACAGTTATTTCAGCAGCTTCATGTACAACTAACTGTCTTGCTCCTATGGCAGCAGCTCTTAATGGTTATGCACCAATCCAGTCAGGTATTATGTGCACAATCCATGCTTACACAGGTGATCAGATGACACTTGATGGTCCTCAGAGAAAGGGCGACCTTAGAAGAAGC
>ENA-ORPF01000726-ORPF01000726.1-human-gut-metagenome-genome-assembly--contig:-NODE-726-length-31132-cov-8.846800_pt1 | contig 31132 bp, 24 predicted proteins | sample MGYA00242140_ERZ509070 | MGnify/ENA primary metagenome ERZ509070 (study PRJEB26280, sample SAMEA2338713) | human gut metagenome | biome: human gut; feature: human-associated habitat; material: faeces... | reverse complement strand
CTCTTTCTGTAAATATACTTTTATTTGAGCGCATGATTGGGGAGTATCGAAAGAATAATGCCTTAGCCTACAGCGAACGTTTCTTCATAAATCTGCGGTTTAACCATTTTCTGACAGGTTCGTCGTAAAGTTTCAGGCAGAGGCAGGCCGTCAGGATGCTTCCGAAATATACCGCTGCTGCAACCGGCCAGGTTTCTCCGAAGGTATATTGTCTGGTCTCTATCAGCCAGGAATAGAATACATACATGATCGGGTAGTGTACGGCATAGAGCGGATAGGAGATATCTCCGAGGAATTTGCAGATGCGGGTGGACTGCTTGTCGGTTGTCTTGCCGGAAGCACCGATGCATACCAGAACGGGGAATATGACTGCAATACAGATCATTTCGAATACACCGTTCAGGCAGACGGGAGATTTTCCTTCAATGTAGGGAACACAGAAAAGAACGAGCAGGACGATTGCGCAGATCCAGAAAGCGCCTCTTATCTGGAACGGACGGAAGTTTCTTGATATCAGCATGCCCAGAGTGAAAGGAAACAGCATCCGGAGCAAGCCTCCCAGGAAGTTCTGTCCGTCGAGTGTCCATCCCACTCCCAGCATGCCGTATCCTACGACATCGAACAGTGCAAATCCTGCCAGTCCCAGTCCGAGCAGAACGACCAGAACGGTCAGTGCCTTGTTGCCCAGACGACGGATGAAAAGTGCATAAAGCAGGTTGCCGATGTATTCGAAGAACAGCGACCAGCTTGGTCCGTTAAGCGGAAACATTTCTCCGTTGCCCCGGATGTCGTAGCCTGCTCCCGGATAGGCGGGAATAAAGAACAGAGACAGCAGCAGGGTCAGCATGACCATGGAGGTTGCAACGTGCGTTCCGTCCCATTTCACACCTCCCTGTACAAAGAAGGCAATGACACCGATCACGGCGCCCATTACGATCATGGGATGAAGGCGGATCAGACGTCGCTTGAAGAAATCTTTCATTGTCAGCGTCTTTCCCCATCTGTCGTCGTAGGCATAACCGATAACGAAGCCGGAAAGTATGAAGAAGAAGTCTACTGCCAGATATCCGTGGTTGATGGTTGTGATCAGTGTTCCTCCTCCGGCAAAGGAGAATCCTTCGAAGATGTGATAGAATACGACCAGCAGGGCGGCTACGCCTCTCAGTCCGTCAAGAAGTTCATAGTGCGGCTTTGTATCTGTGAAAGCCGATGAGGAAATGACATTTTTCATATTTGTTGTAGCTGTTGTGATTTTCTTTGCAAAGGTAGGCAATCGCAGTCAATAATAATTTGTCGCAGATCAAATTACGCTGTTCTTCTGTCTGTTGCATTGATTTTTCTGATCGGGGATTTTCCTGACAGAATGTTTCTTTTTCCGCTTTTTGGCTGACTCCCTGTTGAGGCATTTTGCTTCATTGGGGAAGAGGTATGAATGGAAACCAGATAAACATACAGGTCTGTACCCGAAAAGAGGGATAAATATGCGGATTTTCCCGGTTCTGACTGCATACCTTTACTGAAACTTGCAGACGATTCAATGAAGATGACTATTCGTTTTGCCGATAATGTTTAGACGTTTCGTCTGAAACGTGCAGACGAATTTCCGGAAAGGTCTGCAAACGGATGAAAAAAGGAAGGCAGACCTTTCCGGATTCGTCATTTTGAGCTGGAAGGAGTCTCCCGGAAGTGTTAAAATTTGATCTAATCGACAATGGTACAGGGAGATATCCGAAAAATCGTTCGCGAAATCAGAACGGCCCGTCCTTCAGGACGTGAATTCCTGATTCTCACGGGTCGTAAAAAGCAAAATGTCAAAATGAAATCATTTCCCTTCGTCATCCCATGATCCACCTTCCTATGTTGCCTGATTTTCTGACTGCATAGACAAATATCCAGGTTACGGACAGCAGCAGGATTGTGCAGACTATCATTTTCAGCATGGTATGTATCGGAAGTGATTCAACCAGCATGTAACAGGGGCCCAGAAACAGATAGTGTGACATCCAGATCCCCAGCGTGCACGTCGAGATGTTTACGGCAAAACGCCTGATTCTTTCTGATCGTATTTTCACTTTCTGCATGGCAAGAAACAGGGGAAGTGTCATCATCAGTACGTTCGGGCTGCAATAGGTAAAAAACAGTTCTACCAGTTCCACCGGTTGTCCGGGCACTGCAGTAACCGATTTGAAGCCCAGAAAAGTGATGCAATATCCTGTGATAAAGACGGGCAGGCCAAGAGCAATGAGTCTGCTCCAGCTGATATTAACAGGGTTGTTGATAAGATAATGACCCAATAGCAGGTAACCGTTGAATCCCGCAAAGTAATAAAGAAGCCCGAATTCATTCCATGAACAGGTTCCCCACAGGTCTTTTGTGAGATATTCTCTCAGATAGGGAATGAAGAGAGAAACAAACCACAGCAACAGGAAGAATCTTTGTTCCCGGACAGAGGCTTGCCGGACCCAGGCAGAGAATATAGGCATGTAAAGATATAAACCGATAAGAAGATAGACATACCACATCTGAACCGCCAGGAGAGAGAAGTTGAAAGGAATCATCAGAATGTGATGCAAGGCTCCGGAAAATGACTGATCGGGTTCGGCCCAGGCAAAGAAATCGTTGATGACGGTTGGTGACAGCCCCAGCAATCCGGTTATCCAGGGGAAAAGGTTATAAAGGACTGACCAGATCAGAAATGGAACGACGATCCGGGTAAGACGCTTGCCGTAAAAGCTTCCCCAGAGATTGTACCAGGGTTCTGAACGTTCGGCCGGAGTCACATTGTCGGTACAGTGGACAGCTATCATCATGAAGATAGCGATGAATTTCACAAGATCAAGCCATATAATTCGCTTGTTGCTGCTTGCATAGGATGGTTCTTTCATTGTTTTTTGCAACAAAAATAGCCACTGCCGGGAAGTGTTTTTTTGACATAGATCAAAATCTGTACAGGAAATTATTTTCCGGCTCTGATTCTGTTTAACGTAGATATCGATATGCCGAGGAAGGAAGCGATGTAGCCCAGATTGACTCTTTGGCAGATATCCGGAAATGTGATGAGCAGTGCTTCATATCTTTCTTTTGCGGTCATTGTCAGATTGTCTATCCGTATGCATTGCAGCGACAGCAGGCATTCCTGGTGGATGACTCTTCCCCAATTGGCAATTTCGATGTTGGTTTCATATAATTCATTGAGGATGCTTATGGGAATGGAGTATGCCAGAGTGGGTTCGATGGTTTCTACATATTCAAATCCGGCCCGATTGTGATACAGACAGAGCAGGTCGATGGATTCATCAGAAACGGGATAATGGCTTTTGATGCTTTTTCTGATGTTGCTTATTTCCGGATAATTGTCCATGTGTTTCCGTATATGATAGGTTATGCTGTGACCGGTTTGAATGGTCTTCCCGGTCTGTCAGGCAGACAGTGTCAGTCGAACACCTTGAATTCATAGCCTTGTTCCAGCAGCCATTCGATGGAGCGGGGCAGGGCATATTTCATGTTCTTTTCCGATTTCAGGGAATCGTGGAACGTGATGATGGAGCCGTTGCGTGCATATTTCTTCACCTTGGCAAATACTTGCCGGCCGTTCAGCCGTTTGCTGTAGTCGCGGGTTACAAGATCCCACATCACGATGCGGTATTTCCGTTTCAGGACCATATATTGCAGCCATCGCATGTGTCCGTGCGGCGGTCTGAACAGATCCGTATGGAGATAGGCGTCGGCTTTGTCGGCATTGGCCAGATAGTTCCGGCTCAGGTATTCGAATCCGCGGATATGATTGAAGGTGTGGTTGCCGATGCGGTGCCCTCTTTCGACTACCATCCGGAACTCTTCCGGATGCTTGCGTACATTGTCTCCCACCATGAAGAAGGTTGCCTTGATGTGATATTTGTCCAGCAGATCCAGTACCCAGGGAGTTATCTCCGGGATCGGGCCGTCATCGAAGGTCAGGTAAACGGCTTTTACCTTCTTGTCCATGCGCCAGAGGGCACGGGGATAAAGCCAGCGTACGATTTGAGGGGGTTGTTCTATCAGCACTTTATTTAAAATTTAGGGCACAGCGCATTACTCCGCAGGGAGAACGCGCTGTGCCTTCTGTTCTTTTATTTCTTGCCTACACGCTGTTCCAGCAGCTTGTAGAGTTGTTCAAATTTCTGTGTATAGTGTGCAGCCGAATCCATGACTTTGCCGGTCGACGGATCTTTCAGCAACTCCATTTCCTTGCATACATCGTCCAGGATGTAGAAATAGCGTGTGCAGTCTTCGTATGCACCTGTGAAGCGGACATCGTCCAGGCTCATGTACCAGGAAATGTATTCCACGGCATTGTCAGCCAGTTGTCTCAGGATGTTGTCGGCTTTGGCATGTTCGCCCAGCTCGATGTAGTCATGAGCCATTTCCTTTGAGCTGCTCATCACGTAGTCGTGACGGACTGTCGTGCTCGGGATCACCTTCTCGCAGTAGTCCAGAGCCTTCAGGGCTTTGTCCTTCTTGCCTTCTCGGATCAGCTGGGTGGCCAGCTGTACGAACATGCGGCGGTGAGTGTCGCACATGCGCAGGACGGTTTCATCCAGATAGATGTCCGGATTGTCGATTCCTCCGAACTTGAACTTGTTCATCAGGTTGTCGTACATCTTTTCGCTGTCCAGGCGGCGTCCGAGCTTCACGTTGTCGAACGGAGTGATGCGGTAGGCCAGACCTTCCTGCAGGAAGTTGTTGGTCAGGTTCAGATGGTTTTCCGAACCTACGGTGATGGCCATGTAGATGGGACGTTCCCAGTTGGCATTGGCCAGCATTTCCAGCATCATCAGCTCACTCTTGTAGAGCACGTGCTTGCCTTTCAGTGAAATGTGCATGTATTCCGGAATGGAATCCGGTGCCAGCATACCCGAACGCTTGATGGCTTCCTTGTCCAGTTTCAGTACGATACTGTCGGTAGGAATCATCTGCAGGCCTTCTTTCGGCGAACGAACCCAGTGCTTCAGAATGTTCTTCAGTTCGTAAGGATTGTCTCCGAATTCCTGCTTGGCTTCTTCGGGATTCTGTTTGTAATAGTTCATGACGGTGCTCATGGCTTCCGGACGTACATAAACAGCTTCGTTGTGGCCGGATACGTAGTCTATACGTTCCCAGTTGATCGGTACTGAAGGAGAGTCGTAGGCCGGACGGCGCATCTGGTCGATGTACCAGTCTGTCTGCAGATAGCTCAAGTTGCAGACGCGCACATCGGTGCGGAATCCTTCTGTTTCCTGGTTATACCACAGGGGGAATGTATCGTTGTCACCGTTGGTGAAAAGAATCGGGTTTCCTTTTTCCGGCACGGTGCTCAGGTAGTTCTGTCCGAAGTCGCGGCAGGTGTAGCGTCCGCTGCGGTCGTGGTCGTCCCACGTCTGTCCGGCCATTTGTATGGGGACGAACAGGGCGAGCAGGCTGACCAAAGAGGCTGCGGTTTCCGGCACCTTGAGACGTTTCAGCCCGTCTACGATGGCGGCTACACCCATACCTACCCAAATGGCGAAGGCATAGAACGAACCGGCGTAAGCATAATCACGTTCACGCGGCTGCAACGGTGTCTGGTTGAGGTAGACCACAATGGCCAGACCGGTCATGAAGAACAGGAAGAAGACCACCCAGAACTGGCGTACGCCTTCCTGGTTCTTGTAAGCCTGCCAGAAGAGTCCGATGAGTCCCAACAACAGGGGCAGGCAGTAGAATACATTATGTCCCTTGTTCTCTTTCAGTTCGGTGGGCAGTTTGCTTTGGTCGCCCAGACGGGCATTGTCGATGAACGGAATTCCGGTCAGCCAGTTACCGTGTTCCAGTTCGCCATTACCCTGTATGTCGTTCTGCCGTCCGGCAAAGTTCCACATGAAATAACGCCAGTACATGAAGTTAATCTGGTAACTGAAGAAGAAACGCAGGTTTTCGCCTTGCGTCGGTACCTTTACCATTACCATTTGTCCGCATTGGTCGTAAGGCACTTGCTTGCCTTCCACGCCGCCCATCCAGTCTTCGTAAGCCCTGACGTGCTCGGGGCGGTCGGAATACATGCGCGGGAACACCATGTTCTGGGCATAGATTGGTTCCCTGTCGTAGTACACGATACGGTAAGCATCTTTCTCATCGGCGGAATGTTTCTCCACACGTTGGTAAATCGGTGCCCCTTCTTTATATTCCGGCATGCAGTAGCCGTCTTTGGTCTCTAACTGCACCTTTGAAGTGTAGGCCTGCCCGTAGAACAACGGACGGCTGCCGTATTGTTCACGGTTCAGGTATTGTCCCAACGTGAAGATGTCCTCAGGTGAATTTTGGTCCATCGGCGGATTTGCCGTGGAACGGATGACGATGACGGCGTATGTGGAATACCCGATCATGATCATCAGCATGCAAAGCAATGAGGTGTTCATGACGCGGGGGCTGATGAGCGGTTTTCCCTGTACCTTGCGGCTGAGGATGAAAGCCAGAATGCCCAAAACGATGACTCCGATGACGAAGCTGCTCCATCCGTATCCGTAGAAAGGAATACCCAACATGCCTACGGCTACCAGATAGGCGATATTCATGCGGCGACGGCTTTTCTGGACAAGCGTTTCACGGATAGCCCAAAGTACGGTGGCTATCAGGCAGAAAATATAGAAAATAAGACCGGTGTTGAACGGAAGTCCCAAAGTGTTGACGAAGAACAGCTCGAACCATCCGCCTACTTTCACGATGCCCGGTACGATGCCGTACAATACGGCGGCTACCAGGATAAAGGAAGCCACCAAAGCCCAAAGTGAACCTTTCAGGTTGGCATCGGGATTTTTCTTGTAATACCAAATGAGCACGATGGCCGGCAAACAAAGCAAGTTCAGCAAATGCACACCGATGGAAAGCCCTGTCAGGTAGGCAATCAGTACGAGCCAACGGTCGCTGTGAGGCTCGTCGGCATGTTCTTCCCATTTCAGGATGAGCCAGAACACCAATGCCGTAAACAAGGATGAATAAGCGTAAACCTCACCTTCTACGGCACTGAACCAGAATGTGTCGCTAAAAGTATAGACCAACGCGCCTACCAAACCGCTACCTTCGATGGTAATCAATTTGGCTGTTGTCATCTGGCTGTAGTCACTGCATACCAACTTGCGTGTCAGGTGCGTGATGCTCCAGAAAAGGAACAGGATACAACCGGCACTCATCAACGCCGACATCGTGTTGACCATCAGGGCTACTTGCGAAGGGTCGTTGGTAAATTGCGAGAACAAGTTGGCCGTAAGCATGAAGAAAGGCGCACCGGGCGGGTGTCCCACTTCCAGTTTGTAGCCGGTAGTGATAAACTCCGGACAGTCCCAGAAACTTGCGGTCGGTTCAATGGTGGAACAGTAAACCCACGCGGCAATAGCAAATGTAATCCATCCCAAAAGAGTGTTTACAAGTTTGAACTGTTTCATTGTTTTGCTGTTATTTGATTTTGTTTTTATCGGTCAAGTTGCAAAATTAGTAACTTTTTCCTTTTTGTACGGCTCTTTCCTGAATTTTAAAAGGTTTGTCGGCCGTTTTAACTATGTTTGTGACATTTTAGTACACGGTGGGGATAGTTGCCGTGTCCTACCAAATCTATGGGGCAGTTGAATTTGTCTTCGAGCCAACCTTCCGGCAATTCCGTATCTGGATGGTAGTCGAGGGTTTCGTTTACGCAGGCGATACTCTTCACATTTTGCAATACGGAGCCTAAGTCGTGACTGACAAGTATAATGGCACTTTCGCGGTTGATTTCTTCCAGTTGTTGGTAGAGTTGTGTTTCGAACCGCTTGTCAATATAAGTATTGGGTTCATCCAATATGACCACATCCGGTTGTGATATGATGGCCCGGCCGAGCAGGGCGCGTTGCAATTGGCCGCCGCTGAGATGGCCTATCGGACGGTCGGCCAATGCGTCCAGTCCCATGCGGCAGAGCATGTCCCGCGTGGCTTGGTGCTGTGCCTTGGAATAACGCTTCCAAAAGCTTTTCCGCAGTCCCGACAGCACGACTTCGTAGACCGAGACGGGAAAGTTCTTGTCTATTTTGTTGTATTGGGGCAGATAGCCCATGCGGATGGAGGGGACGGGCCGGCCTTCACGGAAGAAGGTAACTGTCCCGGACATCGGTTTTTTCAATCCGAGAATCGTTTTGATTAAAGTGGTCTTTCCACCGCCGTTCGGGCCGATGACACCCAAAAAGTCATGGGCATATACCGTCAGGTCGATGTCCCGCAAGACTTGTTTGCCGTCATATCCTACCTGAATCCGGTTTAATTGTATAAGTGGGGTTATTTTCATTGTGCGTGCAGTGTACGGGCTATTTTCAGCATTTCTTCTTTCCACTCGTAAGAGAGCGGGTTGATGTCTACGAGGTGCGTGCCGGTTTCTTTGGCTATGAGTTCCGCGTTTCTCCGGTCGAATTCCTGTTGGACGAAAATGGTGCGGACTTGTTTTTCTTTGCAAAGCCGGATGAGCCGGACGAGTTGTGCCGGGGACGGTTCCTTACCGTCGGTTTCTATGGCGATTTGCGTGAGTCCGTAGTCCTGTGCAAAATAGGTGAGCGTGGGGTGGTATATAAGGAATGCTTTGGGGTGCAGGCTGTCTACGAGCGTGTGGATGCTGTCTTCCGTGGCTTGCAGGTCGGCCAGTGTCTGTTGCAGGTTCCGGCGGAATTGCCGGGCGTGTGCGGTATCAAGTTTGCAGAGCGCGGCACAGATGTTTTGTGCAATGGCCTTCATGCGAGCCGGCGAAGTCCATACGTGCGGGTCGGTTTCGTTTTCCGGTTTGTCGGGCGTGCCGTGATGATGCCCCTCTATGAGCTTGATGCCTTCCGAAGTCCGGACGAACGGGACTTCGGGGGACGTTTGCCGGAACCGGTCTGTCCAAGTACGTTCAAAGCCTAAATCGCCGATTGTGAAATAGACCAGACTTTGCCCGAGTTTCATCATCTGTTCGGGAGTCGGCTCGTAAGTCTCGGGGCTGCTGCCTTTCGGTACGAATGTTTCCACGTGGAATCCGTCGCCTGCAATGCGTTCTGTAATGTAACGCAACGGTTCGATAGATACGGTAATAACCGGTCGCTGCGTGCCTTTGTTGTCTGTACGGCCGGACGGTTTGCATCCGGTGAAAAAGCAAAGACATGCCACGAGGTAAAACAGGAAGGGAAGTAATCTCATTTGCATTAAAATAAAGTGACGGTATAAACTAAAATAGCGTAACGTACCAGTTTTCCAATCGTAATGGAAATCAGGCATATCAGCCAGTTGGCACGCATGAAACCCAATGCCACGGAAATGGCATCGCCGATGATGGGAACCACACACAAGATGCCGCCCACCCATGCGCCTTTCCGTTCCATCCAATGCTGTGCTTTCTCCACGCTTTCCCGTTTCACACGAAGGTATTTTTCTACCCATTCCATACGGCCGAGACGTCCGATGCTGTAATTGAACATGCTGCCGCCTACGTTCCCTATGGTGCCCCATACAAGCAGTAAGAGCGGATCAAGTCCGGCCAGTTGCAGGCCGACCATGACAGCTTCGGAACTGAACGGGAATACGCTGGCTGCCAGAAATGCCGCCAGAAACATGCCCCAATAGCCGTATTGTATCAGAAAGTCAACCATTGCGTCCATATATTCAGGAAAGATAAAGCTGCAAACATGAATAGGAACAAGATGAATACCGCATCGGTAAACCTTTTGCTTGTCAAGGCAAAGTAGTGGGACAGGATGGGAGCGGAGTTCATGACTAATAGCCCCAAAAGAACTTGGAAATGTACCGGTTGCAAGGCCATGAGCAGTACGATAAGAAGTTCTTGTGTGAGGATGAGATATAGAAACATTCTCGTGCGTATCTTGTCGTTAAAGCTAGTGCGTATGCCATGCAGGGCGGCAATGATGGTGAAAGCTATGACCAGTCCTATGGTGCTGATTTGTAAAAAGTCGAAATTCCGATAGTTCTCATAATATATCGGTTGGAAAAGGATAAGTTCCTGGAAATGTCCGGTGAACCGGCCGAAGTCTTCCGTATAAAGGAAGTATCCGGCCATGAACCAGTAAGGGAGAATCAAACCCGTCATGGCCGCCCAAAACGTACGCCACGTCAGCGAACGGAGGTAGACGGCGGTGTACCAAAGATAGAACGGGGCGAAGAAAAGCAGTTGCGGGAAAAACAAGCTGCCTATGCCGAGACAGAGAAATGAATGGAAAATCGGGCTTACGGCTTCCGTTTGCTGATAGGATTTGAACAGCAGGTAATAGGATGCCAACACGAGGCAAGAAACGATTAAGCCGTCTTGCAGGGGATGCAGGCAGAATATACACCCCGTCATCCACAGGTAAATGGACGGTGTCAGCCGGCTGCGGATACGGATGAGTGAATGGGCGTTGTTGGTTTCCACCCAGAAGTAGGCAGTCAGGCCGCAAACGCCCCATCCCAACAGGCGGTCGAGCGTATAGATTCCTTCCGCACACCACAGCAGTGTGGTGAGAAAAGCGGCTACGGGCAGTGTGAAATTGCTCGTAGCCACCTTGTTCTGGAACCTGTTACTCCTCATTTCGTTATAGGTCTTGACCGATGTCGGAGCGGAAATACTTCTTCTCGAACCGGATTTTCTGTGCCTGGCTGAAAGATTGCTTCAAGGCTTCTTCCTTATCCTGTCCGTAAGAGCTGACGGCGATGACCCGCCCACCGGCTGTAACCACCTGTCCGTCCTTCAAAGCCGTGCCGGCATGGAAGACGATGCTGTCCTGTACGTCTTCGATACCCGTGATGGGGAATCCTTTTTCGTAGGCTTCGGGATACCCGCCGGATACCAACATGACACATACGGCACTGCGTTCGTCGATTTCCAGTGTCCGTCGGTCGAGGTCGCCTTGTGCCACACCTTCCAGAAGGTCCACCAGGTCGCTCTTCACACGGAGCATGACACTTTCGGTTTCCGGGTCGCCCATGCGTACGTTGTATTCGATGACCATCGGTTCGCCTTCCACGTTAATCAGTCCGAAGAAGATAAATCCTTTGTAGTCGATTCCTTCTTCGGCCAATCCCTCTACCGTGGGGCGGATGATGCGGTCTTCGACTTTCTGCATCCATTCCGGGGTAGCGAACGGGACGGGAGATACGCTTCCCATGCCTCCGGTGTTCAGGCCGGTGTCATGTTCTCCGATTCGTTTGTAATCCTTGGCTTCCGGCAGGATTTTGTAGTTCCGCCCGTCAGTCAGTACGAATACGGAACATTCGATTCCGCTAAGGAATTCCTCTATGACAACCGATGAAGAGGCTGTGCCGAACATGCCGCCCAACATTTCTTTCAGTTCTTTGCGGGCTTCTTCCAGTGTGGGCAGGATGAGTACGCCTTTCCCTGCACAAAGTCCGTCGGCTTTCAGTACGTAAGGGGCTTTCAGGGTTTCCAAGAATTTCAGGCCTTCTTCCAACGTCTCCCCCGTGAACGTGCGGTAGGCGGCTGTCGGTATGCCGTGGCGTTGCATGAATGCCTTGGCAAAATCTTTGCTGCCCTCCAGTACGGCACCTTGTTTGGACGGCCCGATGACCGGGATGTCTTTCAGTTGGCCGTCGTTCTTGAAGAAATCATATACACCTTTGACCAAGGGATCTTCCGGACCGACTACTACCATGTCCACGCCTTGGCTGAGGACAAATTGCCTGATGCCTTCAAAATCATCGGCTTTGAGCGGTACGTTTTCCCCCACACTGCCCGTACCCGCATTTCCGGGTGCGACGTACAGTTGGTCCACTTTCTTGCTTTGGGCGATTTTCCAGGCCAGAGCGTGTTCGCGCCCTCCGCTGCCTAACAGTAATATCTTCATATCCGATTGTTTTTATTTCAAATAGTCTTCAAAATATTGCGTGATGCGTTCGTGCAGGTGTATGCGGTCCTTTCCCATCATGTTATGTTCGTCGCCCGGATAAGTGAAGAAATCCGGTTGGGTGCCTGCGTCGATACAGGCACGCAGGAACGACAGGGAGTGTTGCGGGACGCATACCGGGTCGTTGTAACCGATGATGACTTGGAGTTTGCCTTTTAGGTTACCGGCCTTGAGTTTCAGGTTACTGCCTTTGTAGCCTTCGGGATTGTCCTGCGGACGGTCCATATAACGCTCGCCGTACATCACTTCGTAGTATTGCCAATCGATGACAGGTCCTCCGGCCACACCTACTTTGAATACGTCGGGATAAGTGAGCATGAGGTTGGTGGTCATGAAACCACCGAACGACCAACCGTGCACACCCATCCGGTCGGCGTCGACGTAAGGCAGTGATTTCAGGAACTTTACGCCTTCCATCTGGTCTTTCATTTCTTCTACGCCCAGATGCTGGAAGGTAGCGTTCTCGAAGGCCAACCCCCGATGTTCCGAGCCTCGGTTGTCGAGGATGAAGAGCAGGTAGCCTTTCTGTGCCATGTAGATTTCCCAACCGCGTGCCATATAATTCCGGCTCGCCTCCACGTTGTGGGCGTGCGGCCCGCCGTACACGTAGATTACGGTAGGATATTTCTTATCCGGGTCGAAATCCACGGGTTTCACCATCCGATAGTAGAGGTCGGTGGTGTCGTCGGCGGCTTTGATGCTACCGCATGTGATTTCTGGCACGTTATAGTCTTTCCATGGGTCTTCGGCAGTCAGCAAGTTACGGCTTTTCCCGTTCCAGGTGTCTGTCAGGCTGATGCCGTGCGCCACGGTAGGGGAAGAGTAACGGTCTTCTACGTAAGTGCCGTTTGCATTCACGCTACCGTAGTGTACACCCTCACCGTTGTCCAGAAGGGTACGTTTGCCATCCTTTACGCGTACCTTATATATATTGGACTGCAACGGATGGATTTCGTTGCTGCAAAAAAGCAGGCTCTTTTCTTTCTGGTCAAAACCCAAGACTTCTTTCACCACCCATTCGCCGGAGGTCAACGGGGTGACCTTGACATGTTCTTCGCATGAGCCGCCTTGGAATGTCTTATGTCGTTGTGAAGCCTGTGGCTTGGACAGGTCGAACAAATAGAGATGGTTGTAACCGTCCCGTTGACTTTGATAAATAAACTTGGAACTGTCCCACGGCAGGAACTGTAGGCCGTGCATCGGTTCCACGTATTTGGGATGCTCCTCTTCGTATATCACGCCTTCCTTTTTACCCGTAGCTGTATCGTAACAAACCAATTCCGCGTGGTTTTGGTCGCGGTTCAGTTCGATCATGTATATTTTCCGGTTGTCCGGACTCCAAGAAATGTTCGTGAAATAACGGTCGGTGGGGTCTCCGGCTTGCAGCCATACTGTCTGGCCTGTGGCCGGCGTAAAGATGCCCACCGTCACTTTGTGCATCTTTTCTCCTGCCATCGGATATTTGCAGGGATAAGTGGTGGCTATGCGTGTCGTGATATCCACTTGCGGATAGTCGGGCACCATGCTTTGGTCCATCCGATAGAAAGCGAGCTGTTTCCCGTCCGGGCTCCAGAATGTTCCTTTGGTGATGCCGAACTCGTTACGATGTACGGCTTCACCATACACCAAGTCGTTGCTGCCGTCGGAAGACACGGCCATCGTTTGTCCCTCTTTCGTCGTGACATATAGGTTGTGTTGCCGTACGAAAGCCAGGCTATTGGAAGACGGGGAGCGGTCCAATGCCGTGGCATCCGCCGGATATTCCTGTTCCCATACCTTCTTTCCCGATTTGAAGTCTACTACAGTGTATATGGAGGTCGGTTTACCCCCGTTTTTTCCTTTTCCGGAAACGACGGTGGCTACCCATGGTTGTCCGCCATCGGGGAACTCCACATTGTAGCAGCTATGCACGACCGATGAGTCTTCCCCGGCTCCTAGCCATTGGTTCAGTTGCGATAAGGTGAACAGCACCTTCTTGCTTCCGTCCTTGGGGTTTATCTCATGGCAGCCGTCCAAGTCCGTATCCACCAACCGGTCGCCCCACCAAGCCGTGTACAGGTTTTGGGGCTGTAATTGATGGTATGTACTTCCTCCCGGAAGCAAATCATCCAACGTGAAACTCTTTTTTCCTTGTGCCATGGCGAGGATTGACAGTAATGAAATCACTATGAAAAGATTAATCTTCTTCATCATAGCGGTCGAAGTTACGGTTTTTCCCGAATGGTTTCCGGTCGCGGTCGAACGACTTGTTCTTGCGGTCGAACGAGCGTTCTTTGCGTTCGAAAGTTTTTCCTTCGCGTTTAAACGGACGTTTTTGGTATGACGCTCCTCTGTCCTCGCGTTCTTCTCGCGGACGGCGGTCGAAAGGACGGTTTCCGCGTGACCGACTGTCGCGGTCGTCATAATCCCTTCTTCTGGGGGTGAAGTCTTCTTCGTCGTCATCAATGGCCCTTTTAAATTCGCGGTGCATTTTGAAACGTCGTTTTTCTGCCATTTGCCGACGCTCCTCATCGGTCTTGATTTCCTTGCCTTCGGCGCGTAATTCCTTGTATTTTCCACTGAATATTTGGTATTTGCGGAACTCGCATTCCAACGAACCGTTGTACAAAGGTATTTTGATGGACGGTTTCAGCCCTATTTCGTCAAAGCATTCTTCGCGGTAGCTCAGGACCCAGGCATCGTTGTCCAGGAACTGGTGTTTCAGCCGTTCGCCTATGGTCCGGTACAATCCCAGTAAGTCGGGTGTGGAGATGCGTTCGCCATACGGCGGGTTGGTGATGATGATACTTTTCTCGGCCGGTTGCGTAAACTTGTGGAAATCTTGTTGGGCTATTTCGACCTCTTTGCTCAGTCCGGCAGCTTTGACATTCCGTGTGGCGATGTCTACGGCGTTGCGGTTGATGTCGTAACCGTAAATCTTATGTGTGAATTCACGTTCTTGCGACTCGTCGTTGTAAATCCGGTCGAACATCTCTTTGTCGAAGTCCGGCCATTTCTCGAAAGCATACTCTTTGCGGAACACGCCCGGTGCGATGCCGCGGGCGATGAGTGCCGCTTCGATGGTTATTGTTCCCGAACCGCACATCGGGTCTATCAGGTCGCATTCGCCGTCCCAACCCGTCATCAGGATCATGCCGGCGGCCAATACCTCGTTCAACGGGGCTTCCACAGCTTCCTGCCTGTAGCCGCGCCGGTGCAATGATTCACCGGAACTGTCCAATGACAGCGTGCAGTCGTTTTCTGCGATGTGTATGTTCAGGCGCAAGTCCGGGTTGGTCACGCTGATGTTGGGGCGCGAACCGGTTTTTTCACGGAAGTAGTCCACGATAGCATCCTTTACCTTATAGGCTACGAACTTGCTGTGGCGGAACTCTTGTGAGAAGACCACGGAGTCTACGGCAAAACTGGTTTCATTGTTCAGATATTGGTTCCAGTCGATGGCCTTGACGGCATCATAAACCTGGTCGGCGGATTCCGCCTTGAAATGTTTGATAGGTTTAAGGATACGGATGGCCGTGCGCAGGGCGAAGTTGGCGCGGTACATGAGTTCCTTGTCACCGGTGAAAGACACCATCCGGCGTCCGGTCTGGATGTTGTTTGCTCCTAAGCCGGTCAGCTCTTTGGCCAAAACATTCTCTAATCCCTGGAAGGTTTTGGCGATGAGTTCAAATTCAGTTTCCATTGTGTAAGTTTTGTTGGATAAATCGCTCATGCTCGGCAGACTCGAGCAAGCTCGGTCTGCGCTCGCTTACTCGCGATTTTCGATGGATGCTTGTTTGCTATTGGTTTATTTATATTTCTTTTGTACGAGTCGGGCGCCGGCGGGCACGTCCTCCGTCACCCAGATATTACCGCCTACTGTCGCGCCCCGGCCCACCGTGATGCGCCCCAGAATGGTGGCGTTGGAGTAGACAATCACGTCATCTTCCAAAATCGGGTGGCGCGGAATACCTTTGATGGGGTGTCCGTCGTCATCGAGCGGGAAGCTTTTGGCTCCGAGCGTGACTCCCTGATAGAGCTTCACGTGGTTGCCGATGATGCAAGTCGCCCCTATCACGACACCCGTGCCGTGGTCGATTGTGAAATGGTGGCCGATTCGGGCGGCGGGATGGATGTCGATACCTGTCTCGGAATGTGCCATTTCCGTGATGATACGCGGAATCAAGGGCACGCCCAACAAAAGCAGTTCATGGGCGATGCGGTAATTGCTCAACGCCTTGATGATAGGGTAGCAACTGATAATTTCACCGTAAGATTCGGCTGCCGGGTCGCCGTTGTAGGCCGCTTCCACATCGGTAGCCAACACTTCGCGCAAGGCCGGCAGGCGGCTGATGAACTGTCCGGCCAGGTCGATGGCCTTTTCGCGTTTGGTGTCGCATGCACAGTCGCCTGTTTCCTTGGCATCGAAGCACAGTCCGGCATGTATCTGTTCGGTCAGCAGGTTGTACATCCGCTCGATGTTGACTCCGATATGATAAGTGATGGTATGATGGTTGACCGTGGATTTCCCGTAAAATCCCGGGAAAAGGATGGCACGGCACAATTCGATAATTTCGTGCAGGACTTTTCCCGAAGGGAGGGGATCTCCGTCTTGATGTTCATGAAACAAACCTTTCAGGGACGAGTCTTCGGATAATTCCGTGACGGTTTGCGCCAAAAGGTGAGTGAAATTCAACAGACTCATTAAATTTTAAAATGTGTGATATTCTCCGTGCAAAGATAAAAAAATCAGGCTTCCTTCCCAAAAAAAAGCCTGATTATTTGTCATGGGCGTATGCTTTGCCCCTATATTGCGGCGCGTCATGCTTCTTTCACGCTTTTCACCAGTTTGTATAGCTTGTCGTTCGGCCTTATTTTCTCCGGCACTTTGAACGACACGCGCATGCCTTTCCCTACGGTTTCCACCGGTTTCAGGTCGTAACGCACTTCTTCCAAATCCATAAACAACGCCCCTGTCGTGGGGCCGGTGACGAGCAGGCGGTCGCCCACGCTCATGTCCGCCGCTTCGATTTGGAACTCTCCCACGCCAAGTTTGGAAAAGTATTTGATGGCTTTGCCCACGTAGACCTTTTTTTCCGTGGCGGCCGAGCCGTAGTTCGTCGTCCATTCACCTAAAGTCTGCCCTTGGTAATACCCGTCCCAGAAACCACGGTTGAATACACGGGCCAACCGCTCGTCCCATCCGTCTTTTTTCTCTTCGGTGAACGTCCCGTCCAACACGCTTTGTATGGCTTCCTGATAGCAGCCCACGACAGTGGCCACGTATTCCGGCCCCCGAGCACGTCCCTCTATTTTGAACACGCGTACGCCTGCTTCCATCATCCGGTCGATGAAACGTACGGTCTTCAAGTCCTTCGGGCTCATGATGTATTTGTTGTCGATTTCCAGTTCCGTACCCGTTTCGCGGTCTTTCACGATGTAGCCCCGGCGGCAGATTTGCATGCAGGCTCCGCGGTTGGCTGACCGGCCCGTGTTGTCCAGACTGAGGTAACATTTCCCGCTGATGGCCATGCAGAGTGCGCCGTGACAGAACATCTCGATGCGTATCAGCTCTCCGCCCGGACCGCAAATGCGTTGTTCCTCTATTTGCCGGTGTATGTCGGCGACCTGCGTCATATTCAGTTCGCGGGCCAACACCACGACATCGGCAAATTGGGCATAGAATTTTAAGGCTTCGATGTTGCTGATGTTCAACTGGGTGGACAGGTGTACCTCCTGCCCTATCTGCCGGCAGTACATCATGGCGGCTACGTCCGAAGCAATGACAGCGGAGATGCCGGCTTCCTTGGCCGCATCTATGATGGTACGCATCAGCGGAAGGTCCTCGCCATAGATGATGGTGTTTACCGTCAGATAGCTCTTGATGCCATGTGCGGCACAAGTTTGTGCCATTTCCTTCAGGTCGTCGATGGTGAACGTACTGGCCGAATGCGCCCGCATGTTCAGGTTTTCGATGCCGAAGTATATGGAGTCGGCTCCGGCTTTGATGGCTGCGGCCAATGATTCGCACGAGCCTACCGGTGCCATGATTTCAAAATCTTTTCTCGTCATGGTGTGGGGTTTTGTTTGCAAAGATACGCCCTTTTCCCGATATACCGGAGACGCGGTAGTGTTTTTTGCTTTTTTACGCTCTCTTTGGGCTTTCTTTGCCGTTTCCTTAAAAAGGTTGCCGACCTTTGCTTCCCGCGAAGGTCGGATTCGGTTCGGCAAAGCCAAATAAGAAAACTCCGTTTTCATTTGCCTCTGCTCTCGCCTTTCACTACCTTTGCACCCATGAAAATAGGAAATGTGGAGTTCGGGCCTTATCCCGTGTTTCTGGCCCCGATGGAAGATGTGACGGACATCGGTTTCCGTCTCTTATGCAAGCGTTTTGGTGCGGCGATGGTATATTCCGAGTTTGTGGCGGCAGATGCCTTGGTGCGCATGGTGAACCGTAGTTTGGAGAAACTGGCGGTGTGCGACGACGAGCGTCCCGTGGCCATCCAGATTTACGGCAAGGAACCGGGCCCGGTGGCCGATGCGGCCCGTATCGTGGTGGAACGTGCCCGTCCCGACGTGCTCGACTTGAATTTCGGTTGCCCCGTGAAGCGCGTGGCGGGTAAGGGAGCCGGGGCCGGCATGTTGCAGAACATTCCCAAGATGTTGGAAATCACGCAGGCCGTGGTGGATGCCGTGGACATTCCCGTCACGGTGAAAACCCGTCTGGGATGGGACGAAAGCAGTAAGGTGATTGTGGATTTGGCCGAACGCCTTCAAGATTGCGGCATCCGGGCTTTGACCATACACGGCCGTACCCGGGCGCAGATGTACACCGGCGAGGCGGACTGGACGCTCATCGGGGAGGTGAAAAACAACCCGCGCATGACGATTCCCATCATCGGGAACGGCGACATAACCTCGCCCGAACGCGCCCGTGAGTGTTTCGACCGTTACGGGGTGGATGCCGTCATGGTGGGGCGTGCCACTTTCGGCCGCCCGTGGATTTTCAAGGAAATCACGGATGTCTTGAACCCGGGAAGCGCGTCGGCCGCGCACGAAGCCGTGAAGAGCGGCTATCCGGTGATGAGTGCGGATTGGAAAATAGACGTGCTCAAGGAGCAGGTGCTCACTAGCGTGCGCCGCATCGACGAATACCGGGGCATCCTGCACAGCCGCCGCCATCTGGCCGCTTCGCCCGTGTTCAAGGGAATCCCCAATTTCCGTGAGACGCGTATCGCCATGTTGCGTGCCGAAACGGTGGACGAGCTTTTCGCCATTCTGGAGCGTGCCCGCGAGGCGGTGAGGCGGGTTAGTCCATGTGATGCCGGTCTATAGCTGTGAATCTAACCATGTATTGTATTTGGCTATGATTTCCATCCCTACCGACATGATGTTGTGGGCCATATTTTGACTGGCTTTTAAGGCTGCTTGGGCAGAGGGCTGTTTCTGCATTTCGCACAGTGTACGCAGGTCGTCCTCGCTTACGTGGTCTGTATAAGCGTTCAACATGCAGGTCTTCATATTCTCTTTGACGTAGTCGATCATCTTTTCTATGAGGTCGGCATTCGGTATTTCCGGACTGTCCCCGTTCTGCGGAATCATGTTGTTCAGTTGGGAGAGGACATTGTCTATGGTGGCTTGTGCGTCCGAAATCGTATAATATTCTTCAAACCATTTCCTGTAAGTATCAGTACATGCTTTGGGGGATACGGTTTCCGGTTTTTCTCCGGTTAAGATGACTTCCATCCCTTGGCTTATGCTTTCTTCTATAACGGATGAAGATGAAGCTGTCAATACATGTTGCATGGCTATGCGTACCTTTTCGTCTTTCAGCCTCGTGGCATAATCTTTCAACTGTTCCAATGACACTTCTTTTCGGAAATAGGGTGAGAGTAAATCAGCGAGGTCTTTTTTGAATGCGCCTTTAAAGTACTTCTGCGTCATTTCCCGGGCTGCTTGCTCTTTTTCTTCCTCGCTCATTTTTTTGAACTCTGATTTGTCCGATTCTTGTATTTTCTCTTGAGCCATTGGAATGAAAGCCAATTGGTAATCATTAAACTTATCCATACTTCCACTGTATTCCATTATTTGGATGAGTAGTTGTCCATATTCGTCTGTTTTCTCTTCAGGAGTGTCCTGCGATGTCTTTTGATTGCCACATGCTATGTTTGTTCCACATAATAGGATGAGCAGCAACATGAAAACTGTTTGAAAATTCCTCTTTTTCATTTTTCTTATTTTTAGTGGTTAATTGTATTGGGTTTATTCTTTTTGGGAGAGTTGCTCTTTTAATGCTTGTATCAGTTTGTCTTTTTCGTTGGGACGAGGAGCATTCTTGGTGACGAGCCGCCCCGCCTTGTCGAAGATGGCGTAAGAGGGATAACCGCCGTTCAAGAGTATGTTTTCTACGGCTTCCTGTTGTGTGCCGGGCAGGTTGTAGTGTACGGTTTGCGCCCCTACTGAGCCGTATTCCTTGATGATTTGCCGCCATGCGTCGTCCGGTGTACGGTTGGCCAAATAAAGGAATACGACGTCGCGCCCTTTCATGGCTTCTTTGATGGCCGGGACGAAGTCACGCATGTGCCCCTTGCACGGGCCGCACCATCCGCCCCAGATGTCGGCATAAACCACCTTGCCGCGATAGGGGGCGAGGATGCGTTGCAGGATTTCGTTCCCGTCGGTCAGTCCGGCCACGATGTCGTTGCTTTTCAGCGAACCTTGGTAGTCGAAGGGCGTTTGCAGTTGGCGGGTGTAGAAGTCTTGCCGACGGGCGACGGCCTCGCGCAACACGGGAGTTTGGATATGCGCCATGGTTTCGCGCATCAACGGTTCCGGAAAGGGGGTATGGTCACGTTCCAATGCTTCCCATGCCAACAAGGTTCCGCCCAGATCTTTCTGGAAACGGGTCCATGTGGAAGACTCAAGGAGTTCCTGGTTTCTTAACAAATCCGCGTTTCCGATGATTTGGGGCATTCGTTCCCGGAATTCCGGAAACTGGTGTATTTCTCTCGCAATCTTGAAGTGGTTTTCATTATATGCCTGCATGGCCATGCTGTCATCCGGATTGTCGCGGGAGAACTTTCGTCCCATGTCCACCGTCCGGTCTATGAGTTGCAAAAGCGTGTCGGGGAGGTGCAAGTCTTCTTGCCAGGGCAACACTTGCTGTAACTTCTCCAAGTCTATCATGACGGCAAAACGGACGAGAAACTGTTGGTACTGATAGTAAACGGATTGTTGCAGGAAGCCGTGGTAGTCGGGGAAGATGGTGTAGGGTACGGGTGGTATGGTATGGCATAAGGAATCAATGGCTCGTACGATTTCCGGGGAGAGACGCTTTTCGCCGAAATCCGAAAGGTTGTAGCGTTGGTAGGCGAGACGGTGGAGGGCGCTGTAACGGATTTCTTCTTCTTTCAGTGTGCGGTAACGCCGGGACAGGTTGGGGTGTTTGCCGATGAGGCTGTCTAATTGCCGTTCACGGCGTGCCAGTTCGTGCCGTACCTCGTCAAGGCAGGTACGGTCGACTACCGAGTGGATGTCCCTTTCGGTCGGAGAGAATACGTCTAAATTCATTCCGACAGCCAACAGTTCGTTGCTCGTCCGTGCATCTTCCCCCATCAGTATAGGGGAACGGCCGTCCATGTACAGGTAATAGTCTTGTTCCGGATTGAGCAGTAGCGTGAACGTGTGCCCCGCGATGCGGCAAAGGGCTTGTGCCGGTCCAAAGGTTGGAAAGCGCAACCGGAAACGTCCGAGTGAGTCGGTTTGTGTCTGGAATTTGGGATATTCGGTGAGTTGGGGCATGGAACAGGTAAAAGTGGCATGCTCCATACTGGGCAGATAACCGCACAATGTGACGCTGTCTTCCCGGTAACTGCATGGTTGCGGCGGCGTGTCGTCAGCTGGCAGGTAGGAAAGGATGCCTTTCGCGCTGTCCCACAGCCGGTAGGTCTGTGCCTTTCCGTCGTTGACGGCGATGGTGCAAACGGAGTCGTTTCGGTAGCGGATTTCCAGTTGCAAGGTTTCTTTGCCGCTTCGTAAGGTGACGGCGGTTTTCTTTCTGCCTTCCTTGACGGAGGCATATTGCCATTGCCGTGTACGGCAAAATCTTTGAAGAAGCCCCATTCCCACGCGCCGGTCGCGGCGTTAAGCCAGCAGGCATCGCGGTCGGTTTGTGCCTGTATGCCTACGGCGGCGTAGAACAAGAAAAGGAATAAAACAGCTTTTTTCATGGTGTATTTATCGATTGAGTTGTATTTCCAATGCCACTAAAAGGAAGAACAGGGCGTTACGGTTATTCGGATTTCCGTTTCAGTATCACGCGGCTGTAGTTTCTTGTGGGGCTTTGTCCCGCTATAAACGCTTGGTTTTCGTCCAGTTCACCGATGAGGTCGCCCAATTCGAACTCCAAAGTCTTGTTTTCAGGATTGAAAGTGATCGTAGCTTGGTACTCAGCCATTTCGCTATAGCCGTCTAACACAGTGATGAATGCCTTGTTGCCGATGACTTCGTTGAGAGTTATCTTGTTTTCGGATACTCGCTGTGGTGAAGTGGTGGAAAGGTTCATCCATCCGTCGGCTGTTCCGCCATCTCCTTTCACGGAGTTGGCGTTGTAGAAATCAAGCTTGAGAGTGACGACGGCGGCTGGTATGTCATCATCATAGTAGTCGTTGTGGATCATTTCATCGGTCCAACTCCAAGTGCCGCGGAAAGGTTGCGAGTAGTCTTCTTCTGTGACATCCGTCGTCTTTTCAGTAGGAGCGTCAGCTTCGACCATTTCGGCTGTGGGCTCGTTAGCGGTTTCGGGTTTATTACCGGATTCATCTCCGTTTTCAGGTGTTGTCCGGTTCGAGATACGGTCGAGTGTGAATGTCACGGGGAAGATATAACCGTATCCTCCACATTCCAATTCAGGCGTATCTTCGTTACCTACGGTGATGTCTATTTTTGCGCTGTCCGTCCGGAGGAAAAGCGTGGTCGGCACGATGATATCTTTGTTTTCCAATTCGTCCCACCATGTCAGTTCGAGCCTGGCCGTATTGCCCTCCACCTGGACAGAAGCCACGTCGAAACTGATAGAGAAGAACCCCATCTCTTCTTTGCTACCGAAATAGAATGTGCCTTTTGTGGAATCGCCTTTGAGGTCGAGGATGAGTTCGGCGGCTTCGGATTCGTTGTCGAATCGCCATGTACCCGAGAATTTTTCCTTAGCGGAAGAACCACAGAAAGCCATGCAAATTGCTGTAACGAGGATGGCCAAAGCGATACCACCGTAAAGGAGGATCTTGTTCCTTTGCGAAGGGCGGGATTGGGGAACGCTGTTTTCGGTATCCGGAGTGTTCGTATGGGGTGTGTACAGGGAGGTGTCTGTTTGGGCTTCGAGGGTAATGGGAGCGGTTACAGTTGAGTTCTCATCTTGTGCATTGGTTTCCTCTACGAGGCGCCCCGCATGGATGTTGACCCATCCGAGGATACGCAGCACGAACTGCATGACAGACCAATAAAGCATAATGAGGCCGAAGACCAGTACCTCAAGCCCTATGGCAAAAACGGTACCCTTGATTTGACGGGAGATTTCATCGAAGCCCGTGTACATAAGGTTGTTGAAATCTATACCTTTCGTAAAGAGAAGAATGCTGACCACTATGACGGCGGCAGCTACGAACGGCATCCAAATCAAGTTGATGTTGTATACGGCGGATTTGCGTAGCTGCTCGGCACCTTTGAGAGCCGGTTTGCTCCACGTCGCTTCTTCACGGAGTTCTTCAAAAGCCGATTTGAGAAGGATTAGCGAGATTATCGTGCATACGAAAGCGCCGAACCGAAATAACCAACCGAAAATGACAGGTAGGAAAGAGGCCGGGAAGAGCAATAGGGTGGCTGTGATTTCAAAACCGCAAGCAGTGGAGATGCGTCCCACCATGGCAGATGCCTCGTAATTCTTTTGTATCGCCTTAAAGCCATTCAGTCCGACGAGGTACAAGATGTAGCCTATGATAGTCAGGGTTTGTGCGCTGAGAGTGAACGGTTTTAAAGGCAATTCTTCCTCGCTAGCCGTTTTCAGCAAATCGTTGGCAGTGTCTATGGCAATGGAAGCCGTTTGTAGGATGCCGGCCACCCAACCGGCTATGGCTACGATGATAACTCCCGTCAGGATGAGGCGGGTATGTTTGGTCCAAATTTCGTTGTTGTACATACGGATAAGGTATTAATAAATAAGGTATAAAAAGGAAAGTTATTTCAATCGGAAATGGACGGGGAGGGTGTATTTCACCCTAACTGGTTTGCCTTTCTGCTTGCCGGGTGTCCACTTGGGCATGGAGGATACTACCCTGAGGGCTTCTTTGTCGAGAGAGGAATCCACGCTTTTGGTCACTACGGTGTTGCTGATGCTCCCGTCTTTCTCCACGCAGAATTGCACGAGAACCCGGCCTTGTATTCCGTTTTCCATAGCTATTGTGGGATACTTCACATTACGGGCGAGGTAGGACATGCAAGCAGACAACCCTCCCGGAAACTCCGGCATTTGTTCCACTATGTTATAGATGTTCTCGTCTTTCTCTGTCTCCGAGGGCTGCTGTTCCGTACTGGGGATTTCCGTATCCGCAATGGCGTCCTCCACGATGTTCTGGATTTCTGGTAATGCGGGTGGAGGAGATACCGTTTCGGCTTTTTGGGCGGCTTCGCGCCTTTCGTTTTCCAAAATCCGTGCCAATGCCTCGTCATGGATAAAGAAACCGTTGAACGAGGATGGTGCATAGCCTTTGAAAGCCGACACGATGTCGAACTTGAACGATTTGCCTTCCGTGATGGCCGGGAAGATGTAAGCCCCGGCTATCTGTACCCGGTTGTTGGGAAGCAGGTACATCATATTGATGGTATGGGAAGAAGATGACTGGGCCGCCTTGCCGTAGATGCGGAATTTGTAGCCGCCTGATGACGGACCGAGACAGAGGATTTGCGTGACGTGCCAATAGCGGTCCACTCCGGCATCGGTCTTGTGAGGTACTTTCACGGGATACGCCTTGGCGGGCAGTTTTACGGTAGTTTGTGCATGGCTTCCGAAGGTAACGATAAAAAGCCCCACCAATGATACGAAAGCTACAATTGTCTTTTTCATAAGTTTCATCAGTAAATGTGAAAGAATTGATTCCCAAACATGCTGTAAAGGTAGTGATTTTTCTCAAATGGAAGTATGCTGAAGTATATTATTTTTGCAATATGCCTGTTTTTCACCATTTACGTACCCCCTAAAATACTTTTGTTATTCCTTTGTTAGTCGACCCGGTAGAGGCTTTGTGCCATGGGTTTGGCATGATGATGGAAGAAGGTGTTGTGGCCTATTGCGGCTTACTCAGGTGCGGGATTTTTCCTGCACCTGAGTTTAAGTTACTCGTCTAAGAGGGCGTGTTTATACCTTTTCTTCTTTGGCCTTGAAAGCCAAAGCGTACATTTTCATTTGTTTAAGCATGGCTACCAGACCGTTGCTTCGGGTGGGCGAAAGATGCTCTTTCAGTCCGATACGGTCGATGAAGTAAAGGTCGGAATCGAGAATCTCTTGCGGGGTATGTCCGCTCAACACCCGCACCAACAAGTCCACAATACCTTTTACAATCAGCGCGTCGCTTTCGGCGCGGAACACGACCCGTCCTTCCCGGTAGTCGGCTTGCAGCCATACCCGGCTTTGGCAACCGTCTATCAGGTTCTGTTCAGTCTTGTACTCTTCGGGGAGCGGTTCCTGCCCGCTGCCCATGTCGATGAGCAACTGGTATTTGTCCATCCAGTCATCGAAGCCGCTGAACTCTTCGATGATTTCGTCTTGTACTTCGTTAATCGTTTCCATTTTATTGGTTTTCGTTATAAATCACTTGGATTACCGTCTGTCCCACAGCTTTCAGTACCTGTCGGTCTATGTGCTCCATATTGTCGTTTACCGTGTGCCACGTAGGGCCGAACCCGGACGGGGCATCGGTAAAGTAAGGGATAATATCGATGCACGGGATACCGGCTATCTCGTTGACCGGTACGTGGTCGTCGGTGATATACCCCCCGTCACGCATAGGGAAGAATTGCCCGTATCCTAATTGGGCAGCCGTGTTCCAAACCAAATCGACGACTTGTGAGGCGTATCTTTGGGAATATCCTTCTTTGGAGAAAGTACTGCCTTGCCCGCCGACCATGTCCATCAAGATGCCGAAGCGTGCCTGATAACCGTATACATGCGGGTTGGCCGCCCAATATTGCGAGCCGAGGCACCATGACGAAGCGTCTCCGGCTTGGTCGGACCATTGCGGCACGCCGTAATCTTCCGCATCGAAACAGATAAAGTCTATTCCTATTTCAACGGGATGAAGTTGGATGAGCCGCGCCATTTCCAACATGACGGCCACATCGCTGGCTGCATCGTTGGCAGCCAACACCGGTTTGTGCCAGTTGGCAGAGTCCGGGTCGTTGTCGGCCCACGGACGGCTGTCCCAATGCCCGCAAACCAGTATGCGTGCCTTTGTGTCGGGGTTATAAGATGCGATGATGTTACGGGCTTTCAGGACCGTACCGTCGTATGCCTTCACGTCTGCATATTGGTCGGTGACGGTCGCGCCGAAACTTTTGAATTTCTCGGCAATGTACGTGCCGCAAAGACGGTGGGCTTCCGTGTTCGGTACGCGAGGCCCGAACGCGCATTGTGCAGCCGTATAGGCGAAAGCACTGTCTGCATTGAATTCCGGTGCGGCAGCCATAGGAATGCTGTCGGTTGTGCCTGTCCCGTTTCCGGTTTTATGCCCGCAAGCCGTACAGACGGATAGAAAAACACCGAGGACTGTGCTCCATTGCAAGTTTAAAATAGTTCTTTTCATGAATCTGTTTTGCTTATTCTGTTTTCCGGTCAGCAAGTCCTGCTGTCTTGCACGAGTTGCATGACCCTTAGGAAATTTCCTCCCCAGATGCCGGCTATGTCCGTGTCATTGTATCGTTCGGCTAACAGGCGGCGGGTGAAGTTGATGGCTTCCGCTGCCGATGCGCATCCCGGTATTCCTCCGTCACCGTCGAAGTCCGTTCCGATGCCTACATGCTCTACGCCCATGATGTTTACCATGTGGTTCAAGTGTTCTATGGCATCGAGGATGGAAGCTTCACCGTCTTCGCGCAAGAAGCCTTTATAGAGAGTGACCTGGGCCACTCCGTCTTTTCGGGCGAGTGCCTTCATCTGTTCGTCGGTCAAGTTGCGCGGTACGTTGCACAAGGCACGGCAAGACGAATGGGAGCAGACGATGGGAGTGGTACTAAGTTCTAACGCATCGTAAAAGCTGCTTTCTGCTCCGTGGGAGAGATCCACCATCAATCCCAAGCGGTTCATTTCCTGCACAGCCTCACGGCCGAATGCGCTGAGTCCGCCGTGCTCTCCTTTTCCCCGTGCCGAGTCGCAAATATCGTTGTCACCGTTATGGCATAAAGTCATGTACACGATACCCCGGTCACGGAAGTGGCGCAGGCGGGAGAGGGCTTTCCCGATGGCGTATCCGTTTTCGATGCCCAACATGATGGCTTTCTTGCCGGCATTTTTCAAACGTAGCAAATCGGATGGGGTGTAAGCGATGTCCACAGCCGTACAATGGGCTGCCGCCATTTTTTCTATTTGTGTCAGTATGCGGTCGGCTTTCGCAGTGGCGGCCTGCAAAGCCTCGTCCGTCCGTTCGCCTTGTGCCAGATAGGCCACCATGATCGTGGCATCCAACCGGCCTTCCGTCATTTTGTGGAGGTCGACGAGGATGTTCGGGTCCCGTTGGTCGAAATGGATGGCTTTGTGGAAAAACATGGGGGTATCGCAATGGCTGTCCAACGTCAGCATCTTCCGGTGAAGGGTTTTGGCTTCGCGGAAAGAACCGGCTTCTTCACATAGCCACCGGAACAAGGGCATCATGCTCTCGTCTTGCCGCAGGATGAAGCATTCGGGATGCCATTGCACGCCCAATACCGATTTATATTCCGCCGACTCTACTGCTTCGATAACACCGTCCGGCGACGTGGCGCAAACCCGCAGGAGAGGACCCGTCTCCTTGACGGCCTGATGGTGGAAAGAATTGACTGCGACCGGTGCCTCGCCAAATAAGCGGCGTAAAACCAAGCTGTCGGCGGTAGGCTGTATGGTATGCGACGCATATCTTCGGTCCAGTTGTTGGTCGTGTCCGAGCAGTTGCCGGTCCGGCTGTTGGCTGTAGATGTCCTGATAGACAGAACCGCCCAATGCCACGGTGAGCATTTGTATACCCCGACAGATACCCAACATCGGAATCTGCCGGTCGTAAGCCAGACGGATAAGCAGCAGTTCGGCCAAATCACGTTTGTAGTTGACACTGTGCAGTTGCGGAATCGGTTCTTCACCGGTAAACAGCGGGTTCAGGTCGCCTCCGCCCGAAAGCAAAAGGCCGTCTACATGCTCCAGCACATTGGCCAACGCATCCCGGTCCTCAAAAGGAGGGATGATGACCGGAGTGGCTCCCGCTTTCAGTACGGATTCAAAATAACCTTCGGCCAGTTCGCACCCCTTTTCTCCGAAATTGCCCGTAATGCCGATTACAGGTTGTTTTTTATATCCCGGGAAGCGGTTGTGGTATTGGCCGTAAGCGGTTTCCCAGTCGAAGTAACCGGAACTCATGAGAGTTATTTTTTATTTAAAACGATAGGAATTTCTTTATTGATGCTCTGTTCCAGTGAAATTAAGGTTTCGGTGGAGATTACTCCCGGAATTTCTTGCAGCTTGTTGTTCAACAGTTCCATCAGATGGGCATTGTCGCAAGCATACAGCTTGATGAGCATAGTGTAAGGTCCGGTGGTGAAATGGCATTCCACGACTTCCGGAATGTGGTTCAGTTCCTCTACCACGCGTTTGTACATCGAACCGCGTTCGAGAATGACACCCACATAGGTACAGGTGCTGTAACCCAATGTCTTGGGATCTACGTGGTATCCCGAACCTACTATGACACCGAGGTCGATGAGGCGCTGTACCCTTTGGTGGATGGCCGCACGTGATACGCCGCATTCCGCAGCCACATCTTTAAATGGAATACGTGCATTTCCCGTAATGATTTCCAGAATTTTCTTATCTAAATTGTCTATCTTCTCCATAGGTTGTTTTTTATATTGATTGGACATTTTGTAAGCAAATATAGCCGTTTTTCTGCAAACTGCATGCAGCTTTAACAAAAAAAGACGCCAAAACATGTTTTTGGCGTCTTTTTATAGAGAATAGTTCACTTATTTTTCAATTTCCAACAGCTCAACCGTAAAAATCAATGCGGAGAAGGGTGGAATTTTGCCGGCTTCGCGTGAGCCGTAACCCAGTTCCTGTGGAATGTAGATTTCCCATTTGGAACCTACCGGCATTTGGGTAAGTGCTTCCGTCCAACCTTTGATGACTTGGTTGCAACCAAAAGTGGCCGGTTGTTTACGTTCGTATGAACTGTCAAAAACCGTACCGTCTACCAAACGTCCTTCGTAGTTCACTTTTACCTTGGAGGTGGCGGTAGGAACCTCCCCGTTGCCTTGGGTCAATACCTTATATTGCACTCCCGAGGGTAAGGTGCGTACGCTGTCCTTTTTAGCGTTGGCTTTCAGGAAAGCTTCACCGGCACGGCGGTTGTCGCCATGCTTGCGTTCCATGTTCGTATCATGGTAATACTTCATTTGCTTTTGGGCCACTTCCTCTGCTTTTTGCAAACTCATGTCCGTAGGCTGGCCTGCCAACATCTTGCCGAACCCTTCTAAGAAAAGGGCGCGGTTGAGTGTTTTTACAGAATCATTTCCTGCGATTCGTTGGTCAAGTCCGGGAATTATCTGTTCCTCTACCTGCTGACGAATCTGCAATCCGGCACTGTATGCCTGCAACTTTTTGCGTTCGGCTTCCGAGAGCGAAGCGTTAAAACCTTCGATGAAGTTTGCCATATAGGCGGTGTCCACGTTCATACGGCTGGTGACGTAGTTTTTCAGCCCCTGCGTGTTAGCCATACCCATGGCATAACTGAACGTGTCTACGGAACATGTATCCACCCGGACTGTTTCCGCTTTCTTGGCTTTCTTGTTTTTTCTCTTTGCGCTACCGTCGAAGCAGGCGAGGACAGCCAAGGAAAGGACCGCATATTTTAATCCGTTCATCTTCCGGTCTTATTTTTTGATGCTCAGCAATTCGATTTTGAATTTCAAGGCAGAGAACGGTTTGATTTGGCCGGCTTCTCTTTCAGCGTATGCCTGATCCTGCGGGATATATACCATCCATGTCGAACCGACGGGCATGTGGGTCAAAGCTTCGGTCCAGCCCGGAATTACCTGATTGCAACGGAATGTGGCCGGACTCTTGCGTTCGTATGAGCTGTCGAACACCGTGTCATTGATAAGCTTGCCTTCGTAGTTTACTTCTACACGGCTGGTGTCTGCCGGAATTTCACCGTTACCTTCTTTGATGACTTCGTAATATACACCGTTGGCCAATTTCTTGATACCGGCTTTCTTGGCGATGTTCGCCATGAACTCTTCTCCGGCTTTTTTGTTGTCACCGTAAGTCTTTTCAAGGCTCTTGGCTTTCACTTCCTTCATTTTGGCCTGGGCCAGTTCCTGAGCCTGTTCGAGGGTCATTTGGCCGCCTTTTTCCATCACACCGGCAATGAAGCCTGCCAGGAAATTCTGCAAACTGATGGTCTGGGTAGAGTCGTTGCCGAACACTTCGTAGTTGATGCCCTTGATCATTTGCTGGCTCACTTGTTGGCCGATTTGGATACCGGCATAGTAAGCTGTTTTTTTCTTGTCGTCGCCTGCGTTGGCACCTTCGTTCAGGCCTTTTACGAATTCAGCCAAGTAAGTGGTGTCCACGCCGAGGCGGTTTACCAGATAGGGCTTCAGTCCTTGGGTCTGCGCCATACCGATGGAATAACTCAAAGAGTCCACATCCGTTTTCATGTCTGCCTTCGGAGCCGAAGAAGAACAAGAAGCTTTTATAAAATTTTGTAATATAAAAGACGTAAAAAATATTATAATTGATGAATATGAATTAAATAAATTTTTAAAGTACTTTAATGAGTTCCACATCGAAAATCAATGTGCTGTAAGGCGGGATGGAATTTCCTGCACCGCCTGCACCGTAGCCCAACAAGTAAGGGATAAAGAAACGGTATTTTGCACCTTCTTTCATCAGTTGGAGTCCTTCGGTCCATCCGGCGATTACCCCGTTGAGCGGGAAGTCGGCCGGTTCGCCGCGTTGCAGGCTG
>ENA-ORPF01000725-ORPF01000725.1-human-gut-metagenome-genome-assembly--contig:-NODE-725-length-31166-cov-13.507988_pt1 | contig 31166 bp, 22 predicted proteins | sample MGYA00242140_ERZ509070 | MGnify/ENA primary metagenome ERZ509070 (study PRJEB26280, sample SAMEA2338713) | human gut metagenome | biome: human gut; feature: human-associated habitat; material: faeces... | reverse complement strand
ATTGTTGAACCTATAAAGTATTTTCAACCATGAAAAAGCTTAAAAGTTTTTCGGTAAAGAGTATGGCTTCGCTTTCGCGCGAAGAAATGGCTCGACTTACAGGTGGCGACTTTACAGTCTACGATTGTAAGGAAGGCAACGATGGTAAATATTGTGCGATATCTTTTTCGGGCGATACTGTTACCCTTGGTATTTGCAAGGTTTATTGCACTACTACTGTTGACGGTTTTAAATATGATTATCGTTGTGTAAGTAAGTCGTCAAATTAACCTGTTGAAACAAGTAAAAGTACTTGTTATTCATTCTATTCGAGTGTGAGAAAATACTCACACTCGAATTAAATATCTAGCGTATGTTTCAAAATCCATTATTTCATAGCGTTTTAACGGTAATCATCCTTCTGCTGTGTCCCATCATGCTGGTGGCGCAGGAAGAAGCAACCAAGCCCAAGACTGTGATACTGTCGGGCTGTGTCAGAAACAGCTTTACGGGCTATGGCGAGGGAGGCGCAAGTGTGAGTGTGTACCGTGAGGATGGCAGCGTAGTAGCACCCTGGTGTATGCTACTGACTTTTGGCGACCGCGACCGAAAAGGCAATGAATTCCGGGTGGAAGTTCCGGTGGGTAAATACCGCATTCATGTGGAGTGTGAGGGGTATAAACCTTTGGACTACTGGTATGAAGTGAAAAGCATCAAAAGAAAGCAGATGATTAAACTGCCTGACCTGATGATTCAAAAGGATTTTACAGCAGTAGACGAGGACAAAAATGTGCAACTCGGCGAGGCTACCGTGAGTGCTACAAAAATCAAAATGTACTACAAGGGCGACACCTTGGTTTACAATGCGGCGGCCTTTAAACTGCCCGATGGGTCGATGCTCGACGAACTGATTCGCCAATTACCGGGAGCTGAACTGAAAGGCAATGGCGACATTTTTATCAACGGACGGAAACTCGACTATCTGATGCTCAACGGTAAGGACTTTTTTAGCGGCAACAACAAGGTGATGCTTGAAAATCTGCCTTATTACATCATTGACAAACTAAAGGTGTATGAAGAAAGCAGCCTGCGCAGTCAAGCTCTTGGACACGAGGTGGATGCCAAACTGTATGTGATGGACGTGCAGGTGAAAAAGGAGTATGCCATTGGTTATTTCGGCAATGCTGAGGCTGCCGGTGGTACACACGATCGCTATTTGGCCCGACTCTTTGCCATGCGCTTTTCGGATTACTCGCGCCTTTCTTTTTTCGGAGGGTCGAATAACTTGAACGAGAGCCGGAAACCGGGGGCTGATACCGAATGGAAGCCTTCGGACAACATTACGGGTACGGAAACGCGCCATCATGCGGGCTTCGACTTTCTGTGTGAAAACAGGGAGGAAAGCTGGAAAGAAATGGCCAATGCCATGGTGACGTGGAATGAAGCAAAACATGAAGATAGGGTGTTCAGCGAAAAATTCCTGTCGGGGGGCAATACCTTCGGCCGGGGACATTCTGTGCAAACAAACAATGGTTTTGAGGTAAGTGCCAATAATAATTTTACGCTGAAAAAGCCTTTTTTCCTGGATTTGAAAACGGCTTTGCTTTATCAGAAAAACAAAAAGTTGGGGCTTTCGGCTTCGACCGGCTACAATGGTCACCCTGACAGCCTTTATACCGATACGCTCAACCTGCAGCAGGACGAGTGGAAAGGCAATGACTGGCGGATTCAGCTGAATCAGTCGGCACAGTTCTTGCGTAATCTCTCTAACGGCGATGACTTGGAAGTGGGGGCTAAAGTAAAGTACGACCGCTCAATGGGTGATGACTTTTCGCTTTACAGCCTGCGTTACTACAATGGTTCGGGCCCTGACGATGCGCGCCACCGCTATAACGATAATGCTGCCAACAGCTACGTTTATTCGGGCAATGCACTTTACCGCATCAACTTTTCGAAAAAAATGAAGTGGGAATTTTCCTACAAATATGAACAGGCTGATGCTTCGGAACGTCACGACAAATTCCGTTTGGACCAAATTGACGGTTGGGAACAGCAACACCCGGCATTGAACTGGCTGCCTTCGAACATGGCTCTGCTGCAAGAGGTTGTGGATAACGAAAACGCACATGCCACGCATGCACATCACCGATACCAAACAATGGGTACACGTTTGGCTATGGGACTGGGCAAATATTCCGAACTGAACTTCAGCTATGCTGCCGACCATCGGGCGGAACGCTATCATTATGCTTCGCACTCGCTCGATTCGACCATACAGCGAAAAGTTTGGTTGCATTCATTCAATGCGGAGTATATTTATTCACGCAAATGCCGAAGCCGCTTGTTCTACTATTTTTACGAGGGTGCTCCGGCAATGTCGCGGCTCATGCCTATCAATAACACGTATAATCCCTTAGCCATCGTTGTAGGCAACCCGTATCTGAAGAATCAGCAATACCAAGGAGTGGCTCACGATTTTTCGATGGATATCGGCAAACATCGGCTGATAAATGTGTTCAACAACGTCGGGGTGCGCTTTTACCAGAATGAAGTGGCAATGGCTGTGAATTACAATCGCGAAACGGGCGTTTACACTTATCGTCCGGAATGCGTGAATGGCAATTACCGCATTTTCGTTCATAATGCTTTCGGGTTCAGATTCAAGCATGTAAAGCAGCTGACCATCAACAACGAATTGAATTACGACTATTTGCACAACGTAGATTTGTACTTGCCCGAAAATGCGGCGAACAGCTTGCGAAGCACGGTGGGTACGCATCAGCTGTCGGAAACATTCAAGGCGAACTACGATTTTGGTAAACTGCAACTCGGCTGGCTCACGAAAGTGGAATACAGGTATGCCACTTCACTGCAAAACAATTTTGCTGACATTCATGCGACCGACATTTGCTATGGCATCAATGTACACTACGATATGCCTTGGAAACTGAAGTTGGTGAGCGACTTTAAAATCTATTCGCGCCGAGGATATGACAGTGCTGAAATGAACACCGACGACTTTGTTTGGAACATTGCGCTATCGCGTGCCATCATGAAGGGTAAACTGAACTTCAAACTTCAAGGCTTCGACATTTTGCACAACCTGAACAACGTAACCTACCAACTCAACGGACAAGGCCGCATGGAATCATGGCGCAGAAGCATTCCGAATTACTGGATGCTACACGTGCAATGGCGATTTAATAAAAATCCAAAACGAAGGATTTAATCTTTATCTGTATAGTATGTTGATTCATTCTTTTCCGCATTATCTGCAGCAAGAGTCGGCCGATTGCGGCCCCTCTTGCTTGCGGATGATTGCTAAATATTTTTGAACACCTACTTAAAGTTTCTCGCCATAAGTTCCTGCTAACAGAACCGGTGCCTTAAAATCATTTTCAGCACATCAGACAAATGTTGAAAATGATTTTAAGGCACCGGTTTATATGGGGGATACACAGTTTACTGCATGCCCCAGTTGGAGGTAATGAGTTGGTCTTCGACGCTTTCTTCAACGTTGTTGGGCAAGTTCGGGAAGAAGTTGATGCCCGTTTTCTGCTCCAGGCTGTTGACGGTGCAGGCATGCTTTTTGATTTCGGTCAGGGGAGCGGGGTTCTTGTAAGTGTAACCATAGTTTTTATGCTCCATCCAAAAAGCTACCGATGAATAAACGCCATTTTTTACCTTGAGCAGGGCCATGTAGTAATACTTGGGCACAGCCACACGCGTGCCGTTGGGGCGCGTCAGGTGGGTTTTAACTTGATTTTCGGCTACGGTTCCGCCTTTGACTACATAAAGGGTGTCGGCAAAGGAGACATTGCGTCCGAGTTTTTGTACCAGCCCTTCGAGCGTTACCCAATAGCCTTGGTTGAAGGCACTCATCTGCGGCGACATGTTGCTCATGAAAAAGGTGAGTTCGTTGGCCTCGCGCGAGTAAAGGCGGTCGGCCGAGGCGCAAAGGTGGCCGCGGTCGTAGCCGCTACCAAAGCCGCGACTGCCGATGTGGAGGTCGGCACTGAGTTTGGGGTCGTCGGCAAAAGGTTCGTCGGAGCGCGACACATTGCGGGCGCGGGTGTCGCCGTCGAAACGGAAGGCTACCCAGCGCGAATGGTGCTGGCGTTTGTCGTATTCTAAACAGTAGGCCATGACCTCGCGTCCGCTCGAAGTGGTGGTGCTATGCTGCACGAGCTGCGTAGTGCCGTCGGTTTTTACTTCGGGGGTTTCCATGCGCGAGGTAATGTTGCGCGAGGGGGTTACTACCACTCCTCCACTACCCTGTCCGTTTTCTTCGCCAAACTGTATGTCGTTGTCGTCGCCACCGCAGGCTGACAGAAAGGGCAGCAGGGCTACCAAGCACAGACGGCTGAAAAGGTTGATGATTGTTTTTTGCATTGTGTTCTTTGATGGATAAAAGGGAAAAACGGTTCTGTCACAACTTGTGTGGGTAATGGCAATAGCCATTTTGGGCATACGCATCCACCTACTCTCCCAAGTGTAACCTCCAATCACTTTGAATTGCGAAGCATTTCGCTGCTTATTACGCGCAGGGCTGATTTAACAAATGGGTAAACAAACGTAAAAAATAGGTTGTTCGCCTTTATCTTCATTCCATGCCACATTCGGCGTGTGGGAAACCTACTTGAGCTTTTTTTGAAAACGCTGATTATCAGCAATTCCGAGATTCTTTAAACTGGCTCGGAACTAATTTCAACTAGCTCGGAACTAATTTCAACAAGCACGGAACTAATTTCAACAAAATCGGAACTAATTCGGACAATCGCGGAGTAAATTTTGACGATGGCCCACTGCGTGACTTAAACTACGGCTGGAAAATGGAAAAACAAACCACATATTTCACATCATTTCACCTGCCGTGCGGCTTGCTGTTTAAGAGTTACGGCCAAGAGTGCAACTTAAAAAATTAGCCATACATTACAGAACCGAAAAAACTACCGTTGTCACGCAGTTTTCTTGCCTTGACGTATGTGTGTCGGCAGAAAGTTCAACGTACGACAACGGTAGTAGTTTTCAAAAAAAATGATGGATACGGCACCTTTATGCAAGTGCCAAGGAGCATTAGCCTACGATGCCACCATCGGTTGTGGTGAGCGAAGCATCGTCAACGAGCTTTTCAGAAGCTGTGGCGTACGAAGTGGTTTTGGGGTTCATCATGATGAGGTTCACCTTGGTTTGCTCGGTGAGCGTAAACTCATAAGTAACCTTAGTCCATTCGCCAGCAGTAGTCGAGGTGTAGCCGCCGTACTTATAGCTGTCGCCACCGGCAATCGAACCGTTAGCTTCCACAATGGCGTAACCCGGACGTACCTGACCATCGCCCTTGACGTAAAGGGTAAAAGTGTAGGTACCGGCCTTGAGCACATATTCTTTCGAAGCAAGGCGTCTGCTGTACTGTGCATGGAAACCTACGATTACGGCCGATTTTCCGCTGCGAGCTTCCGTGCTCTGCGTCAGTGTGGCGTTGCTGGCCGAGTTGGTCGACTTCCATGCCGTGGGGGCATCGCCCGTCCAGAGTTCGAAACCGGCATTTTCAAGCAAGTTGCCAGCTTGGGGAACTTCGGGTTTATCGCCACCTTGGTCGCCACCTTGATCACCGCCTTGATCACCACCTTGATCACCACCTTGATCACCACCTTGATCGCCGCCTTCAACGATACCGCCGTCGCTGGTTACAAGCGAAGCATCGTCAACGAGCTTTTCAGAAGCTGTGGCGTACGAAGTGGTTTGGGGGTTCATCATCACAAGGTTCACCTTGGTTTGCTCGGTGAGCGTAAAGGTGTACGACGCTTCGGTCCATTCGCCGGCTGTGGTCGAAGTGTGAGAGCCATACTTATAGCTATCGCCACCGGCAATCGAACCATTAGCTTCCACAATGGCATAACCCAAACGTACCTGACCATCGCCCTTGACGTTAAGCGTGAACTTGTAGGTACCGGCCTTGAGGGTGTATTCCTTCGAAGCAAGGCGCTTGTTCTGTGCTTCATTGCCTTCGACTGCCAAAGCGAACTTGCCGTTGCGTGCCGTAGTGCTCTGCGTCAGTGTCGCGTTGCTGGCTGAGTTGGTCGACTTCCATGCGTTGGGCACACCATCGGTCCAATCCTCGAAACCGGCATTTTCAAGCAGGTTCTTTCCCGTAGGTTCAACGGGCTTGTCGCCGCCTTCACCTCCACCGGGGTTCTCTTCGCCATTGCCCTTCATCACCTTGAAGTTCTTCACTTCCCAGGTTGCGGCCTTCTTGGTTGTTTTGTAACGGAGTGCAACAGTTACGCCGGGCTGCTTCATCATTTCAGCCGGAATACTGAGTTTACCCGTGTTGTACCAAGTATCCCAGTCAGTACCCTGTTCGGCCTTGAAGGGGAGAGCCGTCCAGTTGGCTTGCGTGGGCACACCATTGAAGTCCTTGCTCACGAGCACCTGATAATGGCTTTCGAGTTCCGAAGCATTGGCGTAGCGCAAGATGTAGTCGAAGCTTACATACGCGCTATCAACGCTCGTAAAGTCCATTTTGGGCGAAATCAGCCAGCTTTCAGCGGGCATGTCTTCCTTTTGTCCATTGCCGTCGGAATCAACAAACGAGGTTACTTGGGCGCAGCTGTAACTGCAATTCCATGAATAACTGCCTTCGGTGTTAATGGCTGAGAAATCGCCGAGCGAAGTAGAAAACTTTTCGTCAAGAATAACGCTCGAACCCGTGTTGCTGCCGTCGCCGTTCACTTCGTAGGGAGCAGGAACGTCCTCGCAGGCAGTGAAACCCAATGAAAGGGTTGCCACGGCTAATGAAAGAAAATACTTTTTCATATAAATGTGTTGATTTTATTTTTTTAGGAAAGAGGTAAGTGCCTCATACGCAACTTACTTGATAATGTCGTTAACCGAACGGAGCTGAATTTGCCAGCCGCTGTAGTAGCTGAGCATGCCCGTGAAGGTATTTTCGCCCTGAGGCATTACGGTAAAGGCAATGTTGTTTTGCGTTGAGGTGCGGAGCGTCATTTGGCTCTTTGAACCGGCCACTTTGAGCGTGCGGTCCACCCCGAAACCGGGGTCTTTCAGTTCCTCGGGAGCAAAGATGGCAGTGCCGTCGGCTTCAGCCAGGCTACCCTTTACGCTGACCAGCTGGGGGCAGTTCATGCAGTTCTGGTTTTTGCTGTTGGCAATCCAGTCGGCATCGAGTGCCACGGGCTTGAGTTCAGCGCAGTTAGGGTCGGGGGTGCCTACGAGTTCAACGTTCGTGCGGCAAAGCTGCAGGAGCATGGGACCGAGGCGGAGGTTACCGCTGCTGGTGTAGTAGGGCTGACCGATTTTGGGAAGTTTGGAGTAAACACCTATGTACAGGCCCTTGAGGTTTACCTTGACGCGCTGTCCGAGGGGGAAGTAGGGCGTGAGCCAGGTGTTCTTCACGGCCAGCACGATGCTTTGGTCGCGCAGGGGGTCGCCCACCTCTTTCGTAGTGTCGATGTGGCGGAGCATGAGGGTTTGGTAAAGGTTACCTCCTTCGTCGTTGGCCACTACCACACCTTCGATGATGCGGTCGGTTTTCACCTGCTCAAAGGCATTGGTTTGGTTAAAGAGCGACTTGTTGTCGTTCTTGAGCTGGGCAATGGAGTAATTCACTGCGCCGATATCGGTGGGGCTGGTTACGTCGTTGGTTTCGGTTTTCGGGTCATCGTAGTCGTCCATACAGGCAGTCAACCCGAATGCCACGATAGCAGCCATCAGTAAATGAAAAAACTTATTCATAATTGTCTGTTTTACCCCGCTGTTCCTTGGTGCAAGCACCCGCGTCAGATTGTGAAATGCCTGCGTCGGTGCGTGCCAAAAGAGCAGCCGGGGCAGCGATATTGCTGAGTGAAATATGTTTAGAACTTAAAGCCGATGTTCAGGAAGGCATTGAAGGCATTGGCATAGTAGTACTTCGCGTTTTTCGAGAAGCGGTATGCCTTAGCCACGCCCGTCTGGTAAAAGTCGTCGCGGTTCTGCTCGTAACCACCGGTGCGCATGTTGCGGTTGTTCGTAATGTTCTGCGCCGAAAGGTTGATGCTCAGGCTCTTTCCCTTTTTCAGGCGGATGAACTTACCGATTGAAGCATCGAGCATAAAGCCACCGTCGAATTTTTCCTGTTTGGCGGCGTAGCTGTCAACCACGTTGCCCTGCTTGTCGAAGAGCACACCACCCTTTTCCTTGAGTTCGGCCTTCGTCACGTCGTAAACGGGGGCTTTGTCGCTGGTTGAAGTGTAGTTCTTCAGGATGTTGCTCAAACGGCGGTATTCCGAGAAGTCAACATACACGCGGTCGTAGTAGTTGAGGTTAGCCTCGAAGAACCATCCGTTCGTGTTGTATTCCACACCCAGACTCACTGCAGCGAGGGGCGTACCGTTCACGTGCATGCCTTCGGCAATGACGCGCAACGGCATTGAAGCGCCGGTCACGGGGTTTTTCCACACGTTCAGCTGCTTGATGGTCTGTGCGTTCATACCTTCGTAGTTCACTTCGGCTAAGGGGTTGTTTACATATTCAGCCTCGGCGTATGAACCCATCAGGTTGATGGCGAAGTTCGAAGTTACCTGATACTTAAAGGCTGCCTCGATACCGTAGTGTTCGCGGTCGACGCCGCTCATCGTGAGGTAAGTGAAGCGGCCTTCCTGATCGTTGTAGAAGGCGGTTTGTTCCACACCATTGTTGAAGCGTGCGTAGTAGCCGGTCACCTTACCCGAGAAGTTGCCCAGACGGAACTGGTACGAAGCCTCAGCGTTCACCACCTGTTCGTTGGTCAGGTTCTTCACAAAGTTGTTCTGCATACGCGGAGCCACAAAGCTGTTGCGCGCCAGCGGAGCGTTGCTTTCGGCACCGAAGTTCACGCTCAGAATGTGCGCACCGTTCGGGCGGTAGGTCAGACCAAAGCGGCCACCGCCGCCCAGGAACCATGCCTTTCCGCTCTTGCCATACGAGTTTTCGGGAGCGCGTCCGTTCTGCATCAAGCCTTCGCGTTCGATGCTTGTGCCTTCGGCCCAGGCCGACAAGCGGTAGTTGAACTTACCCTGATTCAGTTCGTAGTTGCCATAAAGGCGTGCCTTGTTGATAAAGATGTTGTAGTTGTAACCAAATTTATCGTCGATGCCGATTTGTCGGTTCGGGTTGCGCATATCGTTTTGCGCTTCGATGCTTCCCGGTCCGTAGTCGCTGGCGGCAAACTTATCAATGTCGGTGAATTTGCTACCGCCGAGCAAGTCGGCCATCGTTTTGTAGTGCATACCCTTGGTGCGGTTGTACGATGCGCCGAGGGTATATTTCTGCTCTTTGTTAACCTCGTGATTGAAAGCCGTGTTGAGCGCAAACACCATTTGGTCGTTGTGGCGGCGTTCCTGGTAGTAAAGGGCTTCGCCACCGGCTTTTTCGCTTTCGCGGTTCACGTAGTACATGCGGTCCCAGTTAATCTGTCGGTTGGCTTTCGACGAGAGCCAGAAGTCCTTCAGGTCGTTATACTGTTCGAGCAGGTAGGGGTTATTCTTTAAGTATTCGGGATTATTCTTTTCGGGATCCCACACGTCGAAAATCGACGAAGGCATATTTTTGTAATAGTCGGGACGGGGGTCGTAAGCATCGCCGCTCCAGCCCAATGCCGTTGAGCTATACATTGAGTATTTAAAGCCGGCAGCAGTGGTAAGTTTTTTATCGTCCTTGATTTTCCAGTCCCACGTCAGGATAGCCGTAGGTTCAAAGTCGTTTACCACGCGGGCATTGCGCTTTTCGCCAGCCTGATAACCCCAGTTCGGGTTGTAGTAGTGCGAATTAGCCAACCAGTAGGCTTCTTCGGTCGAAGCCCCCTGCTGTGCGCGTTCGGTGGGCGAACCAAAGGTTACGAGCGAAAGGGCATGGTTGTCGCCAAAACGCTTTTCGGCAGAAAGGAAATACGAGAAAGAATTGTAGAACGTACCTTCAATCACACCCTCGTTGGCCCAGCGGTAACCTACGAGTCCGGCAAAAGCCCAACCCGAAGGAAGCAGACCGGTAGCATGCGTAAACATGCCGCGTGCCACATAGTTGCGGTTCGTACCCGAAAGGGTCAGCTTGTTGCCTTGGGCAAACTGGCTGGCGCGCGTATTGACGCTGGTTGCGCCACCCACACCGGCCACACCGAAGCGGTTGAAATCATAGGCTGACACACCTTCCTGGTTGCGCACGGCATCGTTCATACCGCCCACCATGCTGTAACCAAAACGTCCCAGCTCCAGGTCGTTGAGCTGAAGGCCGTTCATGTAGTAGCTGTTGTACATGTTGTCGTAGGCACGCACTTTAAAGCGCATGGGGCTGAAGCGATAGCCTACTTCCGCATTGTAGGGGTCGTTCTTCGAACCCGTGATAACCGAAACTGCCTGTGAGGCATCGTTGTCCTCGTCGAGTTGCGACTCGGTAAACGTAAAGTCGGCATTGTCGAGAACCGCCAGGGTGTCGACGGGCTCTTGGGCCATGGCTCCTGAAGCCAAAAGCAGGGCGGCCGCCGTAAGTTTTACACCTTTTGTCATATTTCTTAAAGAATTGCATTTATGAGCTATGTAGACGAAGAAACAGGGGTAAAAGCAAAACCGCAACTCTGAATCAATAGGCATAAAGCCCGTCACAGAGTACAACGATGTGTTCTTATCCCTCGTTCATACCGCGTCAAAGCATAACTACTTGTAAACTTTATTATTTGCTGCAAAGATACATATAAAAAAATGCCTATGCCTTTACATTTCTATTAAATATCAAATGCAGAAAGCAAAATCTCAGTTTTTTTTTTGAAATTTGCAGCATCAAACATAAACCATACATTTTTATATGAAGAGAAATCTCCTTTCGTTGCTGCTCGTCTGTGCAGCTTTTTTTCAGATTTATCCACTTTCACTGCGTGCAGCTCACACAGCACCTGCACCCGTCACTACCGAGGCGCTGCACGAAATGCAGCAAAAACGTTTTGCACTTTACGGGGTGGCGTTCTATAACCTGGAAAACCTGTTCGACACCATTCACGATGCCGGCAAAAACGACTACGAGTTTCTGCCCAACGGCCGCAACAAATGGGGAAAAATGAAATACGAGGCCAAACTGCACAACATGGCCCGCGTACTCAGCGAACTCTGCACCGACAAACTGCCCATGGGACCGGCCGTTATCGGACTTTCGGAAATCGAAAATCACCGCGTACTCGAGGATTTGCTCAAACAGCCGGCATTGGCTAAGCGTGGCTACAAGTATGTCGACATTGCCGGACCCGACCGCCGAGGCATTGAGTGTGCCTTCTTCTACAATCCCCGTCTTTTCAAACTCGAAAGCAGCATGCTCGTGCCTTTTTACTATGCACCCGATGGCAAGATCGACAGCCCGCTGCTCGGTTTCTACACCGACGAAAACGGCAAAGTGCGTGCTTACAACGAACTGAAGGGCGACACCACTTACATTACGCGTGGTTTCCTCGTGATGGAGGGTTTGCTCGGTGGCGACAAAACTTTCTGCATCGTGAACCACTGGCCCTCGCGTGCTGCCGGCGACGAAATTCGCCAACGTGCCGGATTCCAACTGCGTCAACTCACCGATGCGCTGCTGAAACAGGAACCCGAAGCTAAAATCATTGTCATGGGCGACATGAACGACGACCCGGGCAACAAGAGCATGACCGAACAGCTGGGCTGCTTTGCGGAACAAAAGGAGGTGAAGTCGGCCAACGATTTCTACAATCCTTGGTACAACACGCTCTACAAGGTGGGTCAGGGTACGCTGCTTTACAACGGTGCCTGGAACCTTTTTGACCAAATCGTAATGAACGGCAACCTGGTAGGCAAAGACCGCTCCACGCTGAAATATTACCAGCACGCCATTTTCATGCGCGACTACCTGTTCCAGCAGGAGGGCCGCTACAAGGGAAACCCCTTGCGTACGCATGCCGGCGGTGTATGGCTCAATGGCTTCTCCGACCACTTGCCTGTACAGATTTACCTGATGAAAGAGGTGAAATAACCGGGCTGCATTGATTCAGCGGTAAACGAACAAAATCCCCGACAGTTCCAATGCGAACTGTCGGGGATTTTTTATATCATTTCCTTCAAAGAGAAAAAGCTGCACGGATTAGTACTTGTGGCCCTTGCCCTGCATTTCGTTGCGCGTAATGCCGGTGAGGTCGATGGCACGCCACGCATACACAATGTAGGCCAGTACAAAGGGGATAATCAGGCTGACGGCGGCCATGGTGCTGAGCGTAAATTCGCTGGAGCAGCTATTGGCCAAACAGAGCGATGACTGGGGGTCGGCAAGCGAGGGATAGTAGGCCGTGTGGTTCAGACCGGCGCAAAGCAGCAGGGCCAACACGGTGAACACGGTGCCTACACCGGTAAACCAAATGCCGCGCACATGGGTGGCCGACAGCAGGGTGCGGACAATGCCGGTGAGCACTAATACTACGCCGAGCAGGAACAGCGCCAATACCCAGGGCAGGGCCAGCAGATTATGCAGGTATTTGCCGCTTTCGGGGGCAAACTGGCTGGTGGCGGGATCGTAGGTCAAACCGGTGGCGGTGAGCAGATAGCCGACAAAGGCGAGGAAAAGGAGGAGGAAGGGCACGGTGTCGACCATGATCATGCGGCGCAAACGCTGGCGCAGGCTGTCGTCGTTGATATTGTTGATGAGATACAGACTGCCGAGTATGCGCGAAAGGAAAAAGACGGCAAGACCTAATACGAGGTTCCATACGTTGCCAAGGGCTTCAAGGCCGTGCCAGGCATTGGCCCAGGTGCTGATAACAGGCGAAAAACTTTGCACATCGGCCGAGGCCATGGCTTCGCGGTTCACCACAAATTCGGCACCGGTGAAGAAGGTGCCGACAGCGGCTCCCAACACGAAGGGGCCGACAAATCCGTTGAACACGAGGAAAGCGCGATACGCGGTGCGACCGAGCACATTGCCGCTTTTCGACTGAAATTCGTAGGCCACGGCTTGCAGCACAAAACTGACGAGCAGCAGCATCCACACCCAGTAGGCACCGCCGAAGCTGGTGCTGTAAAACAGGGGGAAGGAGGCGAAAAAGGCTCCGCCAAAGGTGACGAGGGTGGTAAAGGTGAATTCCCACTTACGTCCGGTGGAATTGACAATCATGGTACGTTCGGTTTCGTCGCGTCCCACTTGGAATATCAGGTTATTGGCGCCCTGAACAAACATGAGGAACACGAGCAGACCGCCCAATAACGACACTAAGAACCACCAGTATTGCTGAAGGAATGTATAGGTTATCATGTAATTTCGGTGAATAGGGGTTGGGGGAATGTTAGGCTTCGTGTTTGCTGATGGCGCGAGTCATAATGCGCACTTCGGCCACAAGGAGCACGGTAAAGATGATGAGGAAGAGGAAGAAGGTGGTCATGACGCTGGTGGGCGACAACTGCGACACGGCAGCTCCAACGGGGAGCAGGTCCTGAATGGCCCAGGGCTGACGGCCTACTTCGGCTACAATCCATCCGGCTTGTCCGGCTACATAAACCATGGGCACGGCGGCTATGCCCAGCCAGTGCATCCAGCGAGTGCGTTCGAGGGTGCCGCGGTGCTGCATCCACCAGGCCACGATGAGGAAGAGGAAGAGGAAACTGCCGAGCCCTACCATGAGGCGGAAACTCCAGTAGACCATGGGTACGGGGGGCACGAGTTCTTCCTTCGACTTCAAATAGCCGTAGCCGAAATAGGGCATGTGTTCCTCAAGTTCGGCGCGTGCCTTGGCGGCTTGTTCGGGGTTCGACTGGTGATGGGCGCGGAAGTCGGCAAAGGCGGCAATCGCCTTGCGTCCGCGAGCTATTTTTTCGTCGGCCGAGGGGTGTACGGTGCCGTCGGGGTGGGTGTAGCCGTTGAGCAGGTTGTCAATACCGGGCACATAGCCGTCGATGTCGTGTGTAGCGAGTACAGAGAGTACACCGGGCACTTCAATACCGGGCACAATGGAGAAGGGGGCGCGCTGTCCGCCTTCGTGCAAACCTTCGGCTGCAGCGAGTTTCATGGGCTGTTCGCGGGCAATGTTCACACCGCTCTTGTCGCCGGTTCCCATTACGACGAGGGTGGCGAAAAGGCCGGTAATGCTGGCCACCTTAATCGAGGCAAGGGCCATGCGCTGATTGCGTTTTTTGAGCAAGAACCAGCAGCTTACGCCGACCACAAATACGGCTCCGGTCATCCAGCCGCTCGACACGGTATGGAAGAACTTGACTACGGCTGTGGGCGAAAAGGCTACGGCCATGAAATCGACCATTTCGTTGCGCACGGTCACGGGGTTGAACTCCATGCCGACGGGGTGCTGCATCCAGGCGTTGGCCACCAGAATCCACCAGGCTGAAATGGTGGCACCGATGCCGGTGAGCCAAGTTGAGGCGAGGTGGAAACCGCGACTTACTTTTTGCCAGCCAAAGAACATGACGGCAATAAAGGTGGCTTCCATGAAGAAGGCGAGGATGCCTTCAATGGCAAGGGGGGCACCGAAGATGTCGCCCACGAACCAGGAATAGTTGCTCCAGTTGGTTCCGAACTCGAATTCAAGAATCAAGCCGGTGGCTACGCCTACGGCAAAGTTAATGCCGAAGAGTTTCATCCAGAACTGGGCGGTACGTTTCCAAAATTCATCTCCCTTCACATAGTAAAGGGTTTCCATGATGCCCATAATGAGGGCCAACCCCAACGTAAGGGGCACAAACAGCCAGTGATAGCAGGCTGTGAGCGCAAACTGCGCGCGCGACCAGTCGATGGTTGCGGGATCGAGAATGCTGAGTAACTGCATACTGAAAATAAGGATTTAAGGGGTTCGAGAAATGGGGGATTTACGGGCAAGCAAACGGCCTGATTAACGCAGCAGTTCGGCTCCTACGGTTTCGCTTTTCTGTTCGTCGGTGAGGCCGCCTAACTGGGGCTGAAAAAAGAACAGCCGCAATATGGCAAACATCACAAACAGCTTGATGAGTATCAAAATCCATAGCGTGCGCCCCCAGGTCATGGCGCGAAATCCGTCGCGATAAAAGCGCCATACACTTTGAATAAGGTTTAGGGGATTATTCATGCACGCAAATTTAATTATTCTCACAAAAAAAACGCACCTTCCGCAGGGTTTTTGTCCTGCTGAAGGTGCGTTTTTTGTATCTGTTTGAATATGCTGTTTGATTTTTGCAACTCGCTGTCGAAAAACAAAAATCAGAACAGGGAGCGTGTCACGGGCTTTAGTAACCGCCGCCTTGCTGCATGGCCAGAAAGCGTTCGACGCCCTGGCGAATGGAGGCCAAGCCGAAGCGTGTGGGGTCGACTTCGGAAAGGGGTATCCATTGGGCGTTGGTGGCATCGTCGCGGGCGGAAATGCTTTGCAAACTGGCTACGCGACACAGGAAAAAGGCATCGGACGTGTGAACCACATGACCACAGAAGGGATAGGTGTTGGGAAAGGAAAACAGAAATTCATAGGCCACTACTTCGGCTCCTACTTCTTCCTGCACCTCGCGCACCAACCCTTGGGTGATGCTTTCTCCGGGGTCGACAAAGCCACCCGGCAAATCGAGCGTTCCTTTGGCCGGCTGACGGTCGCGCACCACGCAGAGCAACTCGCCTTGTTCGTTGAGAATAATGGCTACGGTTGCTGCGGCTGCATTGGCATAATACACAAAGCCGCACTGCATACAGCGTTTGCTGTAGGCATCGTTTTCGCGGAAATGGGCATTTCCGCACTGCGGACAGTACTTAAAATCGGCTAAAGGGTGCATAATTCTTCGGGTTACTGTTTGCAAATGACCGGGCTACTACGGGGGCTGCCCTGGCTCGTGATTGGGCTGGTTATTGGGCAGCAGATTCAGCCGGTGCGTCGCCGGTATGTTTTTTGCGCGGACGGCGACGGCGACGTTTGCGTTTCGACACAGTTTGTGCCTCGTCGGCTGGGTCGGCTTTTACCTCTGCCGACTGCATGGCTTCGGCATTGGCCGATTTTGCAGCACGGTTTTGGTCGGCATTTTGCGACTTAGGCTTTTGCGGTTTCGGCTGCTGTTCGTGCTGTGGGGTGTCTTTGGCGTTCACCTCATCGGTCGGGGTAGCCTGGCCGTTTTTGTTTATATTGCCACGCGAACGGCGCGACTTGTTTCGTTTGCGTCGGGCCTGTTCTTTGGCCTTTTCCTCGCTATCGCCCCACTCGTCTTCGGCTTCCGATTCGCTGATCTGGGGTTGCTCCAAGTGTTCCATGCCAAACACAAAATCGTCGAGCGTCAAATGGCGCATTTGGGGCAGAGGTGTTTCGTCGCTAAAAGCTGCGGCTTGTGCCTGTTTTTCCTCAATGGCATCCGCTTCGTCTGCTTCCTCCGCTTCGTCTGCTTCGTCCGTTTCAACTGCGTCAAGGGCGGGAGCAGCGATTTCTGCATGCACTGATTGAACGGCTGAGTCCAAGTCGAGTTCTACGCTGGCCTCCGTTTCACAAGTATTGTTCACAGAGGGCATTTCAGTTTCCTCGGGCTTTTCCTCCGTTGGTTCAACGGGTTCAAGGTCCTTCACCACGATGAATCCCTTAGGTTTTTCGGCCTTGGCATCCGGTACTTCGGGCTCCGTAGGTTCAGCCACAGGCTTTTCAGCCGTTTCGGGTTCGCTGATAAGCACAGCCGTAGCCGTTTGCAAAGGTTCCTGAGCCGCCTCGCGCATAGCCTTCCTTTCAGCGCGGCGGGCTTTTTCTGCCTCGTAGCGTGCCTTTTGCGCGGCCTGTTTGGCCTCGAAAGCCAAACGACGGCTTTCCTCAGCCTTGATTTCCTCCTCAAGTTCACGCATTTCGCGTTCATCTTCGGTCATCACAGCCGGTTCTGCCGAATGAGCATCTGCAGCATCAGCAAGCGGTGTGGCAGACTGCTCCTCGTTCGAAGAAACCTCCGTCACTTCGGCCGTATGGTTCAGTTCGCTGCCTTCAGCTGCCTCTGATTTGCGATTTTTGCGTCGGTTTTTCTTTTCCTTCACCGCCGTTGGTTCGGCTGGTGTCACCTCGTTGGTATCAGCCACCGGGTTTTCAGCCTGAACATGGGCAGCCGATTCGTTTTCCGCACCTTTTTTCGCAAAGTCCTTCACAGCATCGTTCACTGTTTTCGGCGTGCGCTGCTTCCGTTTTTTCGGTCGTTCCACGGGCTGTTCCTCCAGCTCGTTTTCAAGCGGTGGCAGCGGCAATCCCCTGGACAGATAGTCCTCAAGGGTCAGTTCGTGTTCAACGGGCGGCGTATCAATGACCTCGAAGTCGGCATTTTCGTCGTAGGCCGCATCATAGGCTGCATCCGAATCGATGGTCGCATAGTTAGCGGGCTTTTTCTCAAGCACCACTTCCTGTTTCGGTGCTTTTTTCGGCGATTTTTCGTTCGTGGTTTGCGTCAGGCTTTGTTCAATCACGTCAATTTTGGGCAATGCAAACGATTCTTCGGCCTCCATAGCCGTACGTTTTTCCTTGGCGCGGAACAAGCTGTCGTACATTTTAGCATCGCGTCGCATGCGGGTGAGTGCTTCCTTCGAAGCATCCTGCTGGCTCTCTTTTTTGGAGCGTCCGGCACCGCGTCCGGCCACGATTCCTTCAATCGTAATGACGGTTTTGAATCCCTTTCCTTCGCCTTCGCAGGCCACATCCTTAAAGTTGATGTTGATGCGGTTTTTCTGGCTCCACTCCAGGAGTTTGCTCTTAAAGTTCACCTCCTTCTGTGCCACGTTGTCGAGGTCGATGTAATGGCCGATTACGCGGTTGGCAATAAACCAATGGCAAAAGCGGAATCCGCGGTCCAGGTAAATGGCACCCATCAGTGCTTCGAAGGCATTGCCACCAATGTTTGTGTGCGACATGCGCGTGCCTTGTGCAGCCTGAATGAGGCGTTCCAGCCCCATTTCGGTGGCCAGTTTGTTCAGCGATTCACGTTGCACAATTTTCGAGCGGGTTGAAGTCAGGAATCCCTCGCGTTTGGTGGGATAATGGCGGAAAAGAATGTCGCTCACCACCGTTTCGAGCACCGCGTCGCCCAAATACTCCAGGCGTTCGTTGTTGAGGGGCTTCGTCGGGTTGTCATTGTTGCGGTTACGGCGTTCCTTCCCCTTGCGTTCTTTGGGGTTGAAATCGCGCCGAAACGAGAGCGATTTGTGTGAAAAGGCAACGCGATAAACCTCAATGTCGTGCGGATAAAAGCCCAATATATCGTAGAGTGCCGAAAGAAACTCCTTGTTTTTACGGAACGGGAGTTTCATGCGGTCCAATAGGTTCAATATCATGCGTCAGATAGTAAACAGGTGTGTTTTTGTTGCAGTCGGACAATCGGGGGTAAAAAAAATAGACGTTGTCGCGGTCTTTGCGCCACACCTTGGGTAGTGTCAGTCTTTGTTTGGGAATAAGAGGTTCGAAGTCGAAGCCTACTTAAAAAAAGCGCGCAACCCCTTTCCCGTCAAACCACTCCGGTGCAAACAAGCAGTTGCCACAAGCGTTCCTGGGGCAAGTGCAGATAAAGCTGGAGTTCTGACAGTAGAGAAAGGGGCTGCGCTTTAACGATTAGTCAACGTACTTCTTCAAGATGCAGCAGGCATTGTGTCCGCCGAAACCGAACGTGTTGCTCAAAGCAGCACGGATGGGGCGTTCCTGAGCCTTGTTGAAGGTGAAGTTCAGGTTGTAGTCGATGTTTTCATCCAAGTCGTCATCGGCATGGTTGATGGTAGGAGGCACGATGTCGTTTTGCACAGCCAAGCAGCAAATCAACGCTTCGACACCGCCGGCAGCACCGAGCAAGTGACCCGTCATCGACTTCGTAGAGCTGATGTTCAGTTTGTAAGCGTGTTCACCGAAGAGCTGAGTGATGGCCTTCACTTCCGAGATGTCGCCCACGGGGGTTGAAGTACCGTGTACGTTGATATAGTCGATATCCTCGGGCTTCATGCCGGCATCTTCGAGAGCCGAAGTCATAACGAGGTTTGCGCCCAAGCCTTCGGGGTGCGATGCAGTGATGTGGTGTGCATCGGCCGACATGCCCACACCAGCCACTTCGCAGTAAATCTTAGCACCGCGAGCCTTAGCGTGTTCCAATTCTTCGAGAATCAGGATACCGGCACCTTCGCCCATGATAAAGCCGTCGCGGCTTGCGCTGAAGGGGCGCGAAGCACGGGTCGGGTCATCGTTGCGCGTTGACAGGGCGTGCATGGCGTTGAAACCGCCCACACCGCAGGGCCAGATAGCAGCCTCAGCACCACCCGTTACGATGGCATCGGCCTTACCCAAACGGATGAGGTTAAAGGCATCGGCAATGGCGTTGGTCGACGAAGCGCAAGCCGAAGTCGTCGTGTAGTTGGGTCCGTGGAAACCGTACTGGATAGAGATTTGTCCCGAAGCGATGTCGGCAATCATTTTCGGAATGAAGAAGGGGTTGAACTTCGGTCCGTTCTCTGCATTCTTAGCATAGTAGCCAGCTTCTTCCTCGAACGTGTGGATACCACCAATACCTACACCCAGAATCACACCGATGCGGTTTTTGTTCACCGTTTCCAAATCCCATCCGCAGTCCTTGATAGCCTCCATGGCAGCAACGAGTGCATACTGTTCGTAAAGGTCCATTTTGCGAGCCTCTTTACGGTCAATGAAGTCGGTAGCCTTGAAGTTTTTCACCTCGCAGGCAAACTGCGTTTTGAATTTCGAAGCGTCGAAGTGTGTGATAGGTCCGGCACCGCTAACGCCGTTTTTGATATTTTCCCAAGTTTCGGGCACGGTATTGCCCACGGGGGTGAGGGCGCCAAGGCCCGTAACAACTACTCTTTTGAGTTCCATAAGGTTCGGAAATATGTATTAAGGGGGTAAAGAAAATGGGGAAACGCTGCGTACCGTGCTGTGGCATGTTCCGGTTCGTGGTGGGTGTTCACCCAGCCTTTGCGCGGGGCACCCATGCGGTTTCGTCACACTCTTTAGCAGATTAGTACGTGCCGGGAATCAGTGTCCGCCCCACCCTGCTGTCTGAGCAGCAGGTTTCAGGCCACTTACTAATCTGCTAAAACGAACGTGCGGCTGAGCCGTTTTACCGTTCGGAATTCGCTGTGTGGCAGCAGGTTTCTGAAAAACACAATAACGTTTAACGTCCAGCCTCCATGCTCGCTACCCGTAGGCTGCAACGCGGACGCAGAACGTTAAACGTTAAACGTGTGTGTAGTTAATCGTCGTAGACAAGTTAAATTTCACTTGTTAGGCGTTGTTGTCTTATTTGGCAACGTTCTCCTCGATGTAAGCGATAGCGTCACCTACGGTAGCGATCTTCTCTGACTTGTCATCGGGAATTGAGATACCAAATTCCTTTTCGAACTCCATGATGAGCTCAACGGTGTCGAGTGAGTCAGCACCGAGGTCGTTAGCGAAGCTTGCTTCGTTCTTTACTTCATCTTCGCCAACACTCAGCTTGTCAACGATAATAGCTTTTACTCTTGCTTCAATATCAGACATAGTAGTTTCTTTTATATATTAAATATGTATGGTTTCTTAATCGGAATTGATTTTCAGGTGCAAAAATAATGCTTATTCCTAATACTGACAAACATTTATCGGAAAAATCTGTCTTTACTATGCACATTTTTTAAAATTGTGTGCTATCTGCATTTTTTCCCTTTCATTTTTAGTTGATTTCAGGAACTAACACACTTGCTTCACGGCAAAAAAAACCATACCGGCAACTCAAAGGAGTTGGGTATGGTTCCACGGACCGACTCAGAATATGACTGCACCTCCTTCACAAGGTGGTACGCAGCATGTTCTTCATCAAAAAAAATGTATTCACGCCGTGTTTTGTATCTGATTTCTGTTTCCCTGATTCAACATTGCAACAGGGAGTAGCAATTTATTCAGCAAATTTTTCAGCAATACGGTCAGCAATCTGCTGCATTTCCTCAGCCGGAAGCTGCAATTTATCCTTGCGAAAGTCCATGTCGCCTTCGTTCTGCAGGGGCACCAGGTGAATATGAGCATGATTCACTTCAAGTCCGAGCACCGCCATACCTACCTTTCGGCAGGGAAAGGCCTTACCAATGGCCAATGCCACCTTCTTGGCAAATACCGTCATTTCGGCCAGTTCGTTATCGTCGAGGTCGAAAATGTAGTCTACTTCGTGTTTGGGCACCACCAGTGTGTGACCCTTAGCCAGCGGATTGATGTCGAGGAAAGCGTAGAACTTATCGTTCTCGGCACATTTGTATGAAGGAATTTCGCCGGCAATAATGCGAGAGAATATAGTCATAATAATAGTTTATTATTTACGCTCCGACACTGATTTTGAGAATTTCGAGGTTGATGATTCCCTGCGGAATTTTCACTTCAACCACATCGCCCACCTTTTTGCCGAGCAGTCCTTGAGCAATAGGTGTGGTCGACGAAATTTTTCCTTCGCGCAGATTGGCCTCGCTTTCGCTCACGATGGTGTACTTCATCACCATGCCATTCTTCACGTTTTTCATTTCAACGGTCGAAAGAATCTGCACAATGTCGTCGCGCAGTTTGGTAGTATCAATAATTTTAGCTTCGGCAATGGTAGCTTTCAGGTTATTGATTTTCATTTCGAGCATAGCCTGTGCTTCTTTTGCCGCATCGTATTCACTATTTTCGGAAAGGTCGCCTTTGTCGCGCGCTTCGGCAATCGCTGCCGATGCCGCCGGACGTTCAACCGATTCCATGTGTCGGAGTTGGGCCACCATTTTATCGTAGCCCTCTTGAGTCATGTAAGCCATAATGTATTTAGTATTATATTTATTCGTTCTGTGGTTCTGCCGAACCGAAAGGCAACCAAGCAAGCGTTCACGAACAAGCGGTTTCACCACCACTTGTCCGGCCCTTCGGACGCATCCGAAACACGGCCTTTATTTTTTGAACACCTACTTAAAAATCGAAAGAATCCCAACTCGTAAGAGCCGGAATCCTTTCAATATTACCTTTAAGACTATTTCTATGGGCAAAGTTAGGCTTTTATTTCCATATTGCCAAATAATTGCATGAAATTAGGTCTTATGTGCCGAAGCTCCCTCCGAACGAAGTAACATTACAGCTTTCCGTACCCAGGCATGAAAAATGCCCAATATATTTACCGATGTATTTTTAGCCCTCTGGTTTAGCTTTCCAGGAAGTAGCTCACCGAGGTTACCACCCTGACATTCTTGATGTAAGGCGAATACTGGTCGCGGTCTTCAATCGAGAACACACCCTGAGTGGCCTGCCGAATTTTGCCCAAATCCGAACCCGAATCCTTGGCAAACTTATCAGCAGCTTCGCGGGCATTGCGCGTAGCCTCTTCAATCATTTGGGGTTTTATTTTGTTCAGGCTCTGAAATTCGTATTCCACGTTCGTACCATATTCGTTGGCCGAAATGGCAATGCCCTTTTGCAGCAATTCGCCGACGCGGCTGATGAGCGAGCGCACCACATCCACTTTGTTCGAGGCCACAGTTACAACAAACGTCACATTGTAGCGGTCGCGCAGCCGAGCGTCCGAACCGGCATAGCGGTCGGCGTGTACGTCGATAATTTGCGGAGCACCCAGGCTGATTTCTTTTGTTTCAATGCCATTCGAAGTGAGGAACTGACTGATGTCGCGCCCCACGGTGTTGATATGTGCGTGTAGTTTCTGCAAGTCGTTGCCTGTAGTTTTGTAAACGATGGGCCAAATCACGTGGTCGGCCTTCACTTCGCGTTCTGCCAGTCCGCGCACCGACACATAGCGGTCCTTATTGGCAAAGGCGGCAATACCTAAGTAAATAAACCATCCGAGCAGGGCGGTGCCCAATGCTGTGCCGAGCGTAAGTATCAAGGCTTCAATCCGGTAATTTTTCATAACTTGATTATTTTTCATGGTGATTAGTTCTACGATTATACGCACTACCAGCGCAGTACACTGCTATACCTTTTACAAGGTAGTGAAAGGCGAGTGCAGAGGCAAATGAAAGCTCGATTTCATTTGTATTTGCCGAGCCGCATCCTACTTTATACAAAGGTAGTGAAAGGCGAGCGCAATACTAAGCCAAAAGCTTGCTTTTGAGCGATGGTATTGCCGAGCCGCATCCTACTTTATACAAAGGTAGCGGTTTCAACGTTACCGCGCCAATAATTAACCATATTTATAGAGACTCGCATTTGAAAACCCCTAAATCTTCAGTTTAAGGGTTTTCAAATGCGAGTTTCTATAACAAATCGCGGCTTCTTACGCTTTCATCATCGTAAGTTGTCCGATCGATAACTGATTTAGTTTCTTTACCCTTGTGTAATTGCCAAGACAGTCGCAGAAAGAGCATATTGTCGTAAGTACGAAGACCCAATCGGCTGCAATTCTTGTAAAATGGAGTGTCAATTTGCTGTTTCTGATATTTATGCACACCCAAATGAAATGGTGGCAAATAAATAAACTGAATGCCAAGACGATTATTAAAGGCTGATTTCTGTACGGCAAAATCCATAGATATATTTTTACCCTAGTATTTACAAATCATTGGTGAACAGGATACCCCGCACAGCATGACATCTCGTTGTCGGACAAAAAATCTATGTTTGAACCTCATCATAGGCTATCTTTTAATAGTTATACCTTGTTCTTTACTGTCAAGCACTTTTCCCAAACGGATTTTACTCTTCGGATTTTTACGGAAAGTGTATCGAAGAATGAAGAAAGGCCGCAGATTCTGCTCTTTATATCGAGTTTCTACTGTTGAACGAAAAGAGCCATCGTTTGTTACAGTTTTAACGCGATTTTCACCAGTGAAATGTTGCAAGCAAATACCTATGTAAAAATCGGGCGTAAAATTATAATTCACTTGAAGCGTAGCTGTTGACGGACGGTAATACTGTGTATAGGCTATCTTTGTGTAACTGCGTGAGTTGTAACTAAGATTACCAAAAAACGAAAAGTTCTTAATGCTGGCGTCAAATCCACACGAGGCATAAGCCATGTGTTTGGCATGCTGATTCTCGTAATAATTAGCATACCAGCCACCTCCACCATACACTTGTCCCCATTTAAAACGGTAGCTCAGGTCTATTCCGGCAGCTGTTTGCGAAAAATGTCCGCTATTGGCGTATGTGTTGTAGTAAATGCCTTCGTGCGTATAGCCACATGCCTCAATCATGTCGTTGATGCGCTTGTAGTAAGCGTTTGGCATCAAATAGAATTTACCTGCATTGAACGTATAATTGAGTCCGACATAGTGCATCATTTGAGGTTTCAAATTCGGATTTCCCACTTCAATCACAAGTGAATCGGTCGATATATTGTAAGGATTCAGATTAGCCACCGACGGTGCCGTATTAGTCAGCGTGTAACTCAGCTGCAACGAATGATGCGGAGTAATGAGCCAAGTAGCATTGGCATTGGCTTTCGGGCGAAAATAGTGACTTTTTCGTCCGGCCGACTTTTGCCAAATACCTTCAATTCCAACTGATGCGCCATAGTAAACTTTGTCCTTTAAGTTAGCACTGTAGCCTACGTAAAAGTACTGATTAAAATAATCATGCTTAAAGCGTGTAGACTGCGTTGTTTGTAACTGCTGTACGTTGTTTACCTCGTTATACTGCATCAAGCTACTGCTACCTACAATAAATTCTTGATTATTTTTCAGTGTTTGTGCATAGTCAATGTTCAAGTTGACCGACTGACGCTCATTATCGAAAACTGAGGGCGTAGTGAATATTTGGTCGTCGTACGCATCTGTGCGTAAGGCATCGTAATTGTTTTTATTGTAATTGTAAGCCAAACGCGTTTCGAGTGTTTTGCTGTCATCAAACGAATGTTTGTAGTAAAGGCTTGTGGTTGCAATTTTGCTATCTTCCTTACCCTGAGCACTGAGTAAATACCGCTGAGCGAGTTTGTTGGCATTGGGCTGAAATAACCCATTGCCCATTTGGTTATCCTTGGTATCTGCCATTGTGCCATAGAACTGAAAAGCCAGATAATCCTTGGGAGTTGCACAATATTTAAAGAGCAGTTCGCCAAGCCAACTATCCATATTATTACATGCTTTTCGTTCAAAGTTTTGTGTATAGCCTGTATTATTTCGATTGACAGACGATTCGGTTTCAGAATCATGTGTATAATCATACGCCACACGGCCATACAAACTATACTTTTGATTGCCCACTTCGAAATAGCCCACACCAAATCCTTTATGGATGGGAACTTCATGCCGAGTAGCAGCTTCAAGCCACAAATAAGGGTGAGTTCTTTTTTTCAACCGAATGTTTACAATACTGCTTATCCCATCTTGCAGATAGCGTGCCGAAACGGAGTTGATTACTTCGACCGACTCTATATCTTCCGGTAATATTGGACTGATACCCGAATTAACCATATTGCCATCTATCAACACCAAGGGAACGCTGCCATTCTGTAATTTTACGGACGACGTATTAGGGTCGGAAATCAACAATGGAATTTCCTTCAAGGCTTGATAAGGGTTACGGAGTTTTTTGGCTTTAGCCGAAAGTACAAAACGCTGTCCGTTAGCCATGCGTTTGATACTTTCGCTTGCATCTGCTGTGATGGTTGCCTCGCTTAAATTAACTTCCAGCCGTTTCAGGCAATAAACCGTATCAACACTCCCGACTATATGCAAGGAGTCGACCAATGAAGCATATCCCAGTCCGCTAAAGTTAAGTTGATAGCTCCCATCTTTTTTATTTACGAATTTAAAGGCTCCGGCTTTGTCAGTTTGTACTGCATCAATTATTTTTCCTTCTTGAAGTAACACAACATATCCGTCGGCAATGGCTACCCTGTCGGTAGCAGTCAGTAAATGCCCCTTAATAGTATGCTGAGCAGACATACTCATTGTTGAGGCTGAACACAGGAGTGAAAAAACCAATATCTTAGTATGAAATTTCATTTTGAAGAATGTTATATTTGAAGAGATACATAAGGTATTCTTTTCTTGTTAGATTGAAGGCATCAAATATTATCTTTTTCTTGACAATTCTCAAGAATAATATTACAATGCAAATATAACAATATAAATTCAATACAAAAGTAAAATCCTTTTTTTAAAAAATTTATGCCTCGAAAAACTCACAATGCATTGATGAACCCACTATAAAAAGTGGCTTTAAAAAATTCATCAGCACATACTATCGCAAGAAAGACTAACAGGATACCCCGCACAGCATGGCATCTCTTTGACGAACAAAAAATCTATGTTTGAACCTCATCATAGGCTATCTTTTAATAGTTATACCTTGTTCTTTACTGTCAAGCACTTTTCACAAACGAATTTTACTCTTCGGATTTTTAAGTGTATCGAAGAATGAAGAAAGGGCACAAATTCTGATCTTTACGGCATGTTCTATTTTCAAAAATCACTCTTACTTTGAGAAGTGTGGCTGCCTTCAAGCACACCATACAGCACAGCTCAAATCTGCAAATTTTTGCAAAAACAATGAGCGGCTTTAAGAGCCGTTTCGCACCGGGTGAGGCCAGCAGGCAAAGGGGCTATAAAATTTATTCCAAGATTGTGCGGTTTTCTTCCGACCTTGTTGAAATTAGCTCCGACCTTGTTGAAATTAGTTCCGAGGTTGTTGAAATTAGTTCCGAGGTTGTTGAAATTAGTTCCGAGCTAATTTCAAGAATCTTGGAACTGATGATAATCAGCACTTTCAGGAAAACGTCAGAATCGAAATTCCGAACAACGTTTCCGGCCATAATATCCACAATCCGAACTTTTTTTCTAATTAACAATAATTGCAGACTGTTGTGTTCTTTTTTTGCATCCACACATCATGGCTTGTGACAAACAACAAATATACCAACTTTGCTCATAAGCCAAAAAAAAGGGCTGTTTCGAGTGCGAAACAGCCCCTACCTATGGACTAATCACCTATTCAAGCGGACAAAGCATATCCGCAACAGGTTTTTTCGTTAGTCAGAATAAGAAATGTGGAAAGAATGGGGGGATGAAATTACTTCACCACAACCTTCTTGCCATTGATTACGTAAACGCCCTTTTCAGCCTTCTGTACGCGGCGGCCGTCGATGGTGTAAATCACCTTTTCGGTCTGCTCTCCGGCTTCTACGCCTTCGATGCCCGACTGCTTGCTGAGGGTTACAATGATGTAGTTGATATTGCTGGTTGCATTGGCCGTGAAAGTTACGGTTGCAGCTTCGCCGGTCCATACTTTTTCAGCGAGTTTGCCTTCAGAGGCGGTAACGTCGAGCTTCGTAGCGTCGAACTCTACCTTCACTACCTTTTGGTCGGCTGCGGGGGTTACGGTCATCGAACCACCTTCTTTATACATACGGATTTGCAGAAGACCATTGTTAAAGTCACTCCAAAGGCGAGTGGGGGTTGAACCGTTGGTGAACGTAAGGGTTACGTCGCCTTCCTTCACTTCGGTGATGGGGAAATCACCGGCTTCCTTCGATGAAACGGGAAGGTTCCATTTGTTTTCGTTGAAGTTGAAGAGTGCACCATTTTCGGGAGCTACGGGCGTAGCCTTGATGGTGTACATAGCCTTAGCCACGGGGCTGGCGTTTCCTTCAGCGTCAACGGCGATGGCCATAACGGTAGTGGTTTCGGTCAGGTCGAAAGCAGCTTCGTAAAGGGTTGAAGCGGTGGTGGGTTCCGAACCGTCGAGGGTGTAGTAAACTTTGAGGCCTTCGGCAGCAGCGATGCTCACGCTCACCTTGTCCATGTAAGTACCTTGCTTGGGAGTGAACACAGGGGCTTCGATTACTACGGGAGCCTTGTCGGTTTTAGCCTTTACATAGAGTTCTTTGATTTGCCAGGTTCCGGCAAATTCGGTATTCGAGGTGTAAGCAAAAGCCAACTGAATTTTCTTGCCGTCGTAAGCAGCGAGATTGGCCGTAGCGATGCCCGAAGTCCACGATTGACCATCAGCAGCTACGTTGTAGGCAAGGTCGGTCCATTCGCCACCTTCTTCCTTTACCTTGAGGGTGCAAGCAGCCTTGAAGTTGTCGAGACCACCAAAGAAGTTTCCAGTTTCGTTGAAACTAAGTTCAGTTTCCTTGGCCTGCGTGAGGTCGATAACGGGCGAAACGAGCCAACTTTCGGCTGCTAATTTTTGTCCACCAACAAAGGCTGAAGCTTTGATGAGGCTGCGCTTTTCATCAAATGACCAAACGTAAGTCAAGGGATCGTTCATGACCTTGTTGTCGATGGTAAAGTCGCCCTGTCCTACGTTGAAGAGTTCGGAAAAGATAGTAGCCTTTTCATCGGGCTGCGGTTGGGGGTCGGGATTAGGCTCAGGACTGGGAGTTACGGTACCTCCGGCAACAACAGTGATGTTGTCGAAGCAAAGCTGTCCGGCTTTGGCAGCACCGTCTGAACCTAAATCAGCCTTTTCGCCAACCGTGAAGGTTACGTCCTTGGCAGCACCCGTCCAGGTTACGGTTTTTGAATCCGCACTTTCTACCACTTCGCCTACACTTGCAGTGATTTTAGTCAAACGCTTAACACCTTGTGCTGAAAGACCAAACACGATTTGCGTCATATTTTCGCCCTTAGTAACCACGTTTACCGTACCTTTGGCATAAACGCGTGCATCGTTCGATTTGCCATTTATTATAGGAGCATTAGTTGCTTCGGCCTTGGCCAATGTCACGGTGAAGGGGGCTTGCGTCAGTGCCAAAGTGCCATCGCCGGCAGTCCAAGCGTCAGCACCTGCCCATTTAATTACTACTTCGTTCTGAGCCACCATGTTCACGGCTGCCAGTACGAAGGCAAACAAAAAGAGTAGTGTTTTCTTCATAAATTGAACGTTTTAGTGAGTGAATTTATTGATTATGTACTGTTTTCCACGTAAATGTGGTACAAAGGTACGGATAAAAGCTATATGTTACAAAATTTGTGAATTAAGATTTGGTAAAAAGAGAAAGAACTTATTCTTTTTGTTAACTATATTTTATCTTTCCGCTTTTTAGCAGTTTTCCCTTACCTTTGCGCCCACCTTTCACCCAGAATAAAAGTTCAGACGACTTCAAAAACATACACGCATGACAACCACCCATACCCCCCGGCGCTTGCTCCTGCCCGAAGCACCGTCGGACGATTTCGACTTCCATACCCACAACCTGACGGCTCCGCCCGGAAAGGCCTTGGTGTGTTTACCACCCGAAGTGTTGCTGCACCCCGAAACGTTTGCGGCGCGAAAGGGGGTGATGTATAGCGTAGGGCTGCACCCTTGGCAAACCGATACTCCCCTACTCGCCCGGAAACTGCTCGACCGTCTGCCTGCATGGCTTGCCCATCCGCAGGTGGTGGCGGTGGGCGAATGCGGACTCGATGCGCTGCGGGGAGCCGACCTGAAGGTGCAAACCGAATACCTGACAGAACAGCTTGCATGGGCCGAAAAATATGGTTTGCCCGTGGTGCTGCATGTGGTAAGGGCTTTCGACCGCGTGCTGCAACTGCGCAAACTGCTTTGCCCCCACACGCCCTGGACGGTGCATGGCTTCCGCGGCAAACCGGCTTTGGCGCAGCAACTGCTGAGGGCGGGCTTCGATTTGAGTTTCGGCAAGCGGTACAACCCGGAGGCTTACGCGCTGACGCCGCCCGAACACCGCCGACACGAAACCGACGATGCGGCCGACGCTGATGCACGTTTTGAGGCTTTCGGGAAGTAAAAAAACGGCTACATTGCGGCAAATCGGGGATAAAACTCGGTTTTTCTTCGCGTATCAAGTTTGTTATCCGTAACTTTGCACAAACGCTGGCTGCTTTGCTGCTTTGTCTTTGCCGAAAATGCGGCAGATAAAAGGGGGCGGCCAAACGTGAAATTGCATTTTAATCATCATTATATATATAGCAACTCATTCGATGAATTTTGTTGAAGAATTGAAATGGCGCGGCATGCTTCACCAGATGATGCCGGGCACCGAAGAATTACTTGAAAAAGAAATGGTGACGGCTTACGTGGGTATTGACCCTACAGCCGATTCGCTTCACATTGGTCACCTCTGCTCAGTGATGATGCTCCGCCACTTTCAGCGTGCCGGACACAAGCCGCTGGCACTGGTGGGAGGTGCAACGGGTATGATTGGCGACCCTTCGGGCAAAAGCGCCGAACGTAACCTGCTGACCGAGGAGGTGTTGCGCCACAACGTGGCTTGCATCAAAAAGCAGCTGTCGCACTTCCTCGATTTCGACTCAGATGCGCCTAACGCAGCTGAGTTGGTCAACAACTACGACTGGATGAAGGACTTCAGTTTCCTTGACTTTGCCCGCGAGGTGGGTAAGCACATCACCGTGAACTACATGATGGCCAAGGACAGCGTGAAGAAACGCCTCAACGGCGAAGCACGCGACGGACTTTCATTCACTGAATTTACTTACCAGCTCCTTCAGGGCTACGACTTCCTTCACTTGTACCAAACGAAGCACTGCCGCTTGCAAATGGGCGGTTCTGACCAGTGGGGTAACATTACTACGGGTTCGGAACTTATTCGCCGCACGCTCGGTGCTGAAGCTGAGGCTTACGCCTTGACGTGTCCGCTCATTACCAAGGCCGACGGCAAAAAGTTCGGTAAAACGGAACAGGGCAACGTATGGCTCGACCGTCGCTACACCACGCCTTACAAGTTCTACCAGTTCTGGCTCAACGTATCGGACGAAGAGGCTGAACGCTACATCAAAATTTTCACTTCGCTCACGCACGAGGAAATCGACAGCCTCATCGAGGCTCACCGTGCCGACCCCGGCCAGCGTATGCTGCAAAAGCGTTTGGGCGAGGAGGTGACTTGCATGGTTCACAGCCGCGAGGATTACGAAATGGCGCTCGAAGCTTCGAACATCCTTTTCGGCAAGGCTACGAAAGAGAGCTTACTGAAACTCGACGAGGACACGTTCCTCAGCGTGTTCGACGGTGTGCCCCACTTCGAGGTATCGGCCGACCAGGCTATCGGTGCCAAGGCGGTTGACCTCTTTGCTGAAACTACGCAGTGCTTTGCTTCAAAGGGCGAAATGCGTAAGCTCACGCAGGGCGGTGGCGTTAGCCTGAACAAGGAAAAACTGACGGCTTTCGACCGCGAAATCACGACCGACGACTTGATTGATGGTAAGTACTTGCTCGTGCAGCGTGGCAAGAAGAACTACTTCTTGATTACCGTTCAGTAATTGGTCATTTATATTTAAGTAGGTGTTCAAAATTATTTTATATAATTCTATCGAAGTATTTTTACTTT
>ENA-ORPF01000723-ORPF01000723.1-human-gut-metagenome-genome-assembly--contig:-NODE-723-length-31174-cov-5.387737_pt1 | contig 31174 bp, 25 predicted proteins | sample MGYA00242140_ERZ509070 | MGnify/ENA primary metagenome ERZ509070 (study PRJEB26280, sample SAMEA2338713) | human gut metagenome | biome: human gut; feature: human-associated habitat; material: faeces... | reverse complement strand
GCCGAACGGATACCTTCACATCGGTCATGCCAAAGCTATTTGCCTTGATTTCGGCATCGCTGCCAGACATGGCGGTGTATGTAACCTTCGTTTCGACGACACAAACCCGACCAAAGAGGACGTGGAATACGTAGAAGCCATCAAAGAAGATATTCAATGGCTTGGCTACCAATGGGGAAACGAATACTACGCTTCCGACTATTTCCAGCAATTATGGGACTTCGCCATCCGCCTCATCGAGGAAGGAAAAGCATATATCGACGAGCAAACAGCCGAACAGATTGCCCAGCAAAAAGGTACTCCCACGCAAGCAGGTGTGAACAGCCCGTACCGTGACCGCCCAATCGAAGAAAGCCTGGAACTCTTCAAGAAGATGAACAGCGGTGAGATAGAAGAAGGCGCTATGGTACTCCGTGCCAAAATCGACATGGCCAATCCTAATATGCACTTCCGCGATCCTATTATCTACCGTGTAGTAAAAACTCCTCACCACCGTACGGGTGATAAATGGAAAGCATATCCTATGTACGATTTCGCACACGGACAGAGCGATTTCTTCGAAGGAGTAACTCACTCATTGTGTACGTTGGAGTTTGTTGTACACCGTCCGTTGTATGACTTGTTCGTCGATTGGGTAAAAGACGGAAAAGATCTTGACGATAACCGTCCTCACCAGTATGAGTTCAACAAGCTGAATTTGAGCTATACGCTAATGAGTAAGCGTAACTTGCTGATTCTAGTAAAAGAAGGACTGGTTAATGGCTGGGACGATCCTCGTATGCCGACTATTTGCGCATTCCGCCGCAGAGGATATTCTCCGGAGTCTATCCGCAAGTTTATCGATAAGATCGGTTATACCACCTACGATGCCTTGAACGATTTCGCATTGCTGGAAAGTGCTGTTCGTGAAGACTTGAATGCACGTTCTACACGAGTATCAGCTGTTTTGAATCCGGTAAAACTGATCTTGACTAACTATCCGGAAGGAAAAATAGAAGAAATGGAAGCCATCAATAATCCGGAAGATCCGAACTCTCCTACTCATACTATTGAGTTCAGCCGTGAATTATGGATGGAACGTGAAGACTTTATGGAAGATGCTCCAAAGAAATTCTTCCGTATGACTCCGGGACAGGAAGTCCGTCTGAAAAATGCATATATCGTAAAATGTACCGGATGCAAGAAAGACGAAAACGGAAATATTGTAGAAGTATACGCCGAATACGATCCGAACACCAAGAGCGGAATGCCAGAAGCTAACCGTAAAGTGAAAGGTACACTGCACTGGGTAAGCTGCAATCATTGCCTGAAAGCAGAAGTACGCTTGTACGACCGCTTGTGGAAAGTAGAAAATCCTCGTGATGAAATGGCTGCTATCCGCGAAGCCAAGAACTGTTCAGCGTTGGAAGCTATGCAGGAAATGATAAATCCAGACTCGCTGAAAGTTTTGAAGGAATGTTATGTAGAAAAGTTCCTTGCAGATGCAAAACCGCTTGACTACTTGCAGTTCCAGCGTATCGGATACTTTAATGTCGACAAAGATTCTACTCCTGAACACTTGGTATTTAACCGTACCGTATCACTTAAAGATACCTGGAGTAAGATCAACAAATAAAATATAGACATATTCATAAAACCAGAAACACAGATTATGCAAAGCACTACGTAGAAGGGCGTATTTTTCTGACAAAATACATTCCTCCTGACTACGGAACAATTTGCATAATCTGCGTTTTTTATTTTACCTTTTAAATAAATAACAACCATGAAAGATGACTTGTCTTCTATTTTCCACAAACCAGAATTTAAAGAACTTCTGGCTAAATATGCAGATATGCTGGACAATCATACCAGTGTTTATTTTGAAGCCGACGAAATCACCCTATTGGCAGAATTCTATGCAAGCATGGGAAATATAAAGGCTTCGGAAGAAGTAGTGGACTATGGGCTGTCACTTCATCCCGATAATTTAGATATACTGATATTTAAATGTCATAATCTTATAGCAAAAGGTAATACCAGCGATGCTCAGTGCATATTAAATACTATAACCGACCAAAACGATTACGAAGTCAGGTTACTGCAGGCTGAACTTTATCTGGCACAAAAGCGTACTCAAGAAGTTGATGCACTGCTAGATCAGCTTTACCAAGACGAAAAAGACATAGACACAATGCTCGACATTGCACATGTGTATATGGACGACCACCAGAAGAAAAAAGCCCATTACTGGCTGGAAAAGGCATACAGCGAAGCTCCGGAAAACATTGGAGTATTGGAGGAGATGGCTTCATACCACTTCAGTTTCGGCAATCCGGAAGAAGCCGTGAAACTATATAACCAGCTACTTGACGAAGCTCCCTATACACTCGATTTCTGGCACAATCTGATACGTTGCTATATCCGTATGTACCAATCAGAAAAAGCGATGGAAGCAATAGATTTTGCTATGGCCATAGATGACACAAATCTGATAACCTGGGAACTGAAAAGCAATTGTCTTTTGTTGGAAAACGAAATAGACCAGGCACTTGAATGTCTGTTTTATATAGAAAAACATACTACCGAAAAGCCATATATTCAAAATATTATCATGTCAATATACTTCATCGTACAAGATTATCAGAAAGTATTGGAGTATTCTGACAAGATAATAGCCAGCGGCAAACTTCCTTATTTTGAAATGGCGTCCTTGTATCATAAAAGAGGAATTTCTCATTTACGACTCGAGAATCAATCTGCCTGCAAGGAAGATGTAGAACAAGGTCTGGCTTACGACAATCACAGCAGTGAATTATATCTACTGAAAGGTGAATTGCATCTGGATGAAAAAAAGCTAGAAGATGCACAAGCAGCCTTTCACTATGGTGAGTTGTTTGCCGAGGACGAAGCAGAAGCGGCAGCTTATATAGGTACAGCCTATTTCCGTAATGAATATTGGGAACAGGCATTGGAGTATCTGAGAAAAGAAGAAGAATTAAATCCAGATACCATGCACAGTAACTATTATCTGATAGCATACTGTTATTATCGTATGAAAGAAGAAAAACTGACTTTTACCTATCTTGTACGAGGGGCCGTCTTTTCTTCCAGTTCATTGAAGAAAGAAGAACCGGTATTATCTCCTTTCGAAACCGACGAACATTTCTACGAGCTAGCAAAAGACATTTTTCTGAAAATAAAAAGTGGAGAAATCAATCCAATGGAATACCTCAACGAATAAAGCAATAATAAAATTGAAAGTAAAAGTAAAGTTTTTCTGATAAATATTTGGATTTTACATTTAAACAGTTTACATTTGCCATATACAAATAAAAGAAATATTTATGAACAATAATCTAACTATTCGCCATTATCATTCTCCTGACGTTAACATACGGTAGGCTGAGGTGTCGTATAGCTACAAAAATATCAAAGGCTTGCCGTTTCGGTAAGCCTTTTTTTGTTTGATAACTTAAAACTTTACAGAATATGCTTAGAATTGCCGTACAATCAAAAGGCCGTTTATTTGAAGACACAATGGCCTTATTTGCAGAAGCAGACATCAAACTTTCTACGTCCAAACGCACGTTGCTCACACAATCGTCCAACTTTCCGATAGAGGTCTTGTTCCTGCGTGACGATGATATTCCACAAAGTGTAGCAAGCGGAGTGGCCGATTTAGGTATTGTAGGAGAAAATGAATTTGTAGAACGTAAGGAAAAAGCTGATATCATTTACCGACTGGGATTCAGTAAATGCAGATTGTCGCTGGCAGTCCATAAAGAAGAAGAATATAACGGACCATCATGGTTCAACGGGAAGAAAATTGCCACATCATATCCCGGCATTCTACAAACTTACCTCGACAAACAAGGGATAAATGCAGATATTCATGTAATTACCGGATCTGTAGAAATAGCTCCCGGAATAGGTCTTTCTGATGCCATATTTGATATTGTAAGTTCCGGATCCACTTTGATAAGTAACAACCTGAAAGAGGTGGAAATTGTTATGAAAAGTGAAGCCTTGCTTATCGGCAACCCCAATCTGACACCGGAAAAGAAAGAAATTCTGGAAGAGCTCTTGTTCCGTATTGAGGCAGTAAAAGCAGCAGAAGACAAGAAATATGTGCTGATGAATGCACCAACCGATAAAGTAAAAGATATAATCGAAGTCCTTCCTGGAGTAAAAAGCCCTACCATCATGCCACTTGCAACCGAAGGATGGAGCAGTGTACATACGGTAATAGATCAGAAATGTTTTTGGGAAATTATCGGAAAGCTGAAAGCGCTTGGAGCACAAGGCATTTTGGTTCTCCCCATTGAGAAAATGATTTTATAATTAAAGTATCACAGAAAACCAACAACATCATGAATATCATACGCTATCCAGAACGTCTGGAATGGAATTTCCTACTGAAACGCTCTGCTCTCCAGACAGAATCTCTTCGTGAAACTGTCTGCGAAATATTAGAAAAAGTACGGACACAAGGTGATCGTGCTGTAATCAGTTATGAAGAGCAGTTCGATAAAGTAAAATTAAACTCACTGGAAGTGACAGAAAAAGAATTCGAAGAAGCTGAAAAAGAAGTAGATATTAAACTTAAAGCAGCCATCATGCTGGCATTAAATAATATACAGACATTTCACTCTTCACAAAAGTTTGCAAGCAAAAAAATAGAAACACTTCCAGGAGTAACCTGTTGGCAGAAAGCCGTTGCCATAGAAAAAGTAGGACTCTACGTACCAGGAGGCACGGCTCCCTTATTTTCAACAGTACTGATGCTTGCTGCTCCGGCACAAATAGCCGGCTGCAAGGAAATCATTTTATGCACCCCTCCCAACCGTGAAGGAAAAATCCATCCTGCAATTCTATATGCAGCACGGGTAGCAGGAGTAAAAAGAGTATTCAAGACCGGTGGTGTACAAGCTATCGGAGCAATGGCATACGGAACCAGCAGTATTCCGAAAGTATATAAAATATTCGGCCCCGGAAACCAATTTGTTACAGTAGCCAAACAGCAAGTTGCTTTACGTGATGTTGCGATAGATATGCCTGCAGGTCCTTCGGAAGTAGCCGTTCTTGCTGACGAAACAGCCAACCCGACATTTGTTGCTTCCGACCTTCTTTCTCAAGCAGAACATGGTGCAGACAGTCAGGCTATACTTATTACAACATCCGAAACTCTGATTGACAAAGTAGCAGAAGAAGTCGATCGTCAGTTATCTGAATTACCTCGTAAATCTCTCGCGGAGAAATCCCTCCAGTCGAGCAAACTTATCCTCGTAAGAAATATGCAAGAGGCTATTGACATGATAAACGAATATGCCCCTGAACACTTGATTATCGAAACGAAAGATTACACAGATATAGCCGAAAAAATCATCAATGCAGGTTCTGTATTCTTAGGATCATACTCTCCTGAAAGTGCAGGCGATTATGCTTCGGGAACCAACCATACACTTCCTACCAACGGATATGCCAAAGCATATAGTGGAGTTAGCCTGGATAGCTTTATCCGCAAAATTACTTTCCAGGAAATTACTCGGGAAGGAATCGCTACCATCGGACCTGCTATTCAGGTAATGGCAGCCAACGAGCATCTCGATGCCCATAAGAATGCTATTACAGTACGACTTAATGAAAAACTTTAACCGAAACGCTTATGAAATCGCTGAAAGAGCTGACACGACCGAATATATGGGCTCTAAAACCTTATTCATCGGCACGTGACGAATATAGCGGAAAAGAGGCTTCAGTATTTCTGGATGCCAATGAGAATCCGTATAACACTCCCAATAACCGATATCCTGACCCACTTCAACGCGAGCTGAAAGATATGATTGCTCTCGTAAAAAAGGTCACCCCTGAACAAATATTTCTAGGCAACGGAAGTGATGAGGCTATAGATCTGGTTTTTCGTGCTTTTTGCCGTCCGGGTATCGATAATGTCGTTGCCATAGATCCGACATACGGTATGTATCAGGTATGTGCTGATGTGAACGATGTAGAATACCGCAAGGTTCTGCTTGACGATACTTTTCAGTTCAAAGCAGATGAACTGCTTGCGGCTTCAGACGAAAATACGAAACTCATCTTCCTCTGCTCTCCCAATAACCCCACAGGCAACAATCTGTGCCGCAAAGAAATACTTACTTTACTTGAAAAGTTTCAGGGACTTGTCATAGTAGATGAAGCTTATATAGATTTTTCTGACGAACCTTCCCTTATAGGAGGTTTAAAACAATATCCAAACCTGATCGTCTTTCAAACTTTCTCGAAAGCCTGGGGATGTGCAGCAATCCGTCTGGGCATGGCATTCGCTTCACCTGACATTATCGGTATACTGAGTAAAATCAAATATCCGTATAATGTCAACCGACTGACACAACAGGAAGCTATTCAGATGATGCACAAGCATTATGAAGTGCAAAGATGGGTACAGTCATTACTTAATGAACGTGAGCGCATGATAAAAGAATTTGCCAAACTTTCATGTTGTACGCATATCTACCCGACTGATGCCAACTTCTTCCTGACAAAAGTATGTAATGCTAAGGCAATTTACGATTACCTGGTAGAAAAAGGCATTATCGTACGTAACCGTTCCGGCATAACTCTCTGTCAGGATTGCCTGCGAATAACTATTGGTACTCGTCCTGAAAACGATGCTCTGCTTGAGGCACTGAGAAAATATAAACCCTGATTACCCTATGAAAAAGAAAGTTTTATTTATAGACCGTGACGGAACATTGGTTATCGAACCTCCAATAGATTACCAGCTGGATTCTTTCGAAAAACTGGAATTCTATCCGAAGGTATTCCGTAACCTGTTTTTTATCCGACAGAAGCTTGATTTCGACTTTGTAATGGTAACCAATCAGGATGGACTGGGTACGTCATCTTTTCCTGAAGAAACATTCTGGCCTGTACATAATCTGGTAATGAAAACGTTCGAAAACGAAGGAATTATTTTCGATGATGTACAGATAGACCGAAGCTTTCCGGAAGATAATGCTCCCACACGCAAACCCCGGACAGGTATGCTTACCCAGTACATCGATAATGATGCATACGATTTGGAAAACAGTTTCGTGATAGGCGACCGAGCTACGGATGTGGAACTGGCATATAACTTAGGCTGCAAGGCCATTCTTTTACAAAAAGACGACTCTATACTAAAAGATAAAAAACTGCAAGACACCTGCGTACTTGCAACAGCCGATTGGGATAAAGTAGCAGAGTTTCTGTTTGCCGGAGAACGTATAGCCGAAGTACGCCGCACGACTAAAGAAACTGATATTTATATCCGTCTGAATCTGGACGGCAGCGGAACATGTAAAATAAATACCGGATTAGGCTTTTTCGACCATATGCTGGAACAAATAGGCAAGCATGGAGGTCTGGATCTTACAATTCAGGTAAAAGGAGATCTTGAAGTAGACGAACATCATACCATCGAAGATACTGCTATTGCTTTGGGAGAATGTCTATATCAGGCACTTGGCAACAAACGAGGTATTGAGCGCTATGGATATTGCCTTCCTATGGACGATTGTCTGTGTCAGGTAACTCTTGACTTTGGAGGACGCGCCTGGCTGGTATGGGATGCAGAATTCAAACGTGAGAAGATAGGCGAAATGCCGACAGAGATGTTCCTTCATTTCTTCAAGTCACTGAGTGATGCCGCACGCATGAATCTGAACATCAAGGCAGAAGGTCAGAACGAACATCACAAGATAGAAGGGATATTCAAGGCGCTGGCACGAAGCATCAAAATGGCTGTCAAAAGGGATATCTACCACTACGAAGTTCCCTCCAGTAAAGGATGTATCTAACTTTAATCATTGTTTGAATATTCAGTAAAAAAACAGAACCATGAGAAAATTGCTTGTTGTAATCATCATACTCATTGGCTTCACGATAGGAATAAACCTGTCGAGGGATCAAAAAGGATTCCGCACCTATCAGGAAGTATTGACCGAGTTAATCAACGATGCTCCAATGAAAACCTATCGCGACAGTTTCTACGGATACAGCATCCGTTATCCGGAGTTTTTCTCTCAGGAAATAACCGACAAAGGTTTTGTACGTTTAGGATATTGGGACAATGAGCGATTCGTTATTGAATGCTCTGTACTGAAAGCTCCGGACTTAAGTCCGGTAAAGATAAAAATGAAAGAATTGGCAACACAACTACATGCCGAAAAGCAAGAGTTATTACGTGACTCGTTTATTCTCAGCGGTCCACATTATGAAAATGGAAAGCGGATAGAAGGATACCGTTATTACGCCAAATACGTACGCAACCGAAAATTATGGTTTTCGTATACACTTTTTTATCCGGAATCATGCCACTCCTCTCTTACACGCATTTTCCGCCAAATAGACCAATGGGAAGTATAATAAAAAACATCCGGCATAAAGCTTTAAACGTATATTGCTTTTATGCCGGATGTAATATTTTTAGGAAAAGAGATGTCTTTCTCTAGCTTTCCATTAGCTTATTGATGTTGTTCGCGTAACAAATCGTTTACAGTCTTTACCGGATTGAATGTGCTCAATGGAACTTCTACAAAGATTGTACTCCAGTCGCTCATAGAACCATTCCACAATCCCGGCAATTCCAAAGCTTTCAAATCTTTACCATTCTTCGATTTATAAGAGATAAATCCTGTAGCCTTATCTACATACTGTAACAAATTGAATTTATTTCCCTTATAGTCGCGTACAGCACAAACCAAATCTACCGGATTGAAGTGTGTACCCTTTTCGAACATAGCCTTCTTTTCCGGATCATTCATATCAATCTGAGAACTTTCCAAAATCTGAAGCGAAACAGTTCCGTCAGGATTATAAGCAAGGAACGGACCACCGCCCGGCTCACCTACATTCTTCACCATACCGCAAACACGCATCGGACGGTTCAGTTTCTTACGCAGGTAAATAACCAAATCGGCATCTTCCAAATCCTTGATATCGCTCTTGCGACAACGTAACTGCTGCTGAACGAAACGGATAATTGTTTCCAGCTGATCATGGCTGTAATGACCACTATCCAGCAATTCCAAATAATCGAAAGCCTGTTTCTGCAAAGTAACCAGCACACCGGCAAGCAGTTTTTTATAAGTTACAGTATCGTCTTTCAAACGGTCGGGTACGACATTATCAATATTCTTGATAAATACGATATCAGCATCCAGATCGTTCAGATTTTCAATCAAAGCACCATGACCTCCCGGACGGAAAAGTAATTTGCCATTATCACGGAACGGCTTGTTTTCCATATCAGCGGCAATGGTATCAGTACTTGCCTTTTGTTCGGAAAAGCTGATATTATATTCCACACCATATTTCTGGGTATATTCGGCAGCTTTAGCATCTACCAGTTTCTGGAATAAAGCACGATGTTCACCCGATACAGTAAAGTGCACATTCACTTTTCCGGTCTTTCCGGCAGCATACAATGCTCCTTCTACCAGATGTTCTTCCAACGGGGTACGTACGCCATCAGCATAACGGTGGAATTTCAGCAAACCTTTCGGCAGAGAACCATAATTCAACCCTGCAGATTCCAGCAAGTTAGCTACTACAGCCTTATAATTATGTTCCGACAAAAGAGCCTCAATATCCTTACCTGTATTATCCAGGCAAGCAGCATTCAAATCATTATAAAAAGCAAAACTATGAATATGATCGAAAAATTTCTTTTCAAAACTTGTAGTAGGCACGTCATAATCAGCACCCAAGAATTCGAACAAGTTTTTAAACATACGGCTTGCCGCTCCAGAAGCTGGCACAAACTTCACGATTTTCTTATCAGAGTCTTTATAAGCATCCCATGCTGCCAGATATTTTTTCTGGGCATCAGCATCGGCAATCATAATACCATTATTGTCTACAGATGCAGCCGCAGCCAGTTGCAAATAAGGGAATCCCTTTTCAAAGCAAGCCAGTTGCTCTTCAATCTGCTTCTCAGTAATACCTTTCTTTGCCAGTAATTCTTTGTCTTCGTGTGTTAACATATTGTGATAAATTTAAGTGATAAATATTCGTTTACAAATTGAATCCACCTCAAAAGTATAAAAAAACCATCAAGTTTGTAACAATAAAGGAAGAAAAAAACTATCTTTACCCACAGAAGCTGGCTGGAATACTTCTTTTTTATCCATTTAATTAAAAAAGGATTTCAATTTGCAACAAACAGGTTCTCAACAAAACTAGAAAGACTATGGATGAACAAGTTTTTTTTACACCGGACGAACATAAACAGCTAATAGCGCTATACAAAAGACTACTGCAACTATCAGGAGACACTCTGCAAAAAAACGACTGCTGCAATCTGAAAAAACATTTGGTTAAAGTCATGTCGGCGGGAAGCATACCTCGTAATGCCTTTGGTATGAATCCGATTATAAAAGACATGCAGACAGCTGTTATTGTAGCAGAAGAAATCGGTATGAGACGTGCCTCTATCCTAGGCATCATGTTGCATGAATCCGTGAAATATAATCTGTGTACATTAGAGTCAGTCAAACAAATGTATGGCGAGGATGTAGCTGGGATCATACACGGGCTGGTAAAGATAAATGAACTTTATGCCAAAAGTCCGACCATAGAATCAGAGAACTTCCGCAATCTGCTGCTCTCATTTGCCGAAGACATGCGAGTTATCCTTATTATGATAGCCGACCGTGTAAACTTGATGCGCCAAATCAAAGACTGTTCGAATGAAGAGGCCAGATTACAAGTTTCGAACGAAGCTGCCTACCTGTATGCCCCATTGGCTCATAAACTGGGACTATACAAACTGAAATCGGAACTGGAAGACTTGTCACTGAAATATACTCAACATGATGTATATTACCACATTAAGGATAAGCTGAATGCCACAAAGGCTGCCCGCGACCGATATATTGATGCTTTTATCGAACCGGCAAAAAAGAAACTGGAAGAGACAGGACTGAAATTCCATATCAAAGGGCGTACCAAATCCATACATTCCATTTATCAGAAAATGAAAAAGCAGGGATGCCCGTTCGAAGGTGTGTATGATTTGTTTGCTATCCGAATCATACTTGACTCTCCGATTGATAAGGAAAAACAAGAATGCTGGCAGGCCTATTCTATCGTAACAGATATGTATCTGCCCAATCCGAAACGTTTGCGCGACTGGCTGTCTGTGCCTAAAAGTAATGGCTACGAATCATTACATATAACTGTCATGGGGCCTGAAGGTAAATGGGTAGAAGTACAGATTCGTACCGAACGTATGGATGAGATAGCCGAAAAAGGACTTGCTGCTCACTGGAGATATAAGGGTATCAAAGGGGAAAGTGGTCTGGACGAATGGCTGAACTCTATTCGCGAAACACTGGAAAATGCAGACAGTGACCTGGAGGCTATGGATCAGTTCAAACTGGATCTCTACAAAGATGAAGTCTTCGTATTCACTCCCAAAGGCGACCTTTACAAACTGCCGCAGGGAGCCACCATCCTCGACTTTGCCTTTACCATCCACACCAGCATCGGAAGCCGGTGTATCGGAGCACGCGTCAACGGAAAGAACGTTCCTTTGCGGCAAACCCTGAACAGCGGTGATCAGGTGGAGATCATCACTTCGAGCACACAGACTCCGAAAAGAGACTGGCTGAACTTCGTCACGACCTCCAAGGCGCGCACCAAGATCCGCCAGACCCTGAAGGAAATTGCGGCCAAGCAGACCCAGTTTGCCAAGGAAACCCTGGAACGCAAGTTCAAGAACCGCAAGCTGGAATACGATGAAGCCATTCTGATGAGACTCATCCGCAAGCTGGGCTACAAGAATGTCACCGGCTTCTATCAGAGCATTGCCGACGAGACCATGGATGTCAATACCATCATCGACAAGTACCTGGAACTCCAGAAACGGGAAAGCGAGCAGCGGGACGAAATCACTTACCGAAGCGCCGAGGCCTACAACCTGCAACAGCCTGTGGAAGGCAAGGATTATTACAAGGACGACGTACTGGTCATCGACCAGAATCTGAAGGGACTTGACTTCACGCTGGCGCGCTGCTGCAACCCCATCTACGGCGACGAGGTATTCGGATTCGTCAGCATCTCGGGAGGAATCAAGATCCACCGCTGCGACTGTCCGAACGCCAAAGACATGAAGTCCAGATTCCCCTACCGCATCGTACGCGCCAAATGGGCCGGAAAGAGCCAGGGCAAGCAATACCCCATCACCCTGCGCATCGTGGGACATGACGATATCGGTATCGTGACGAATATCACTTCCATCATCAATAAGGAGAGTGACATTCTGCTGCGGTCCATCAGCATCGATTCTCACGACGGACTTTTCTCGGGCATGCTGACCGTAATGGTAGACGATACGGGAAAACTGGAAGCACTGATCAAGAAGATCAAAACCGTAAAAGGAGTGAAACAGGTCAACAGAGGATAGTTATTCGTTAATAAACCTAATCAAGACAACCTAAATCGCACAAAAATCAGTACTTTTACAGCGGTTTAACTAAAAAGGACATAGCAATGAAAAAAATTTTTCTCAGCGCACTCCTGATTACACTGAGTGCACTATTCGTTTTTGCTCAGGGAACGGCTCTGATTAAATTTGAAAAGACGAGCCACAACTTCGGATCTTTCTCTGAAAGCAACCCGAAAGTTACCTGTACTTTCAAGTTTACCAATGCCGGTGACGGCCCGCTGGTGATCCACCAGGCCATTGCTTCCTGCGGATGCACCGTACCGCAATATCCGAAAGAACCCATCAAACCGGGAGAAAGCGGTATCATTACAGTAACTTACGACGGTGCAGGCAAGTTCCCCGGACACTTCCGCAAGACTATCACCCTGCGCACGAACAGCAAAGACGAAATCACCCGACTGGTCATTGAAGGAGACATGATGCCATCGGCTGACAAATAATACGGATCATCCCCCGGCCCCGAAAAGCCGGGTTTTTTTATGCCCGTAAAAACGTCGAATTCTTTTCATGAAAAGCCCGAGGGCTTTTCCCCTGAACGCCGAAACGTTTTTAAAAAACTCCGGCGGCTTCTGAAACAATTCCCCAAAGGTCCGGCAACCCCTTCCAGGGCATCCGGAACCAGGGAAAAAATCGTGCGGTCGATGAGCCGGAATCGTGCGGTCGTTGGGGCTGAATTATGCGGTCGTTGGAGCCGGATCGTGCGGTCGTTTCAGGCCAATCGTGCGGTCGATTTTTCCCCTTCCTGCAAACCCTTCAGAACAGGCTCCTGCCCGCCTCCGTCTTCCCGGAGAAAAACCTCGCCGGAAGAGCATAAAAAAAGAGGATGCATCCCTCAGGACACATCCTCCAGTTTCTTTTACTGCAAGTGTGATGCAAGCAATCAAGCTTCAGCAGGAGCTTCAGCAGCTTCTTCAGCAGGAGCTTCTTCTGCGTTTGCAGCAGCCTCAGCTTCAGCTTCAGCAGCTTTCTTTTCAGCTACCTTCTGAGCGATTGTTTCATTTACTTTCTTTTCAGCTTCCAGACGTGCCTTCTCAGCAGCCTTCTTAGCTTCTGCGTCTTTTGCTCTCAAAGCGTCCAGACCAGCCTGTTTGTTTTCTTTCCAGGCATTGAAGCGAGCTTCAGCAGTAGCTTCATCGAATGCACCTTTAGCAACACCACCCAGCAAGTGTTTCTTCATGTAAACACCTTCGCGAGACAAGATAGTGCGTACAGTGTCAGTAGGCTGAGCACCTACCATCACCCAGTGCAATGCACGTTCAAAATTCAAATCTACTGTGGCAGGATTGGTATTCGGGTTGTAAGTACCAATTTTCTCAGTAAATCTACCATCACGTGGTGCTCTTGCATCTGCAATAACAATAGCATAGAACGCATATCCTTTGCGTCCGTTTCTCTGCAATCTGATTTTCGTTGCCATTTTCTTTTAAAATTTCTTTTTTAGTTTTTATTGATTTGAATTATGCCATCAACTCGTAATGGCGCGGCAAAGGTACGAATAATCTTTTATTCCACCAAGCTTTATCTTATAATTTACTGATTTCCCGCAACCATTTTTCCAGTTCGCCGGTCCATTGGCGCTTGTAGGGGAAGCTGTCGTTATATCCCCATCCGTGACCTCCGACAGGATAAACATGCAGACTGCTGGCCGGTACCTGATTGTTCACAAGCGCCTGAAAATAATTCAGACTGTTGGCAACAGGAACAGCCGTATCATCACTGCTGTGCATGATAAAGGCGGGCGGCGTCTGCGGTGTTACCTGAAGTTCATTGGAATATTCCCTGACCTTCTCGGCGGAAGGATTCTGCCCCAGCAGATTGATGCGGGATCCGCGATGGTTTATTTTCGGGTCCATACTGATGACCGGATAAAAAAGAATCTGGAAATCAGGACGGGTTTCCGCATCAAAATGGGTAGCGGCCGTACTTGCCAGATGTCCGCCTGCCGAAGCACCCATCACGCCGACTTTCTTCACCTGCCAGTCATCCGCATGACTGCGCATGACACGGATAGCCTGATGTACATCGCTCAGAGGTACCTCATCGTGTCCGTTGGGCATCCGGTAGCGGAGTACTGCATACGTGATGCCCTGGCTGTTGAACCAGGCGGCCATGTCTGTTCCCTCGTGGTGCATGGCCAGAATCGAATATCCTCCTCCCGGACAGGCTACGACGGACAGTCCGTTTCCTTTTTCAGCCGGATAGACATACAGGATAGCCTCCCGGGTATTCTTGGGATAATCCGGATCCGTCAGATCTTCCTGCAGGATGCCGTTGTCATTAGGGGCACCATCAGGCCATAATTTAATCTCAATTGCTTTCTGGGCAAAGAGAGCAGCCGGAAGGAGAAACAAAAGGAAAAGCAATGACTTTTTCATACGGCAAATACTTTTCAGCGCTTATTTTTTCAGTTTCATGCTTGCTTTCACCAGATAAGTGATCAGCAGGATATAAGCCAGCAACGATACGATCTGACTCATCGGATTTGCCAGCCAGCTTTCGTTGATCAGATTGATTTCGCAGTAACGCATAATGGCACTTACCACGCCCATCAGAGCACCTCCGGCAATGAATCCGGAAGCCAGCAGGGTTCCTTTCTCACCACGTGCACTGTTCACTGCTTCGTCCTTGCTGCGGGTTGTGACATACCAGTTGACAGCACCGCCGACCAGCAACGGGAGGTTCAGCTCAAGAGGAATGAACATTCCCAGCGCAAAGGCCAGTGCAGGCACTCCGCAGAAAGTCAGGATCAGAGCAAGCAAGGCTCCGGCTCCATACAACAGCCAGGGCGCTCCCACTCCGTTCATCAGCGGATCAATCACAGCCGCCATGGCATTGGCCTGCGGGGCAGCCAACTGTCCGCTCGTAAAGCCGTATGATTCATTCAAAACCATAATCACACCGCCTACGGTAGCAGCCGATACCAGAGTTCCGAGGAACTTCCAGGTTTCCTGCTTCTTCGGAGTACTTCCCAGCCAGTAACCGATCTTCAGGTCGGTAATGAAACCTCCGGCCATGGAAAGAGCCGTACATACAACGCCTCCCATTACCAGGGCAGCCACCATTCCTGTCGCTCCGTTCAAGCCAACAGCAACCATGATAACCGATGCCAGAATCAGTGTCATCAGAGTCATTCCCGATACAGGATTGGTTCCCACAATGGCAATCGCATTGGCTGCGACCGTTGTGAACAGGAACGAAATACCTGCCACCAGCAGAATGGCTACCACTGTATGCAACACATTTCCCTGCATTACGTCGAAGTAGAAGAACAGCAGTACCAGCAACAGGGTAAAGATAGATCCGAAAGCGATGATCTTCATTGAAATGTCCTTCTGCGTACGTTCAGCCTTCGCTTCAACTTTCTTTCCACCCATTTCGCGGGCAGCAAGGCTCACCGCACTCTTGATGATTCCCCAGGAACGGACAATACCAATGATACCGGCCATCGCAATACCACCGATACCGATACTCTTGGCATATTCGGAGAAAATCTGTTCGGGTGACATGTCTTTTACGGCCACTGCAATCGAAGGATTCCATGCATTCAGCACCTGATCTCCCCAAAGCAGAGAGAAACCGGGAACAATGATCAGCCAGACAGCCAGTGAACCGGCACAGATGATGGCCGCATACTTCAGTCCGACAATGTATCCGAGCCCCAGTACGGCAGCACCCGTATTGATTTTGAAAACCAGTTTCAGCTTGTCAGCCAGGGTTTCTCCCCATCCGCAGACACGGCTCGTGAAGTTTTCATTCCACCAGCCGAAAGTTCCCACGATGAAGTCATACAGACCTCCTACAAGGCCCGCCATCAGCAGCGGTTTGGCCTGATCGCCTCCCTTCTCACCGGAAACAAGCACCTGAGTACTGGCCGTAGCTTCCGGGAAAGGATATTCACCATGTTTCTCACTTACGAAATATTTACGGAATGGAATCAGGAAAAGAATACCCAGCACACCGCCCAGCAGGGAGCTGATGAACATCTGCATAAAGTTGACCGTCATTTCGGGATACTTTTCCTGCAGGATATAAAGAGCAGGAAGCGTAAAGATGGCACCGGCTACGATTACGCCTGAGCAGGCACCGATGGACTGAATCATGACATTCTCTCCCAGTGCGCCTTTGCGCTTGGTGGCACTTGACACACCCACAGCAATAATGGCAATGGGAATGGCGGCTTCAAACACCTGTCCTACTTTCAGGCCCAGATAGGCCGCTGCTGCCGAGAAAATGACAGCCATCACAATACCCCAGCTTACAGACCAGAGGTTAACTTCCGGATAAGTTTTGTCGGGAGACATCAAAGGTTCATACTTTTCCCCCGGCTTCAGCGGCCGGAATGCGTTTTCAGGCAATCCAACCGGTTTTTCTTGTTCTTCTTTCATGCGCTTCTATAGTTTTTGATTAGTAATTTTCCTTTTATCGCGTCCAAAAGTACGAAAAATTAGGTCAGAAAAGGAATTTTTGACAAACAAAACGCACCAAAGCACACAGATCTTACGGATCCGTCTCCCTATACCTTATTATATATAGGAGCCAAAGCAGAGGCAATCTTTTCAGGAACATGCGGAAGAGAAGATAAAAAAAGAAGCTCACAAATCCTTCATTTGTGAGCTTCTTCGCTTTCAGATTCTCAGTTTTCACTGAATCTCAGCGGTGCGTACGGGACTCGAACCCGTGACCCCATGCGTGACAGGCATGTATTCTAACCAACTGAACTAACGCACCAGTATGTCATTTTCATTTGCTCTTGCTCTCAATTGCGGTGCAAAGGTATAACTTATTTCGGAATCTGCAAACATTTTATTCATTTTTCTTCTAAAAATTTAAATCCGACTCTCCTCTACAATCCGTAAAACGCATAAAAAAGAGGGATAATGCAATAAAAAAAGGCAAACAGTTTCTTTTTCCGATTTAAATCGCTACCTTAGGAACATTAAAGAAACGAGAAAAATGGATATGCATATCTTTCAAATAAAGTCCAATCAGACTCTTCCCTCACCGGGAGGAATCCTGATAGCCTCTCCTCTGCTAAATGATTATCATTTTATGCGGTCAGTGGTACTGCTCATCACACACAGTGAAGAAGGCAGCATGGGAATTGTCATGAACAAAGACTTCCGATATCACATATCCCTCAACCAACTGGTTCCAGAACTGGAAGGTTCTGCTTACATTCCTGTCTTTAAAGGAGGTCCCATGGAACGGGATACAATCTTTTTCATCCATACTCTGAAACAACTGAAAGGAGCACTGGAACTGGGAAACGGATTGTACATGAACGGAGACTTTAAGGCTGTGCAACAATATATTCTTGACGGAGGTCCCCTTGACGGGCATATCCGATTCTTTGCCGGATATGCAGGATGGAGTCATGGACAACTGCAACAGGAAATTCAAAGGAACTCATGGTTTATAGGAAAAGGAAACAGCGAACGGCTGCTGCATGATCCACAGAAAGTTCTTTGGAATAACAGCATGAACGATCTCGGTAATCCATACACCTTATGGTCCAAATATCCGGTTTATCCTTCATTCAACTGAACTGGAAGAAAGTTTCTGCAACAGACAGACGTCCTTGTATCCACGTCCGGTATAAATCCAATGAGGCAAATAGCCCGCACGTACATAGCCCAGGCCAGTAAACAAATGTAAAGAATGTGTATTGTCTGCATGCACGTAAGCATACAGCTGATGAATCCCCAACCGCGAAAAACAATGATGTTCCAACTGTCGCAAAGCTTCGGAAGCAATACCCCGGTGACGGTATTCCTCCAGCACCATAACTCCCACTTCTGCACGGTTATGACGGGGATCGAAGGAACAAAGGTCAACAATACCTACTACCCCGGTCTGAGGAAGCTCAATCATCAGTCTCAACTGGCGGTCTGTATACAGGTCATTCGTACTCTGCCCGATATACTGCTTCAGCTGATATCGGGAATAAGGACCGGTAGCAATGCCGTTCTCCCATTGATCTTCATCGTTTTCAAAAAGCATCATGACATCCAGATCTTCCGGCTCAGGTGCGCGCAAACGGATTGGAGGAACTGTTTTTTCCATCGTTACTCCTCCTTTTCTCCCTCTTCCCGATTCAGATCCAGTTCCATCAGCAAACGTTCACGACCGGGTACACAGAACAGTGAAGCCACCAGAAGCATTCCGGCACACAACATTCCCGTCAGGTCAAGAGTCCAATAGTAAACCGACAGATTGAACAAGGCCGGAGCCAGCAAAAGTCCCAGACGGACTTCACTCCATCTCCGATAGCTCTTTAATGCTTCGGGTAAGGGCATTGTTTTTACATAGCGGGTCAGTGACAAACTGAACAGGCGAAGAGATACGGGAATAAGTCCCATGGCCAGCAGGATACCTGCAGTCTGGAGAATATATTCCATCCGGACATCCCCCACCATCATTCCTTGCGGTAACACATCCGTTTCATAAAGTGCGATAAGCAACAGTACCAACATCCACGTCAGAATAAATTCCCCTTGCAGCCAGCGTAGCAACCGATTGATTTCTTTTTCCATAAATTTCCCCAAAAATTACATTGTTCCTGTAAAAGCTACCCGGTTCACGATAGACCGTCCCAGTGTAACTTCATCCGTATATTCCAGTTCATCACCAATGGATATACCACGGGCAATGACTGTCAGTTTCACATCAAACCCACTCAGCTTCCGATAAATAAAGAAATTGGTCGTATCGCCTTCCATCGTAGAACTTAATGCCAGAATAACCTCCTTGACGGCTCCGGAGCGAACCCGTTCCACCAGACTGTCAATCTGCAAATCAGAAGGACCGATACCGTCCATCGGAGATATGACCCCGCCCAGCACATGATAAAGTCCTTTATACTGCTGAGTGTTCTCAACGGCCATTACATCGCGGATATTCTCCACCACACATACTGTCGATGCATCCCGTGAAGGATTGGAACAGATGCGGCAGATATCAGTATCCGAGATATTATGACAAACTTTACAATATTTTACTTCATGCTTTAGTGTTACCATGGCACTGCTGAAAGCCTCTACACTTTCCGTACTCTGTCTCAGCAGATGAAGCACAAGACGCATCGCGGTCTTCCGCCCTATACCGGGAAGTTTAGCAAATTCTCCTACTGCTTTTTCAAGCAATGCCGACGGATATTGTTGATTCATGATTCTCTTCTTTGTATTAAAACAGGTGTGCAAAGATAGGGAGAACTCCCGAAATTCCGGCATAAATTGAGAAATAAAGTAAAGGTAAGGAATTTCAGAACAACACTCGGATAAGATGGATCAGAAAAAGGAAGCAAGTACCTGCTTTTTCATTTTTTTTTCATACCTTTGTCAAGACTTAATAAAAACAACACCATGGAAATAACCAGTGCTGAATTTGTAGTAAGTAATTCACGTGCGGACATGTGTCCCGCAACCCACCTTCCCGAATACGCGTTCATCGGACGTTCCAACGTCGGAAAATCAAGTCTCATCAATATGCTGACCAAACAGCCCAAGTTGGCCATGACCTCAGCCACTCCTGGAAAAACCTTGCTGATCAACCATTTTCTGGTTAATAAAGAATGGTATCTGGTAGACCTTCCCGGATACGGCTATGCACAACGGGGAAAGAAAATGATGGACAAGATTGAAAAGCTGATCCAGCATTACGTTCTGGAACGGGAGCAAATGACATGCCTCTTTGTTCTGGTAGACAGCCGGCTCGCTCCACAGAAGATCGATATGGAATTTATCGAATGGCTTGGAGAAAACGGAGTTCCTTTTGCCATCATCTTCACGAAAGCAGACAAACAAAGTGCCGGAAAGACGCGTGCAAATGTGGATATCTATCTTTCAGAACTTTCCAAGCAATGGGAAGAGCTTCCCCCTTATTTCATTTCATCGGCTGAAAAGAAAACCGGACGAAAAGAAATTCTGGACTACATCGAACAAATCAATCATTCAATAACTAAAAATCACACCTTATGACAAAGAAAATGATCATGTTGCCCTTGCTGGCTGCCTCTGTTTCCCTGTTCTTCACGGGATGTGAAGGAAAACTGGTGGAAAAGGTGGATCTGATTCCGCAAGCGCAGTCTGTCACAATCGGAAACGGATCTTTCCCCTTGCAGGAACTGCGCAGCATGCAGGTTCCTCCCGAATGGAACGAAACGGCCAAGGCTTTTACAGAACTGGTACAAAAAACAACCGGAGTTTCATTGACCATCAGCGATATTGACGCTCCTCTCTCTTTGGTTAAAAACGATAAACTGACCGAAGAAGCCTATACTCTGGAAATTGAAAGAGGACGTATCGTTCTGGAAGCTAATGACGCACAGGGAATCAGCAATGCACTGGCCACGCTTCACCAGCTCATTCTGACAGCAAAAGACAACAAACTTCCAATCATAAATATTCAGGATAAGCCACGCTTCGGTTATCGCGGACTGATGCTTGACTGCAGCCGGCATTTCTGGACAGTGGATGAACTGAAAGAAACGTTGTCTCAAATGGCTTTCTTCAAGCTGAATAAACTGCAGATGCACCTGACAGACAACAATGCCTGGCGTCTGGCTATGGATCAGTATCCTGAACTGACTGCCAAAGGTACTTATTATTCTGATTTTCCGGATCTGTCTGGTAAATATTACTCAACAAACGATCTGAAAGAAATAGTAAAATACGCTCAGGCTCTCGGTATTGAAATCATTCCTGAAGTCGATCTGCCCGGTCATGCCATCGCACTGCTCGCAGCCATGCCGCAACTTTCCTGTAAAGGAGGTACATTCGAAGCTTATCCGGAAGAGCTTCCGCTCAATCAGCGGAAACGCGGAAACGAGAATATGCTTTGCATCGGCAATCCGGAATCTATCCGTTTCGCACAGGAAGTGGTAGACGCACTGATTCAGATCTTCCCGTCAAAGTATATTCACCTGGGTGGTGATGAAGTACCCACAGCCATCTGGGAAAAATGTCCGAAATGTCAGGCCCTTTATAAGAAGGAAGGCATGAAGAAACCCGGTGAACTGCAGGACTACTTCACACGCAAGATGAGTGAATACATCCGGTCAAAAGGTAAAATCATGGTTGGATGGGATGAAATCAACGACCGTCATGCCGCCACGCCCGAAGATATGCTGACCGTATGGCGGGACAATGGTCTGAAAGCTCAGAAAGCTGCACTGGAACGAGGCATACCGGTAGTCATGTGTCCGCAGCACGGATGCTATCTTGACTGGGGATATGCCGGCAACTCTACACGGAAAGTGTACGAATGGGATCCGGTAACCAGCCAGGTAACTCCCGAACAGGAAGCACTCGTCCAAGGAGGACAAGGCGCTTTGTGGACGGAACGAGTAGCAACACAAGACCGTGTGGAATGGATGTTGTATCCGCGTCTGGCCGCTTTGTCGGAAGTATTCTGGACCAATGCTTCCAAGCGCAACTGGGACGACTTCTACCGCCGTATCACGGATTTCTATCCGGTAATGCGAAAGATGGGTATCAATTTCTATGAAGACGATGCACTGAACGAGAAAGAATTCGCACCGACTCAGGAGAAACCCATGCTGATACGTCCGGCAAGCATTGATACAAACATTCCATTGAACTCACCCTATCATCCGGAATATGCTTTCGACGGAAAGACCAATACATTCTTCTGGGGAGGAAGTACCATCAACCCGTCACATTACTTTACGGTCATCCTGACAGAGCCGGCCAAGATAAGTGATATCGAAATCATTACAGGTGATTCAAAGGACTATATCACAAAAGCTGACCTGCTGATCAGTGAAGACGGAAACAAATTCAACAAAGTCGGAACATTTGACGAACTGGGACAGGCCAAGGCACATGTCGGAGGCAAACCAGTCAAAGCTGTCAAGATTCAGGTAACAGGCAATCACACCTGCTGGCCGATTATCAAGGAAATCATCCTGAAATAATCCGGTTCCAAAGAAATAACTTATACGGCCTGCCCTTTGATCAATCAAAGAGCAGGCCGGTTTCTTTTGTATAACTTCTTCTTTTTATTCAATGACAACAACCAGGGAACGATATAACGGAGCCCAGTCAAACACAAACTTGGCATGAGAAGTGGCATTGCGGACACACATGTGCGAACGTGGAGTCGTACCAAGCGACCAGCTGTATTCGATCATGGCCGTACGGGGTACATTCACCGGAACACCATGAATATAAGCACCATTTGTAAAACGGCTGGCGTATGGCGCATATCCGCCCACCGCCGAGGAACCGTCCTTCAGAAATGCCATCTTTTCTTTCTTTTGCTGGATCAGAAACATACCTAAAGGAGTTTCCATTCCGTAAGGAGGATTATGCAGTCCCGTCGTAGCCGGATTTATACTCCGGATTTTCCATTCACCTTCCGACACTCTTTCCAGAGTCGTAATATTCTGATCCAGACGATCCACGAAAATTACATGATGAAACACGGTAGAATCAGACAACAGCTTGAGATAGCGTTTGGGAACCAGCCACTCTCCTTCTGTCGTCACCGGACGAAGCCTGTAGAAACTCCCTTCCTCTCTTTCCAGCTGAGCCAGCGAACCGTCTCTGCCATAGCGTACGGGAGTCAATGTATCTTCAGGAAGATAAAGAGGAACCGACTGATAACGCTCCACTCCGAGCGTATCCGAAATCCGGTTATAGACATTACGCACATAACTCCGTACCAGAGGAGCCTCAGTGTTCAGATTCTTATAATTTTGGAAAACGGCCCAGCGAAGTTCATCACCACGCTGCATATTTTCAATAAAAGCCAGACATTTACGCATCACCTCCCATTTGACGGAGCGAACTGTGTCCTTATATGGATAAGTATCCTTCAGCGTATATTTGTCATAAAGCAAATCTTTGGTAAGTACAATATCGGCTGCGGTCAGCGGCTTCTCCTGGAAAGAAAATTCTACCGTCACCATTGAATCAGGGGCATGATCCACCTCAAACGGAACCTCGACCAGTTGCGTCTCGTCATTACGGCATCCCGTCCAACCCACGGAAACGGCCAGCAGACATCCCAGAAGATAAATACGCTTCATGATTGCTCGGGTTTAATTTGATACAAAGTTAACATTTTTCAAGAATATTCCAAATTGATTACAAGGAATAACAATGGTTTCTATAAAAAACAATCGAGCTCCCGCATTGGTTCATTCCAGGCCGGACAGAAGGCTGCTTATCCCCTTAATGAATGGAAGACAAAAATTAGGAAATTACACTGGTAAATTATATCTTTGCCCGATTTTTTCAACTAGACTATGTATATATTCCGCTCCATACAAGAGATCATCAACACCGTCGCTGCGGCCAAAGGACTGCTGACCGAGATGTTTGAAAAAAGAAAAATTCTCAGCTTCAGATACTCCGATGCCCTGTCCCTGCTCAAGGATGACGAGAATCGTCTGAAACTGCTTATCGAAAAGGAAGTAATCCGGCAAAACGGCAACTATGTGGAACTGGATGCACGTTTCCTGGATTTCTTCGAATTGCTGCTGGAAGCCAATGAAGAGATCAATACAGCCATCATTGATGAAAACATCGAGTATCTCCACGAACTGATTGACTATTACCTGAAGGAGAGAATTCCCAGCCGGAAGGAAAGTTATGTACGCAACATCAAGATTACATTCCAGAAGATTGCGCGTACCACCATCCGCAACATCATGAATCTGCAGAACAGCATAGACAATGCGTTCAAGCACGAACCGACGTATCAGATCAAAATCGCCAAACTGGAGAATCTGGACAAGAAACGGATCAACATCCAGCGGCTGATCGACACGACAGAGCATCTGATCCTGCACGAAGAAAGAGCCTTTTTCATGCAGGCTACGGATGAAGAACTGACACGTATCCTGCTCGAACTCCGCCGGGAGCTGCAACTCTCGGCACACAGCCTCATCCGTGCCCAGCAAGATATCATCAATTACCTCAATCAGATCAAGAGCCAGATCATTCTGGTAGAAAGGATCCGGAAGGTAAAATATCTGCAAGACCAGTTCGAATTGCGGGCCCGAAGCAACCTGGCTGAAGTCGTTGAGCGGGAACATTCCCTGCTGATGGAAGGATCTGCACCAGGTTCCTTCAAGCTATCAATCAATTACCTGAGTACAGACGAGGCCCGTCCGGTCATTCTTAAAGTCATGCGTAACCGGCAATACCGGGAGGCTTTGCGAAACAACGAGGCAGGTGCCTTCAGTGAAGAAGAGCTGGAAGCACAGGCCATGTATCAGGAACTGATCAACCTCGATACGACCGTGGGGGATTATTTCCAGGCTCAGGCTCAGGCTCGATGGGCAGACGAATCGGCACCACTGGAGGATCTGTTCTCATACCTGATGAAGTATTCTTTCCAGCGGGAAGTAAGCGAAAAAGAACGTACCACCCTCTTCTGTCAGATCGTTTCCCTCTACGAAACGCAACTGCGCATCACCGAAGAGTTCGGTACCTATCACGAATATGAATTTGCCAAAGTATATCCGCTCTGAGAAATTTTCCGGACGGACCAAAATACAACGAAACAATGGATTTAAACATACGAATACCTGACCATACAGCACAGATCTTCGATTACCTGCAAAAGGGACTGTTCATCAGTTCCAACAGCACAAACGAAGATGTACGTCAGCTTTATGACGATATCGATGAAAACTTTGAAGCCCTGTCCCTGTACTTCGGACAGATCGGTTACACACTGGAACGAGGCAACGAATATTTTTATTTCTCACGCAACGAACCGAGGGCTACGCTGGAACAGAAACTTATGCGTGCCTATTACTGGATTGACGTGCTCGACCTGTTCAAGACTTACGATGAGACTTTCGGACCGGGCTTCCGGTTTCAGCCCGAACAGATTCTGGTGGAAGCCAACATCAACGTGCTGCTCCAGAACAAACTGGACGGCATCCGGAAACATTTCTCGGACAAAGATGTTCGCAAGGATGTCCTGGACAATATGATCCGCCAGCTCACCAAGGATTCATTCCTGGAACTGGAAAACGAAAAAGACAACACCTACAAGGTGATGAGTTCCTGGCATTACCTGGAACGACTGATCGAAAGTATTCAAATTTACGACGAAACGGAAGACGATGAGAAACCTGAATAGAATTATCTTTATCAACAGTGCAAACATCCCCTATGCGGATGATATTTATCTGGATGGAAACATCCACTTTATCGGGACACAGGGTGTAGGAAAAAGCACCATCCTGCGTGCCATCCTGTTTTTCTATAATGCCGACACGCAGAAACTGGGTATTCCCGTAGAAAAGCAAAGCTACACGGAATACTATTTCCCCTACTCCAACTCGTATATCGTATACGAAGTGGCTACCGAGAACGGATCTTTCTGTATCCTCAGCTTCAAGTCGATGAACCGGGTGTGTTACCGCTTTATCGATTCTCCCTACCGGAAAGAATTCTTCATCGATGAGGAAAGCCGTACGGCATACAGTGGTACCGACCGCATCCGGGCCATACTGGATCAGTATGATGTGGACTATTCACGCATTATCTATACTTACGATGAATACCGGAACATTCTTTACGGCAACGAAGCAGGAGCCGACATGCAACGGTATGCCCTGATGGAAAGCAAGCAATATCAGAACATCCCGCGAACCATCCAGAATGTGCTGCTGAATTCAAAACTGGATGCGGAATTCATCAAGAAAACCATCATCTCGTCACTCAACGAGGAAGATACTTCCGTGGATCTGAACACTTATAAGGAACATCTGAAAAACTTCGAAACACGGCTTCGTGATATTGAAGAGTTCCAAAAACGGGAAACGCAGAAACAGGCTGCAGAGATCACCCGACTGGCTACGGAAGTAAACCGAAGACAGACTGCACTGGTGCAAGGCTGCCGGGAACTGGCTGCCGCCCGCATCAAGGCAGAAGAGGCGCTCCCCCAATGGGAAGAAAAGAAAAAACAGGCAGAAAACGACCGGCATATCGTACTGGCCCGCCGCATGGAACTGCAGGAGCAGTCAAAAAAGAAATGTGACCGGCTGCAGGAAGTGCTGGCTGTTGTCAACAATGAATTGCAGAAAGCTTCTCAGAAAGAAAAGGAATACGACCAGCTGAACATTTCCCAGATTGCAGAACGGTCAGCCAAAAAGGAAGAATGGAAAAACCGCCAGCAGGGACTGCAGGAAGAGCAGCGTATCCTCACCTCACAGTATACGGAAATCTCTACCAAATACAAGTTGCTGATCCAAAGTCTGGATGAACAGTGGAACAAGATCCATGAAGCCAAACTGAAACAACAGGAAGAACTGGGCAACACGTATAACAGCCGGATGGAAGAGGCACGGAAGCAGCACGAAACGGCTACCGAAGCCCTGTATCAGGAATACGAGCAGCTGTCGCAGACACTCCATCCTGAATACAACGAAAAGCAGAAGGCTATGACGGCTCTTGACTATCAGATCCAGATGTGTCACAAGGAAACTTATTTCGCAGCCGAACAGGAAGAGCTGAAACATCGTATCCAGTCGTACACCGGACTGCATCTGAGCAAGAAGAACCGCATTGAAAATGCTCAGCTTGTCATCCGGGAACTGACACTCAAGTGGGATGAAGAACAGCAAAAGGGCTTCAGGGAAAAAGATGAACGCATGGAGGCTCTGTCTCACGAACAGAAACAGCTGCGTACACGCATCGAAGAACTGGAAACATTCTTACAGAACAGCCGGAACACCTTACAGGGATGGCTCAAGGATCACAAGCCGGGATGGGAAGAAAACATCGGAAAACTTTGTGATGAATCAATCCTGTGGCAGACCGGACTGTCTCCACGTCAGGTAGACGAAGGGGCTTCCTTCTATGGCATCAACCTGAATCTCTCGGTTATCGAACGGCCTATCAAGTCCATCAATGACTACCAGAGAGAGAAGGAAAGCCATAGCGGACGTATGGAAGAAATCACATCGGAGCTGCAACACCTGCAAGCAGACAAGGATTTGCTTCAGGAGCAGCTGAAAGCCAAACACCAGCCGCGCATCAAGGAGCAGAAAGACATCATCAGTGTGCAGCAGTATGAACTGGAAAAACTGGAACAGCAATACCAGCAGGACATGCTGGACATTGAACTTTGGAAAAAGAAAGAGGAAGAAGAACGGAATGCACACATTGCTGTCCTGAATAAAGACCGTCAGACACTTCAGCTGGAATTGCAGGAAATCGACGGAAAACTGAAAAACCTGAATCTGGAAAAAGGCAAGCGCCTCAACGAACTGAAGCAGCAGTGGAATGACCAGCAGCAACAGATTGCTGATGAAAGGAACAGACAGGCCGAACAACTTAAAAACGAAGACCGGCTGGAACAGCAGCGGATCACTGCCGAGAAAAATAATTACGAAAGTCAGATGAACCGGGAACTGCATTCACAGGGAGCTGACACGGAACGTCTGCAAAGTATTACTTCGCAGCTGAACGAGATAGAGGCCGAACTGCAGTTCATCAAGAATCATGCAACCCTGCTGATCGAGTACCAGAAAGATAAACGCGACCTGATAGACCGCATTCCGGTCTGGAAACGGGAACAGGAAGAGCAGAAACAGTTGCTCAGTCAGGAAAAGGAAAGTCTGAAAAAAGAGAACGCCATCTTGCAGGAACAGCTTGACCGGCTGGACAAAGAACTGAAGGAAACGGACAATGCCGTACGCGACCTGCATGCCAACCTGGATGCATATGCCAAGATTGCGGCCTACGACTGGTACAAGCCTCATCAGGATATTCTGGGAGATACGGGACGGGCTGCAGCACGGGAAATCACTCCCCGAAAGAGCTGTATCGAACTGATTGAAGAACTGGGCCGGGACGAAAACCAGTTCCTGCAATTACAGACAGGTCTGCGCAAAGAAATCAATCTTTTCACTGGGCATTTCGATGAGGACAATACTTTCAAGTTTGCTACCAAATTCAACGATGACTGGGAGTATCTGCGCTTTGCTGAAGAGCTGAACGACTTCATCCGGGAAAACAAGATCAACGAGTTTATCCGGCGCATCAACAACGAACACTCCGACGTATTCAAACGTATCAGCATGGACACTTCAATGCTTACGGCTTCGGAAAAGGACATTCACGATATCATCAGCAGGGTAAACAAAGGATTCCAGACCTGCAATTTCGTGGGAGTCATCCAGCGCATCGAAATGAAGGTGGAAGAAAGCAGCAACCGCGTGGTCAATGCACTGCGGGCCATCCGGAAATATTACAACGAACATGCCCACGACCTGGCCCCGGGAACCAATCTCTTCTCCAGCGAGAACGAACAGCTGGTGAAGCAGGAAGCCATCGCTCTGCTGCGTGATTTCATCAAGGAGATCCATGCCTACCGGTATGACACCATCCGCCTCTACGACTCTTTCGAACTGCGCTTCCGGATCGTAGAAAACAACAACGACACGGGATTTGTAGAGAAACTGTCGAACGTCGGTTCCGAAGGTACGGACATTCTGGTAAAAGCCATGATCAACATCATGTTGCTGTATGTGTTCAAGGAAGGAGCTTCCCGGAAGTTCAAAGACTTCAAGCTCCACTGCATGATGGACGAAATCGGAAAGCTGCATCCCAACAATGTGAACGGGATCCTGAAGTTTGCCAATGACCGGAACATCATTCTGATCAACGGATCACCGACCGAACTGAACCGCGACACCTACAAGCATGTCTATCTGCTCACCAAGGGTGCACAGAGCAAGACCCGTATCGCCCGGCTTATTTCAGACCAGAAGCTGTAAGCCCGAAACCTGCTTCAGATCCATTTCCCGGAAGGCCGTCTGCCACTACCTGCCAGGTTAGTGCAAACGGCCTTCCGCCATCTGAAAAAAGGCCTCGGGCTTTTTTAAAAACGTTTCGGCGTTTCAATGAAAAGAATTCCGGCTTTCAGGCAAAACGCTTCGACGTTTTCTGCATGGTTATTTTTCCGGTCTGTTACTTGATTCCGAAAGAGAAAGCCAGTGATTCGGTCCGGTCTACATGCTTGGGCAAATAGACCTTGACGCGGTCACCGTCCACTTCACATTTCACACGCTTACCGGTGGAAAGCAACGTCACCTTCTTTCCCGCAGGAATATTGCCTGTCCATTCAATTACAGCAGGAACCTCGGGATCATCTTCCTTCAGGGCATACATGGCATACATCTTCTTTCCGTCTTTAGACTGGGTGAACCACACATTTCCATCGTTATATTTCCGGGCATTCACTGTGGCATAAATTGCCTCACCATTCTTGTCCAGCCATTTGCCGATGGTTGTCACGCGGTCTACGGCCTGCTCTTCGATCGTTCCGTCCGGTTTAGGTCCAACTCCCAACAGGAAGTTTCCGCCTTTAGCTACAACTTCAATCAATACAGCCAGCACCTTCTTGGAAGATTTAAGGGTAGCCCCCTTTCTCCATCCCCAGCCATACAGACTGTAACAGGTTTCTCAGGGAATATCCAGCTGGGTTGCAGGCACCTCTCCCTCCGGTGTCTGATAATTTTCAAATTCTCCCTTCACGGTACGGTCCACAACAATCAGTCCCGGCTGATTCTTTCTGGCCATAGCTGCAATCTTGTCCATGTGGATATCCTGGTTATTGCCGGGTGCAACCTGTCCGCCGTCCAGCCAAAGGATATCTACATTTCCATAATCTCCGTTAGTCAGTTCATTAATCTGATTATAGGTAAACTGGCAGAACTTTTCCCAGCGGTCCGGATGTCTGGCTATGTTATAATTTACGTTGCGGTCTTTGGTCGGATAGAAAGGCCACCAGTAATATTCACTGTGCCAGTCCGGCTTGGAGAAATAAGCACCGATCATGAAACCTTTTTTACGGAATGCATCAAACACGTGCTTCGTAACATTAGCTCTCGGATCTTTTCCGAACGGACTGTTCATGATAGAAAAATCCGTCTGCTTGGTGTCAAACATACAAAAGCCCTCGTGATGCTTGGTGGTGAAAACCATGTATTTCATGCCACCTTTGGCCATCAGATCCGCCCACTTGTCCGGATCAAACTTCACAGGATTTATTGAGTCCTTGTGACTCCAGTACCAGCGTTTATAGTCTTCATAGTTCAAATCTTTTCTGCGGGCATTCTCTATCCAGTCCAGATCTTCACCGCAAAGTACCCATGATTCCATAATTCCCGGCACAGAATAAAGTCCCCAATGGAAAATCACACCATACTTCAAGTCCTTCCATTGATCCAGCTTCTTCAAAACCAGTGAATCAGTAGGCCATACATAACCGTCAGAACGTTTGTGACGCATTCCTTCGTACTGTCCGAAAGTCGGAATTGATGCGGTCAGAGCCAACCCCAAAGCTAAACATTTAATTGTGTTTCTCATTTCAGATAAAATCATTGCTGAATTCAGGCAAGCCATAAAGCCATTCTGAATTCAAGGTTTATTAATTGATTAAAATACTTTCCGGCCTACGATTCATCCAATCCGATCCTGCAGAAAGGAAAAAGACCGGCTTCGTCTTTAACAGGCCGGCTAAAAGTACAATAAAAAATCGGAAAGATCACTCCATTCCAACGAATATTTCAGGCAGAAGCCCATAACCCTGATCCCCAAAAGTAAGTACTCACTTTATACTATCCGAACCCGAATTTCTCTTTTCTGTAATCCTTTTATAATCCGCAAATCGAAATGTTCGCGCGTTTCAAAATGAAAAGTTCATTTCACA